>Ga0268279_1000041_pt1 | contig 106395 bp, 84 predicted proteins | sample saktaG_6_FD_190142 | JGI IMG/M metagenome (GOLD analysis project Ga0268279, IMG submission 190142) | Saline water microbial communities from Sakinaw Lake, British Columbia, Canada - sak_2010_1_5_80m | ecosystem: Environmental > Aquatic > Non-marine Saline and Alkaline > Saline ...
AGAAATCAAATAATTAGATTCATGGTGTAGCTACTTGAAGTCTAATTCATACACATATTGACTTCCTTTGGAGGTCTTTTAGTATTTAGCAAGATTTTATGCTTGACTTCTAATAGTTAGTCTCCTTTATAAATTTGCTTCAATGATTTTAAGTTCGTCAAAATCCCTTAGTTTTAAATATCTCTCTGCTTCTATGACTAACTCAAACATTGTCATTTCTTTATCAAATGGAAGATGATCTGCTAAAAGGTAATATTTGATTGATTCCATGAGGGCTTCTTTTGGAAGAAGACCAACAACTTCTGATCCAGTGATTTTTATATGATACTTTCTAGCTTCCATTTTCACAGTTTCATAAATTCGATAGATTGGATTTTTCTTATAATCAAGAATGTTCATTGTAACTTGGACATGATCTCTTTCCTGCAAAAACACAGGACCTGCTTGAATATATTGAAATCCTCCACTAGATTGACGAATTGCTTTCGCTATGTTGCGAGCGATTTTTTCGTCCTTTGTATTTAAATCAATATTATATGCAATCAGTGGTATCCTCGCTCCAATAGCAACTACTCCAAAAGTAGGATGCATTTCGATAGGACCAAAATCAGGTTTCCATTTTGGGTCTTTAAGCTTTTCAGCCATACCTTCAAATTCACCTTTTCTGATATCTGGCAAATTAACACGGCTTTCCTTTTGTGCTGCCTTTGCATATAAGAATACAGGAATATTAAATTTTTCAGCAACCTTTTCAGCTAAATCCTTCGCATATTGAACACAATCTTTAATTGTTGTATTCGCAATCGGAATAAATGGACATACATCTACGGCTCCCATTCTTGAATGTTCGCCTTTATGTTCTTTCATATCGATTGTTTCAATAACTCGTTGAAAAAACAAAACCAAAGGGTCTATCATTTTTTCAGGATCTCCAATTAATGTAATAACTGATCGATGATAATCTTTATCAGGTTCTACACTGATAAGTTTAAATCCTTCTTGGTTCTTTAAAGGTTCTGTCATATATTCAATTTTTTTAATATCTCTACCTTCAGAGATATTTGGTACACATTGAACTATTTTATTCATGATTTAATTTCCTTTCTTGCATTTTTTATTGCTAATTTAATAAGATTTTTATCATTAGCAAGGTGAGGAATCGTAATCATTGAGTTATTATCAATTTGATTATAAGCTTCAGCAACTTCTATCGCGTGTGCATTTGTTGCCCATGATCTTCTTGATACGCCAGCCATCACATCGTAAAGCATCGCTGATTTAAGGATTTCATCAACTCGAGATGAACCATCTAAAACCATGCCATAACCACCATTGATTGCTTTGCCTACACCAACGCCACCACCATTATGAAGTGATACTAAGCTCATACCTCTTGATGCGTTACCTAAAGCAACATGAGTTGCCATATCAGCCATCACATTTGAACCATCCTTAATATTGGATGTTTCCCTAAATGGACTATCAGTTCCACCGGTATCATGATGATCCCTGCCAAGCATGATTGGTCCAACTTTTTTATCTCTAACAAGTTTATTAAATTTTAATGCTATTTTTAATCTTCCATATGCATCTTGATAAAGAATTCTAGCTTGTGTACCGACAACAAGCTTATTTTTCTTTGCATCTTTAATCCAATTGTAGTTATCTAAATCCTGGAATCTACGATTCTTATCGATAGCATCCATAGCTGCTTGATCGGTTAGATCCAAATCTTTTGAGTCATTTGATAAACATACCCAACGGAATGGACCATATCCATAATCAAATAAAATTGGTCCCATAATATCTTCGACATATGAAGGAAAAACGAAACCGTCTAAATCATTTTCTTGATTTCTACAAATTTCTTTAACTCCTGAATCATAAATTGCTTTTAAAAAACTATTGCCATAATCAAAAAAGTAAGTGCCTCTTTCAACGAGTATTTTTATTTGTTCATAATGTTTTTTCAAACTTTGATTAACGAGTTCAATAAAATACTCTCTATTATTCTTTAATAGATTAGTTCTTTCCAGAAACGTCAATCCCGCTGGACAATATCCACCATCGTAGACCGCATGACAACTTGTTTGATCACTTAGTAGATCAATATGAATTTCTTGATTGACAGCATATCTTAAAAGATCAACAATGTTTCCTTCAAAAGCAATCGCTTTACTATCTCCACTTTTCATCGCTTGGTGTGCAATATCAAATGCTTCTTTGGGAGTTCGTGTAATATCACTTACCCATCCTTGATCGTATCGTGTTTGTATTCTTGATAAATCAACTTCTGCGATGATGCCAACACCACCCGCGATTTCAATTGCTTTACCTTGGGCACCGCTCATCCCACCAAGACCTGATGATACAAATAATTTGTGTTTCAAATTATGTTTATCATCAATTCCTAATTTCATTCTTCCAGCATTTAGTAAAGTTGAATAAGTTCCATGAACAATACCTTGTGGACCAATATACATCCATCCACCTGCAGTCATCTGTCCATAATTAGCGACACCTAATGCAGCTGCTCTTTGAAAACCTTCTTTATTATCATACTGACCAATCATTAATCCATTGGTTAAAATCACTCTTGGAGCGTGTGTGTTTGATTTGAACAAACCTAATGGATGTCCAGATAAAAGAACCAGAGTTTGCTCATTATTCATAATTTCTAAATATTTTTTTGCTAGGTGATATTGCATCCAATTTTGAAAAACTTGACCCGTTTCACCATACGTCACTAATTCATAAGGGTAAAGTGCAACATCAAAATCTAAGTTATTATCAATCATCACTTGAAAAGCTTTACCCTCAATAGTATTTGCTTGATATTGATTAATTGGTTTACCTTTAATTTGTCCTTTTGGACGAAATCTATATCCATAAATTCTCCCTTTTGAAAGGAGTTCAATAGCAAACTCATTTGCCATGACATCATGCCATTTTCTAGGAATATATCTTAGTGCGTTTTTAACAGCAAGTTCAAGTTCATTTTCTGATAAATTTAAATCTCTTTTTGGTGCTCTTCTTATTTTTGGATCGAAGGTTATTGGTTCTGGGAGTGTATCAAATAATTGACCAAGACCAATCGTTTTTTCTTTAATCATCTGAATCTTCTCCTCTGAAAATTGTCTGATAGAAATCATCATCCATAAGCATCTTTTCCATTTGATGCAAATATGGATACATCACTTCATCTAGTTCAATAAAGGGTATGTGTGATCTTATATATCGATATGCAATTGCTGTTTTATCGCCTTGTTGTGCGCTTTCTCTGAAATCAAGTCCTTGTGCTGCCGTAAACAATTCCATTGCAATTACCTTTCTAGAATTTTCTAAAATCGTTCTTGCTTTTATAGCTGATATAGAACCCATGGATACGTGATCCTCTTGATTTGCTGATGATGATATTGAATCGACAGATGCTGGGTGAGCTAATACTTTATTTTCACTCACTAAAGAAGCTGCTGTATATTGAACAATCATAAATCCCGAATTCAATCCTGAGTGTTTCGCTAAAAATGGAGGTAATCCATTTGATAAATCTGCGTTAACAAGACGTTCAATTCTACGTTCGCTAATGTTTGCTAATTCTGCAATCGCAATCCCCAAATAATCGAAGACTAAAGCAAGCGGTTCTCCATGAAAATTACCGGCACTTATCGCTTCTTTTTCATCAATAAATAAGATAGGATTATCGGTTACTGCATTCATTTCTCTTTCAACAATATTTAAAACATGTTGCATTGCATCCATTGCTGCCCCGTGCACTTGTGGTGCGCATCTTAAACTATATGCGTCTTGTACACGTTGTTCGTTTTGTTTGGTGATGTACTTACTATGAGCAAGATTATCTCTCATTTCTTGAGCAACATCAATTTGCCCCAGTTGTCCTCTGACTTCTTGAATTCTAGGATCGAAAGCATCTATTACACCTTTTAAGGCTTCCATTGTTAATGATAAAGCTAAGTTTGCAAATTTCAATAATCTAAAACTATCATATAAAACTAATCCCCCAATTGCACTCATCGCTTGAGTACCATTGATAAGACTTAAACCTTCTTTAGCATAAAGTTCCTTTAGAGGTTCGATACCCATTTTATTAAATGCTTTCATTGTTTCTGTTTTTTTACCTTCATAAAAGACTTCACCCAAACCAATCAAGGGTAAACTCATATGTGATAAAAGTGCTAAGTCTCCACTTGCACCCAAACTGCCTTTTTCATAGACAACTGGAATACAATTTTTATTTAATAATTCCAGTAATTTATTAATAGTTAATAATCTAATTCCGCTAAAACCTTTAATCAGTGCATTGATTCTCAATGCCATCATTCCTCGAACAACTTCAATTGGCAGAGAATCACCAACACCACATGCATGGCTCTTTAAGAGGTTTGCTTGAAGTTTCCTAACTTCTTTCTTTTCAATAATAACATCTGCCAAATCACCAAAACCAGTATTTATTCCATAAACTGGTTTACCGTCTTCAACAACGCTCTCCACAAAAAGACTAGCTCTTTGAACTAGTAATTGACTTGAATCCGCAATCGAAACTTCTTCTTGGTCTCTAGCAATTCTTTTTAATAACTCCAAAGTTAGCGATTGGCCGTCTAAAATAATCATTATTCCACCTCATGTAATCATTTTCTATGATTTTTATTAAAATGATACCCTTCAAAATGATAACGCTTTCTTACAGAACCATTTTACCACAAACAATCATCCAAGATAACCCCTTAACATAAAGAAAAAAGGATATAGTACCGTGTACTAAACCCTTAAGATTTAAGATTTCAAAATAATTTTTTAAAGTTCGCCAAAATCCACTATTAATTAATGCGACAAGTTGATCTACAGCTTCTATTTCATCTTTACCTTCAGCAGAAATTTCAATCATTGAACCCTTTCTTATACCTAAAGAAAGAATAAAAATAATTGATTTTGCATCAGCAACTTGACTATATTGATTAACTTTGTTAATTCTAATTTCAGAGTCAAATTTAGTAGCTAATGCAACAAATTCTGAAACAGGTCTTGCATGTAGCCCTGATTGGTTTTTGATCTGAACAGCTTTTTTTACATATTTATTCTTCCGTATTAAGCTGTGATTTAATATAATCAACCACTTTCGCTTCAGTTTTTAATGAAATCACATGATTTGCTACACGCTCTAAATGTTCTATTGTATTTGATGTAATCATTCGCTTAATTTCAGCTATAGATGATTTATTCATACTTAATCTTCTCATACCCAACCCGATTAAGATTGGTGCTGCAATTAAGTCTCCGCCTGACTCTCCGCATAGAGAAAGTGGCTTATTTGCTTTATCAAAAGCATCAATTGCCATTTTAATAACTCTGAACATGCTTGGTGCATAACTTTGGAAGTATGTTGAAACCATCGGATTCATCCGATCAACTGCCATTAAATATTGACATAAATCATTTGTTCCAATACTTGCAAAATCAATCGCATCAGCAACATGGTCTGCAATCATAACGAGTGAAGGTATTTCAATCATTACACCAAATTTGAATTTTGGATTGTATTCTATATTTTTTTTCTTCAAGTCTTCTTTTACTTCTTCAACAATTTTCTTCAATTTGTAAATATCATCCATGCTGCCAACCATAGGGAACATGAGCCACAAATTACCGAATATAGATGCACGTAGTGCTGCTCTAAGCTGTGTCTTAAACATCTCAATGTGATTAAAGCAAAGTCTAATTGCTCTGTTACCTAGAAAGGGATTGACTTCCTTTGTCAGATCTAAGTAACTTAAATCCTTATCTCCACCAATATCTAGTGTTCTTAAAATAACAGGTTTCTTTTTAAATTTGATAAGCGTTTTTTTATAGACTTCAAATTGTTGATCTTCAGATGGCATTTGTGCGTTTTCCATATAAAGAAATTCAGATCTGAAAAGACCAATTCCATCAACGTAGGGTTCGTTTTCTAACTCTTCATCACTAGCTGAACCAATATTTAATGAAATTTCTATTTTTGTTCCATCTTCGGTTATCGGTTTTGTGTTTATATATTTTTTAATAATTTCCTGTTTAAACAAGAAATCCTTTTGCTTATTTTTAAATGCTTCGATTGTATCATTATCGGGATTTACATATACTATCCCGTTTATTGCATCGACAATCATCCAATCGTTTTGAGTAACCTCATCCATCATATGATCAACACCTAAAATTGCAGGAATTTCATAACTCTTAGCAATGATTGCTGTATGTGATGTCATACCACCTGTTTCAGTAATGATTGCTTGAACATGTTTTCTATCCAATGTTGCAGTATCGGATGGATATAAATCTTGTGCAATGATTACTGAGGATTGATTTAACAAAGATAAATCTGATTCTGGGACATTATCAGATATACGAAGCAATCTATTTCTAACATCTTTTAAATCAGCAACTCTTTCTTTCATCAATGGATCTTGCACTTCAGATATCATTTTAATAAACATACCATAAACATTTTTGATTCCATATCGATATGTGTGTTTTAATTCCTTGATTTGTTTATTCATTTCTTCTGCAATTAAAATATCATTTAGTATTTCAAGATGCGCATTGAAAATTTTGGATTTATCATCATCTTTTTCCTCAAGAAATTTTTGGATATTAGAAATTTCTTTTTGTGCTTGCTGTTTTACCTTATCATATGCTTTCAATTCTTTATCGATTTTTGAGTTACCAATAAACTCCTCACTGATGTGAGGAATGTATGGCTTATAAATATAAGCTCTACCAATGCCTATTCCTTTAGATACTGCATTACCTTTTTGAATGACCTTCATCTTTGATAACTCCTTCAATTAATAAGACTTGATTGGTGATATTATAACAATTCTTTTAAACATTATATGAACCCTAATACTTTACTTTCTATTTTACTATATAAAGTGTAAATATTGAAAATTAGTTCGCACAATACCATAAACATTTTGGGTTAATTCTTATTTCAAAAATAATTTCCTTACAGCATAAGCAATTCCTTCGTCATCATTTGATAATGTGATAAAATCTGCTTCTTTTAATGCCTTCTTGCTTGCATTTGAAGGTGCGATTGATAATCCGGCAACATGAAACATGCTGATGTCATTATCATAGTCTCCAAAAACAGCAACACTATTTAAGTCAATATGTAAATACTCTGCAATTTTAACAACCGCTTCACCCTTACTGACACCCGGACTGGAAACATCTATATAACCTCGTCCTGAACTCGTGTGTATCAATTTAGTGTTTTGGTCAATATAGTTTCCTATTTTTTTTACATTTGCTGAGTTTAACTCATAAATCAATATTTTTTCAATATATTTATAATCACTAATTCCAGTTGTATATTTAATTAATTTTATTTCTTCAAATCCATGTTCTTTTGCTTCAGTATTATAATCTTCAAATCTTATTAATCTTTTGCTAAATGCTTGAGAATAACATGCTTCACGTTTCAATATGTTACATTCATAATTATTATTAACACAAAATTCGACAACATCTTTTGCTTCTTCTTCATCTAAAAAAAGTTGTTGTATAGGTTGATTAGCTGTTAGTTCATCTATTCCAGCTCCATTTGATGAAATCACAAAATCCTTAGGTTCTAAAATTTCATAGAATCTATTAATCATTGTAAAAATTCTACCTGAAGCAATACAAATTTTAATTTCTTTTTTTCTCAATTCATCAATTGCTAATTTACTATGATAAGATATTTTACCTTCAGAATTTAGAAGTGTCCCATCTAAATCAAAAACAACAAGTTTAATATCCTTACCTATTTTTTTTAACATATCAAGTTCCATGTGGTCACCTCAGATAGTATGAATTTATCTTTTTACTTAAAAAATAACCATAGGTTATATTTTGGAAAATTGCTTACTGCATTACTATTATACCCTTAATTAGCTATATTTTACTATTGTTTCTTAACAGCGACAATAAAAGAGATAAAACAACAATATGTTCTTTATCTCTTTTTATATCTGCTTTTATAAAATAATTATCACTAACTATTCACATCTTAAGTAAATGATGATCAGCAACTAAAACTGCAAGTGCAATTGAGTAGAATTTGCTCTCCTTAGTATCAGCTCTACTCGTTAGAACAATTGGCTTTTTAGCTCCCGCGATGATGCTCGCACTTTTCGCATTACCTAAGAACATCATGCTCTTATAGAATATATTACCTGATTCAATTTGTGGCATTAAAAGAAAATCAACATCCCCAGCCATCGGATCTAATACCCCTTTATGAATTGCTGCTTCTTTATTAATGGCATTATCCATTCCAAAAGGTCCACCAATGATACATCCTTTGATTCGATCATTTTGATTTCTAAATATCAATTCTTGAGCATCAAGTGTTGCTTGCATTTTGGGATTTATTTTTTCAACTGCAGCAATACATCCAACATTAGGCATTTTGATGCCAAGTGAATGCGCAATAGCCACACCGTTTTCAATAATTTCTTGTTTGATATCCGCATCAGGAGCTATATTCATTGCACCATCACTCATAAGCAATAACTTATGATAAGTCGGAATTTCAAAAACACTTACATGAGAAATCCTATTAGGTGTCCTCAATCCATAATCTTTATCTAAAGCCGCTCTCAATATGATGGATGAATCCACCATACCCTTCATCAATATATCCGCTTTATTCTGACTCATCAGTTTTACTGATGCTTCACAAGCTAAAATAGGATCTTTTATATCGACGACTTCATAATCACTGTGACTCATTTTAAATTTAGTGAGCAATTCATAAATTTCGTTTGCATCACCAACTAAAACTGCATCAATGATTTTAGCTTGTCTTGCCATTTCCACCGCTTCTAAAACATGTTCATCATTTGCTACAGCGACAACCATTTTTTTAGGTTCAAGTGTTTGAGCTCTTTTTACAATATCTTCCATTGTTTTAATCATTTGAATCACCTACTTATATTTTTTAGCTTTTTCATCACCTTTAAGTACACGATATGCACCTAGGGCTAATGCTTCCATTTCATCTTCTCCAGGATAAACCATAACTGGAGCAATAAAATCAACTCTCTCTTTAATGAGATCAATTGTTAACTTACTATAAGCAAGTCCTCCAGTGATAATGATTGCATCAACATCACCTTTAAGTACAGTACTACAACTACCAATTTCTTTTGCAATTTGATAACACATCACTTCAAATATAAATTTTGCTTCTTTATCGCCTTGTTCAATTCTTTTTTCAATTTCAGCACCATCATTAGTACCTAGATAAGCAACTAATCCGCCTTGACCATAGTTCTTTTTTTGAATTTCTTTTAGTGTGTATTTTCCCGTAAATACCATTTTATATAGCGGACCAAGGGGTACCGATCCACTTCTTTCTGGAGACATTGGACCATCCCCATCTAAAGCATTATTCACATCGATTACACGACCATGATGATGAACACCAACACTAATTCCTCCGCCTAAGTGAGCAATAATTAAATTTAAATCTTGATATTTTTTCTTTAAGTCTGCACTGGCTTTAAGGGCAACAGCTTTTTGATTTAAAGCATGAAAGAGACTAACTCTTCTAATTTCTGGTATACCTGTATATCGTGCAATATCTTCCATTTCATCAACAGCTACAGGGTCAACAATAAAGCTTGAAATATGATATTCATCTGCAATTTCTTTGGCAATGAAACATCCAAGATTTGACGCATGCTCTCCTCTAGGAGATACTTTCATATAATCTATCATTGCGTCATTTACTCTATATGTTCCGCCTTCGATTGGTTTAAGCATTCCGCCTCTACCAACAATGGCATCAATACTTGACAAATCAATTTTTGATTGACTAAGCGCTTCTTTGATTGCTTTCATTCGAAAATCATATTGATCAATAATATGTTCAAAATGTGCAATTTCATTTGCATCATGTCTAACATTTATTTGAAAAATCTGAGTTTCATTTTCATAAATTGCTAACTTTGTAGATGTTGAACCTGGATTGATTGCAAGAATTTTATATTTTTCCATTAACTACTCCTTATTTAAATGCCATATACTACTTCAATTATAACATGCATACGTTTTCTAGACAACGGTATCATCCGTACTATAATTCACCTTTAAAAGGCTAAACCTCGCGCACGTTATTCAAGTCTATAATTTTTCAATCGCACCTAAACGATCCGATACTGCTGGGTGTGAATAATGCAGTAGAATAAAGACTGGATGTGGGTTTAAATTTGCATAATTTTCTTTGACAAGAATTTTTAAAGCACTAATCATATGTGTTTTTTCAACATATTCAGTTGAAAAATGATCAGCTGCATATTCCGCTTTTCTACTTAAATAATTAAGAGGAATGCCTAATAGTACATCCATAGGCTCAATCAAAATACTAAATAGTACCAAAGCGAAACCTAAGTGAATTCCTGATAAACCGAAGGTTGTAGCTAAAGAAGCATTTTGTAGGATAAGTCCTAAAACCAATGTATATATTCCAAATACTAAGGAACGTTCAATAAGCATTTTGGGAATATCCTTATGCATTGCATGGCCTAATTCATGAGCCAGAACCGATAAAATCTCATCTTCAGATAGTTTTTCAATCAATGTATCAAATAAAACAACTTCTTTTGTTTTACCTAAGCCGCTAAAGAAGGCATTTAACTTAGTGCTTCTTTTAGAAGCATCCATCATTGAAATTGCTTTAACTTCAAATCCTACTTTTTGAGCTAATGCTTCAATCCGAGATCGAAGTTCACCTTCTGGAAGAGGTGTGAGCTTATTAAACACTTTGACAAATACTTTTGTGTTGAGCACAAATAATAAAATGATAATTAGGGTTAGAGCAACCCATGAGAGTAAAATGAAAATCCAAAGGTTATCATTAAATTTAATAAAAATCAAATTAATGAGTGCAATAAGTGAACCAAACAAAACTGACATTAATAAAATATTTTTAATAATATCAATGAAAAATGTTTTCTTGGTTGTTTTATTAAATCCATACTTTTCTTCAATCGTAAAAGTTCCATAATAATTAAATGGTATTCCAATTATTGTCATACCTAACATAATAACACCTAAATATGCTAAAACTTGGAGAAATGAATTTGAAAACCATCCACTTGTCCATCCTTCTAACACGCCAAAAAATCCGAGAACTAATAATAAAACCATCAACATCGTGTTTAACGTCTTTCTTATCAGACCAAATTTCAGGTTATCCATCGTGTAATTCAACCATTTCGCATACTGTTCTTCATCATAAATGTTTATGACATTTTCTGGTATGGGTTTACTTCGATTTTGATAATTCAAAAGTGAAACAACTAAATCCAATACAAACATAACTAATATAAGACCAATCACAAAAACAAGATTCATGTTTTTTCTCCATTAATATATATATTTTTATTTTTCAATAGGTTTAAAAGTAGCTGTAAAATGTCTTAAGATAGGTGGTTCATAAATAAATTCATATCCTTTGAGTTCTTTTCTATGTTGATAGACATGAATCACAGCATCTGCGACAACATCCATATGTTTATATGTATAAACTCTTCTTGGAATGGTCAATCTCATGTATTCCATCTTAGTCTTAACATTTTCATGGGTATCTGGGTCTCTTCCCATGAGAAGCGATCCAATTTCAACAGCTCTAATTCCAGCTTCTAAATAAATTGCATTTGCCACTGCAAGTGCAGGAAATTGATGTGCTGGTATTTGTGGAGCAATTGCTTTGCATTCAACAAAAACAGCATGACCACCGATTGGATATTGAATAGGAACACCAGCTTCCATCAGTCTATCTCCTAAATATCTAACTTGATCAAATCGATGTCTTAAATACTTTTCATCAAGTGCTTCCATAAGACCAACAGCGAGTGCTTCAATATCTCTACCATTCATTCCCCCATATGTTGGAAATCCTTCATAAGGAATTGCTCTTATCTTACATTTGTTAAATAACTCTTCATTATCTTTAATCACGATGAGGCCACCCATATTAACAAGTCCATCTTTTTTTGCACTCATCAAAAAAACATCTGCATAGCTACACATTTCACGTGCAATATCAATAATTGCTTTATTTTCATATCCTTTTTCACGCTCTTTGATGAAAAAAGCATTTTCAGCATATCTCGCTCCATCAATGATTGTTGTGATATGATATCTATCAGCAATCTTTTTAACTTCACGCATATTTTCCATGCTTACTGGTTGACCACCTGCAGAATTGTTAGTAATTGTCATAATAATTCCGGCAATTTGCTCGGGACCTTTATCTAAAATAATCTTTTCTAATTGTTTTAGATCAAAATTACCCTTAAAAGGGTGATACTTATCCATAATAAAACAATCTTCAATCACACAATCAATAGCTCTCGCACCAGATAGTTCAACGTGTGCTCTTGTTGTATCAAAATGAATATTTGAAATATAGAACATTCCTTTTTTTGTTACAAGTTGAGGTAAAAAAACTTGTTCAGCCCCTCTACCTTGATGAACAGGCATGACATATTGATATCCCGTAATGTTTTTTACAACACTTTCAAGCTTATAAAAGCTCTTGCTGCCAGCATAAGCTTCATCACCAATCATCATCGCAGCCCATTGTTCTTGGCTCATAGCTCCAGTCCCTGAATCAGTAAGTAAATCGATGTAAACATCTTCACTTTTCAAAGAAAAAGGGTTATACCCGGCATTTTTCAAAAGCATTTCTCGTTCTTCTCTTGTTGTTTCTTTAATAGATTCGACCATTTTAATACGATATGGTTCCGCACTGTACTTCTTATTCATATCATTTCTCCCTCATGTAAGATACTTTTATTATACGTCATACTACGTGAAAAATAAATATATTTTTGTAAGCGCTTTTATTTTCTTGTATTTCAACAAAAAAAATTTCAATTATGGGTCACAAAATATATGATATAATAATAGTAAATTGAACTACAATAACTCATTAGGGGGACTCTATCATCGAAAAAACAATCAAGCTCATTTTTCTTGGACTTGGACATTGTCTCGTTGATCTTCAAGGTCTATTCATTATCAATACTCAATTTAATGATTACAATTTCGAATACATTGCATTGTTCTTCATTATTTATAATGTAATTGCATTTGGTCTTCAACCTTTTTTTGGTTATTTTGCTGATCAGAAGAACTTATACTTTGTCTATATCTTATTAGGTCTCCTTTTACCTCTAGTTGCTTTACAGATGATTTCATTAGGTGTTATAGCTATCATATTAGCAACACTTGGGAATGCCATGTATCACGTAGGTGGTGGTGTATTAAGTATTAACTTGTACCCTAACAAAGCTGCTCCTGCTGGATTTTTTGTTGCTCCAGGCGCATTAGGAGTGCTTGCAGGTACAGTTCTTGCAAACGGATATAGCTCTCCTGTACTCTACATTTCACTTATTGTGATTGTTACTCTTTTAGCTTTGTTCTTTATCTTTAAATCCCATATAAATAATCACACATATCAACCTATACCAAAAAACTTTATAAAAATAATCTATCTCATTCTGATTGTAGTCCTGATTAGAGGGTTAATTGGAACAATGTTAATATTAACTTGGAAAAGTGAAATCTGGTTACTGCTCGCATTAACACTGGGTGTATTTGCAGGAAAATTTTTCGGAGGGTGGCTCGGTGATTTATTCGGATATAAACTTATTGGTATTGGCGGTTTAGTTATATCGTTTCCACTACTCATACTCGGTCACCAAATGCCATTATTTGGAATACTAGGAGCATTCTTCTTCAACCTAACAATGGCGATTACTTTATTCATTATTATTCAAAATCTTGGGAAATATAAAGGTACTGCTTTTGGTCTAACAACATTATCGTTATTAATTGCTTATTTACCAAGCGCATTTGGATTAAAGTTTGAATTTGGAATATTTTATGAAATCTTTATTTTTATTAGTGTTGTTTTAGGTGCTTATCTACTTAATCTTGCCCTAGATAGCCATCGTGAAAATATAAAAGGAGTGTAATTTTATGTATCCTATCTATGATGTTGCAGTTGGTCCAATACTTATCGTTTTAGGCATTATTGTAATAATAATAACTGCTGTCGTTATTTTTCTAGTAGTATTATCAATCAAAATGATTAGAAAAATAAAGAAGGAGCGTGAAGAATGTGCCGCTTGATGTCATTTACCGCTTCTTAATAGCATTAGTTTTATCGATACTAATCGAGATTGGTGTCGGTTTTTTGTTTCGATTTAAAAGTAAAGATCAAATAAAGATCATCATATGGATGAATATCTTAACCAACCCAATGATGAATTTACTGCTTCTCTTTTCGAGTTTTTTCTTACTTATATTTCAAGGAGATTACTATTATGTCGCATTAGGAATTCTTGAAATTATTGTCTTTTATATCGAATATTTGATATTAAATTATGTTTTCGGGAAGGAATATACAAAAAAGAAGCTATTACTCATATCATTTTCGATGAATGCAGCTTCCTTTATCGTTGGACTATTTATTTTGTATTTAGTAGTTTACTAAAACATTCAAATCAATATATATACCTTCTGGGACAATTCAGATTGTCCTTTTTTTATAATTCGTCTTCGTGTTCTTTAAGATACTTATTTACTTCAGTTTTACTCGGTGAACTTTCTTGTGCTCCAACCTTCATAATTGACAATCCAGCACAAATATTGGCAAATTTTATAGATTCTTCAATAGATTCTGTCTCGATATATTTGGATGCAAATGCAGAAACAAATGTATCTCCCGCTCCTGTTGTATCTACGGGAGCAACTTTTATGCCGGAAAGGATTTGTAGTCCAGAATAATTATGATACACAGCCCCCATACTTCCTCTTGTAACAATTAATTTATTCGGATATTGAGCACAATTGAGTTCAATTGAATGATTGGGAAATATTTGTCTGATTTCAATTTCATTTGGAATTAAAAAACTAACCTTATCAATCAATTTTGGTTTTAAAAATTGATATGGTGCTGGATTTAAAATCACTTTTACTTGATTTTGATTACACAGTTCAATGACATATTCAACGACTTCAATAGGTATTTCTAACTGCAATAAGACGATTTTTGCTTGTTTAATCAATGGTAAAGCCTCGTCAATCATTTTTTTAGTAATTTTAAGATTAGCACCTGGAACAACGATAATTGAATTATCTCTTTTTTTTGTTTGAAAACTACTAACAAAGGCTACACCAGTATATCCTGCTACTTCATGAACGTACGTATGATCGATTTTATATTTTTCAAAGTTTTTTATTGCAATTGCACCAAAAGCAGTTTTTCCTACACATCCAATCATAGCAACTTTATTTCCAAGTTTAGCTGCAGCAATCGCTTGATTTGCTCCTTTACCTCCTTGAAGAAAGTGAAAGGCTTTACCTTCGATAGTTTCTCCGATGATGGGTGCTCTATTAATTTCAAAAATGAGATCCATGTTAATACTGCCTACGACAACAATATCATATTGATTTTGCATATTGATACCTCCATAAAAAGACAAGATGTATAATCATCCTGTCTATATTTTACTTTAAATATCTGAAATAAGCGATGATTATTAATTGTTTATCTAAATATGTTTGTTATATCCACTGCACATCGATAGGTTTTTCTTTAATGACTGTGCCTTACAAAAATAAGTTATTAGGATTATAGTTTTTACTTATTGCATTACAAATGAAAAAAAAGGACAGATGTCCTTTTTATTGTTTATTTATTTATTTTAATTGCAATTTATTCTGTTCTTAAGGCAACCACTGGATCTCTTCTCGCTGCAATTCCGCTAGGTATAAGACCAGCAATTAATGTTAAAACTGTACTTAAAGCAATCAAACCAATAGCGCTTGTAAAAACAAGAGATGAAAATCCAGGGACACCAATTAAACGATTGATAATAATATTGACCGGTATATTCAAAAGCGAAGCTAATAAGACACCAAATACACCCGCTGTTAAGCCAATTAATATCGTTTCTGCATTGAAAATTCTTGAAATGTCTTTCTTACGTGCGCCAAGACTTCGCATAATACCAATTTCTTTGGTACGCTCAACAACCGAAACATAAGTAATAATGCCAATCATGACTGATGAAACCACAAGTGATATGCCTGCAAAGGCTGATAAAATAATTGTGATTGTACCTATAAGACTTGAGATAGTTGTTGAGATAGTTTCTGCCAAATCACTATAGATAATCGTTTGCATCTCTGTTTTATCATCATTGAAAGTATCAATATACTCCTTTATTGTATCTTTTGAATCAAACGATACAGGATAGATTTGAATACCTATGGGTGAAGAGTCACCACCGATAAATCTCATCACATTCTGATATGTAATCGTTGTGGTAAAAGGTAAACCCGTTAAAACATTTGTATCTGGAGATGCGATTTGATCGTTAACAATTCCAGAGGTGCTTGCCATATTAATAATATAATCAGTAAGCAATGTTGTATATCCAATACCCGTAGACAATAATTCTGTTGATGCATTTTCATCAACTCTCATGATTCCTACGATAGTAACTGGTACCGCTTCAGGACTATTAAACATGGTTTCATAATCAGTTTGTGGTACATATGTAGTACCAATTTTTGTATAATAATCATCATTTGAAATAATCTTAAATGTTTTTCCGATAAAATCATCAAATGTGTAGCTATCGGTAATGTCAATTCCTAGTTTCTCTAAAATTGAAACATCAATTAGATTTTCTTTATCAACAATAAGTACAGCTTGATCATATGACTCTGGGTAAACACCAGAAAGAATATCATACTGAGATTGAATAAAATCTGGGTTGTTAGGTATCTCGCTTAATACACTACCCCCAATAAATATAGAATTAGGATTAACACTTGATATAACTTTGATATAACCACCAGCATTTGTTTCTGCAATCATATTTAACTGAACTGCTCTCGAATATGAGATGGAGTTGTAAAGCGTTGGGTCCATATCGCTTAAGTAATTGATGAATGTGTCATCAATAACATTGGCATGAAGTGTCGTATTGTAAGCTTCGTCATATGGATAAATCGTTGGGGTAGTTGGAAAATCATTTGTCTCACCTAAAGCATTGTATCTACCAGAAGCGCCTGAAAAGATATCAGTAGCCACTTGAGCATTGACGCTTATTGGGAATCCGGCTAATGTATCACTTTGCAATTCGTTGACATAGGTCGTCATACCAGATGATATTGATAAAACTAAAGCAATACCAATGATTCCGATACTTCCAGCAAGTGCTGTTATTAACGTTCTACCCTTCTTTGTGAGTAAGTTCTTAAAACTTGTTTTAAGTGCTGTCAAATAATTCATAGATGTTTTTTTGTTAAGTAATTTATCATTTACTTGACCTTCTGAAGAAATTTGCACTGGTCTTGTATCTTCAACAACTCGTCCATCAACAAGTTGAACGATTCGATCAGAAAAATCATTTGCTAATTCAGAATTATGAGTAACCATGATGACCAATCTATCTTTTGAAATCTCTTGGATCAACTCCAAAATTTGATGACTGGTATGACTATCCAATGCTCCTGAAGGTTCATCAGCAAGAAGCACCATTGGATTATTGACAAGTGCTCTAGCAATAGCAACTCTTTGCATTTGTCCACCAGATAGTTGATTAGGTCTTTTGTTAATATGATCTTTAAGTCCTACTTCAACAAGCACTTTCGTTGCTCTTTCTTTTCTCTCTTTTGCTGAGACACCCGATAATCTTAATGCCATCTCGACATTATCTAAAACAGATAGATGTGAGATTAAATTATAGTTTTGAAAAACAAAGCCAATCGTTGCATTTCTATAAGCATCCCAATTCGTATCAATGAATTCTTTTGTTGATTTGCCATCAACAAGTAAATCGCCACTTGTGTATCGATCCAGTCCACCAATAATATTGAGTAATGTTGTCTTCCCACTTCCAGATGCTCCCAGTATAGAAACAAACTCATTTTTCTTAAAACTCAAACTGATACCATTTAAAGCAGGTACAGCTTTTCCTGCAACATAATAGTCTTTTTTTATATTTTTTAGTTCTAACATTATATATACCTCCGTTTAGTCCTTTATCATTTTACAATAAAATGAAGAATTATTCATGTAATATACAATTTAAGAATATTATGTATTTTATCACACAAAAAACCGAATTCAAAAAATTCGGTTTATTGTTATTTAATAGCTAATGTAGCGATAAATGATTTGATATATTCATCTAAAAAATCTTTATTGAAACTATCTTCAAAGAATCCATGTATGGAGAACCCAACCTTTATCTGACCTCCGATTTGATCATCTAATGAATGACCAAATTCTAAAGGTTCTTCCTTCTTAATTCTTTCTTCCAGTTCTTCTTTGGGTAATTGCTTTATATCTGCGTAAGGAATTTTATATTTAGTAATATAACTTCCATCTCTTTCCCAAGCATTATAGTCAAAGATAAAAAGTAAAGGATTACAAAATCCTGCTAATAATCGCCCACCTTTTTTCAAGACACGATAAGCTTCTTTCCATACAGCATTGACATCACCAATAAACAAGTTAGATACTGGATGAAAAATTAAATCAAAGGATTCATCGGGAAACGCTGATAAGTCTCTCATATCCCCTTGAACAAGTTGGATTTTCAATCCATCTCTTTTAGCCACAAATTCGTCTTGTTTCAACTGATTAGGACTATTATCCAATACTGTTACAAAAGCTCCAGCAGCAGCTAAAACTGGCCCTTGCTGTCCGCCTCCAGAAGCCAAACATAATACTTTTTTACCCTTTATACCATCATACCACGACATAGGCACTGGAATTGATGGTGTCAATAACAATGAAATATCACCTTGTCTAGCTTTTTTAATCGTTTCAACATCAACTGGAATCGTCCACATGTTTTGACCATCAACTTGTTTATCCCACGCATTTCTATTATGTTTTAGTATATCCATTGCATCAACTCCTATAGATCATTTAAAAATTCTTCTTAATAGATTTTCTTTTGCTTTTGTGTGGGGTGGATATGCAAATGATGGATCAGCAAAAGTACCTTTTTTCACATATGCTTTTGTATTAGAAAATACTTCAAATGAAGACTTACCATGATAATATCCTATTCCACTTGATCCCACACCTCCAAATGGAAGATTAGGATTTGTAATATGCATAATTGTGTCGTTAATGGCTCCCCCTCCAAATGATAGGCTATTAAAGACCTTTTTTTCTATATCAATACGATTGGTAAATAAATAAAGTGCCAATGGTTTTTCTTTTTGTTTAAGTGTTGCAATGACATCATCAATATTTTGATATTTCAATAAAGGAAGAATTGGCCCAAATATTTCGTCTTTCATCACGGGATCATCCCAAGTAACATCTTTTAATACGGTGGGTCCTATATATAATTGTTCTTTTGAGGTTTCATTGCCATATAGAACCTTATCGACATCTATTAATTTAGTTAATCTATCAAAATGTCTATTATTAACTATGCGTCCAAATGATTCCTTATTTTTATACATTGATTCAATAACTTTTTTTATTGCTAAAGAAAACTTATCATAAATAGCTTCATGGACATAAATATAATCAGGCGCTATACATGATTGTCCAGCATTAATAAATTTCCCGAAAGCAATTCTTCTCGCTGCAACTTCAATATTTGCAGTCTCATCTACGATTGTGGGACTCTTTCCACCCAGTTCTAAAGTAACTGGAGTTAAATGTTTCGCAGCAGCTTCATAGATAATTTTACCCACAGTGGTACTTCCAGTGAAAAATATATGATCAAATTTTAGTTTTATCAATTCAGCTGTTACTGTATAATCTCCAGTAAACATGTAAATATAGTTTTTTTCGAAGGTCTCATCAAACATCATCTTTAAAACCTTTTCAGTTTCACTTGTAAATTCACTTGGCTTGATTATCGCTGTGTTTCCAGCAGCAATTGCTCCTATGAGTGGTTCAATAACCAATTGAAACGGATAATTATAAGGACCAATAATTAAGACATTTCCTAATGGCTCAAAAGTGATATATGATTTAGTAAATAGCTGATGAATTGGTGTTCTAACCTGTTTCTTTTTCATCCATTTTTTTAATTTCTTCATTGCAGCACTGAGTGATGATAGACAAAATCCTATTTCCGTAGAAAAAGCCTCATAGGCGGATTTATTTAAATCTTTATTTAAAGCCAAAGATATTTGATCCTCGTATTTTAAAATTGCTTGCTTAAGTTTATTCAACTGCTCCAAACGGAAGGCATAAGATTTAGTGTTATCATTATTAAAGAATAATTTCTGTGCTTCTAGAATAGCTCCGTACATAAAAACACTTCCTTAAAGTTTATATTAGCTAATTGTTATTTTTCTTTTTTTCTATCAAACTGCGAATAGGACATCCCTTTAAATATCTGCATCTCGCTAATAAATATAGGGTGAGTCCATAATTAATTACATAAAAGCAAGCCTTGATAATTGTTGCTGCGCTTGCAAATGCGACTAATGTTTGTGTTAGGTTCGCAGTTGTTAATATGATAACAACAAAAATATTTTCTAAGTAATCAAAAAGCATTGAAGCATATCCCAAACTTGCAATCTTTTTATTACCAATTTGATCTAAGAAAAATAAATAGAAGAATGTTGATACCAATAATGGGTATATAAAATCTAAAGGAATTTGCATAAATAGATAATATGATTTTCCACTTGCACTTAGTTCGCTAACGAATGTTTGTGCATGAATCAAATCAAATCCCCTAAACATCGTTAAATCAAACATCTGTACAGAAACACCGTCTGTGATATTCGGCATAAGAATATACATGGTTAGCATAATAAGATGTGCAGCAATAAATAAAATGACTATCTTTTGCTTTTTAATTAATTTTTTCATTATATTCCTATTTGACTGCTATTGCATCTATTTCAATAAAGACATCCTTTGGAAGTCTTCTTACTTCAACAGCTGCTCTTGCTGGCTTGTGGCCATTAAAAAACTCACTATATACTTCATTCATCTTTGAAAAGTCATTTAAATCAGTCATGAATACTCCGCAACGAACAATATCTTCTTTCTTTAACCCTGCTGTTTCAACAATGGCTAACACATTTGTCAAACTTTGGAGTGTTTGTTCCTTAACATCTAAGGAGATAAGTTGCATTGTCTCTGGTATAAATGGAATTTGTCCTGATACATATAGTGTATCATTTGCTAAAATACCCTGACTATAAGGCCCAACAGCTTTTGGTGCATAAATAGTTTCTATTAATTTCATTTTCTAATCCTCCTATATTTACGATTATACCATTATGAGTCAAGATTTAAAGAATAAAAAAAGGATAGAATTTCTATCCTTTCTTCTAATAAATGAAATTAAATCGCACATTTCTCATAGACACACTCTGGATTATTACATTGAATGCATCCTTGTTTTTTAATCAGGACATCTCCACATAGTGGACATAATTCTCTTTCAATTTTTTCTGGGATGTGACCACTGCTACTGATCGTAATGTGTGTGACATATTCTTTTACTTCATTAGTTTTTTTATTCATCCACTTTTCTTCTACGTGAACATGCGGTGGTTCTGCTGGATTTAAGTCTTCCGTATTTTCATTAATTCCCGCTAAAATACCAATCTTTGCACATCGATCTCTAAAGACAGTTGCTCCTTTAAGTCCCTTTTCCCATGCAGTTTGATAAATATTCATTACATCTTCAACGGTTGCGCTATTATTTAAGTTAAATGTGGAACTAATTGCCGTATCTACATACTTCTGAATGGTTGCTTGTACATTTGCACGATCAATGAAAGCGATATTTTGAGAAGTGATCAAAGCCCAATCTGGTAACTTTTCAGGATCAACACCCACAGCCCTTGCTAGTGCAAGTGGTGTCTTTTCCCATACTGTGATCGTCTTTTCTTCTTCAAACATAGATAAAATACGTCTTGTATAATTAATTTGGAAGAAAGGTTCAACTCCACCACTTACACCATAAATATTTGAAACTGATCCCGTAGGAGCAATTGATAACAATCTAGAATTTCTCATACCGTATAGTTTAACTAATTCATCTGTATCAGCATCTATTGTATCTTTATAAAATTTAGATGAAGATATTTTTTCATAATCAAATCTAGGGAATATACCTAATTCTTTTGCACGAAGTGCTGTTTTCTTTGTTGCAGTGTTTAGCATTCTTCTCATTAGTATATCCAAAAACTCAAGAAATTCGGGACTGCCATAAGGAAGTCTCATACTTAAAGCTAGATCTGCTAATCCCATCACTCCAAGCCCGATTTCTCTAAACTGCTTGACATGCTCTCTTTGTTCGGGTAATGCGTGACGATCACCTAACATGGTTAGTAAATCATCAAGAGCTCCTATCATTTCAGAAACAACAAAGTCGAATCTATCCCAATCATAAAATGCATTTTCAGTAAATGCATCTTTAACAAATGCATTTAAATTGATACTACCTAAATTACATGATCCATGGGCCATCAAAGGTTGCTCACCACAAGGATTTGTTGCAGTAAAGCGAACATCCGGATATTCACTTAAGAAGTGATAATCATTCATGTGATCAATAAAGACAACTCCAGGATCTCCCATTGTATGTGCTGCATAACCAATTAATTGTAGTAAATCTTTCGCTCTAATAGATTTTTCAATATTTTCATATGGTGTTTCAAAACGCATTAACCATTTTTGATCGTTTTTTACAGCTTGCATAAAATCATCTTTGAGCGCAATACTAATATTGGCGCCATTCACTTTATTTAAATCAAGCTTTGTTGTAATAAAATCAATAATATCTGGATGATCAATATTAAGAACAAGCATCAATGCCCCGCGTCTATTATCTTGTTGTGTACTTAATGTTGTATGAGAATACTTTTCAGCAAAAACCATAACGCCAGGTGTTGTATTACTTGTATTGTTAACCTTTGCACCTTTAGGGCGTATATTGGACAGATTCATGCCCTGTCCCCCACCGTAGCTATATGTGCGGGCAATTTGGTAGTCAGCACGATAAATGCTTTCTAAGCTGTCTTGAGGGTCTTCAGTAACATAACAATTGCTACCTGTAATATTTCCTTCTCTACCAATTGCGTATAAGTTTCTTCCACCAAAAACAGCTTCTTTACGTCTAAATATTTTTTCAACAGCCGAATTGCCAAAAGCAACTCTCTTTATAAAATCTTTTTTATTTTCTCCAGGGATAAGATACTTACTTAAAATAAGGTCTTGTCTTTCATCGTTATCTGACCATGGGTTTTCACGTTCGACCTTTTGTTTTTCACGATACTTAATATATGCTTTAGCAGCTTCAAACTGCTTTTTCTTCATCAAATATAGTTCAACATCATCTTGAATTGTTTCAATATTGACTTCCTGATCTTTAGCATAAGCTTTTGTAATATCTTGTGCTTGCTTGAGACAATCTTCTTCAGAAAATTCTGAACCTACACTTTTGTAAGCTTTAAGCATAGCATTCGCTATTTTCTTTAAATCAAATGTTTCTTGTGATCCATTTCTTTTTAATACAAACATCTTATCCACCTCATATTTTTTTGATCTCTTATTAACGATGATTTTTTAATAAATTAAAAATAAAATGCTTTCAAAATAACTTCAATTTTCCATTGACAAATTTCTTTAGACATTATCGTTGTTTAGTGTTTATTATAACGGTTGTTTTAGTGGTTTGCAACTCATTTATCGAAAGTTTTTTTCACTCATTTTAATGGCTTTAGTGGTCAATGGCTTTATAACGCATTTACATGGTATTTAACTAAAATAAATAAAAATTTGTTGTTCAAAGTGAATCTTATTATTAATGAAGTTTTCATAAATTTTTATTACTTATAATATCTTTTTTATTCATCAAATAAAAGAAAAGCCATCACGTTGTGATGGCCAATTTCTAAATCTTTATTTACGATGTCTCTTATTTTCGTACATTTTTTGATCTGCTAAAACAAGTAGTTTTTCTAAATCCTCACTATCATCAATAAATGTGGATATGCCGCAACCAAATGTTATAGGTACTATTGCTTTACCTTTTTTAAATGGGTACTTAATGAAATATTTCCGAAGTTCTTCCATATATTCTTCAGCACACTTTTTATCACAATTCGCATAAACCACAATGAATTCATCTCCTCCCATTCTAGAAAACATATCTTCTGGTTTCAAATGGTCCTTGATAACGCTACTGAAATACACGATGTAGTCATCACCAGCATCATGGCCATACCGATCATTAACTGGTTTGAGTTCATTGATATCTAAATTGCATATAGAAAATACGGCTCTTTTCTCTTTTGCTTCTTCATAAATTTGTTTCAACAACTTTGTATGGTATGTTCTTGTATATGCTCCAGTCAGTGCATCATATCTTGATAGTTTATAGATATCATCAACAAGCTTCTGCTGTTTCACAGCAATCTCTATTTGTTGCGCTAATTGTTTAATAAACTCCTTATCTCTTTCCTGAAAAGCTTCTGTATCTTCAATATTATCCAAATTGATAAACCCATAAATCTCATCTTTAGATGTGATTGCACAAGTAAGAACTGCTTTGGCGATAAGAGCATCTTGATCATCTAAATTCTTTATTTTTTTCTCATCTATATGCGCTTTATTAAAAGTTTTTATATCACGAATGACCGTTGGTTCGTAGAGATTTCCTAACTTAGATTGATACATGTCTTCAAATAATAGATTAACAGTTTGTAAAGATTTAAGATTATAACCTACAGCAGCTCTAAATTCCATCTTATCACCATTTTTGATTAAGATGCTTCCGGTTTGTGCCTTTGGTACAATGTCAATTGCCTTTTCTAAAATCATTTGCAGAATTAAGTCTAGATCATTTTCTTGTAATATTTCAGTTGTAATTTGATGCATGCTATCTACAATTTTATACATCTGCGATAATGATTGATAATCTCCATAAAGTGCATTGAATTCATTTTTTCTAGCTTCTTCGTATTTCTTTGTGATATATAGAAGCATAAACAGGACAGATGGAATTAGCAAGAAAGAGTATTGAAGATTCTCTAGTCCGCCATGTTCGACTATTAAAATGATTACATTATATCCGACGTAACTAAGAAAGATGATAACTCCACTAACAAACTCATTTTTAAAAGAAACAAATGTTCCTATCAAATACAAAACGGGAATAAATAAAAATAGAAACACATCGGGTAGTTTAAAATGAAGTGTTGCTTGATGTCCCCCCGGTAAAAAAGTAAATACCAAAAAGAACCCAATAAAAATTATTGCGATAGCCTTTACAACGATTTTTGATATTTTAATGAAACTTTGCATATTCGTCTTGTCTCTCATTAATATCATTTCCTTTAGAGGCTGTGTTTAATTCTGCCAAACTAATTGATAATTTTTGAAAGATAGTTCCTATACTACGACTACATAATAATAGAAAACATCTATTCGCAGGCGTCATTTATTTATATTTTACCATTTTATGCAATGAAAACAATGCAAAAAATGCTGATATTTAGTCTGAATATCTTAAGAATTTCTTAAGTTGACCATAATACGATATAATAAATGTAATCTCAAGATTACGAAGGAATAAAATGAAACCATTTAAAATTGGTGTTGGTGATCTTGTATCTTTTCTATATGCAAGTGGGGATTTAAGCAGTGAAACGTTTCAAAATGTCTCACTTCTAGAAGGAACAAAGGCTCACCAGTATCTTCAAAGTAAATATCAATCCGTAGATCAATCTGAAGTTCCTATTCAGTTAGAGTATGTGGATGACTCTCGTCATATTATACTATCTGGACGTATAGATGGTATTTTATTGCATGATGGTTATACGATTCTTGAAGAAATAAAATCAACAAGATTCAATATCAATGATCCGGATTTCATCGTTAATAATGAACACTTATCTCAGTTAAAGATGTATGCATTTATGTACATGAAGATTCATGAAATAAATGAAATTGATGGACGTGTTACTTATGTACAACTTGGAGATTATCAATTGCGTCATTTTGAATATATATTTCATCTTAATGAATTAGAACCTTTTTTTCTCGTATCTATCAATGATTATCTCATTTGGCTTAATATATTAGCTGAACACGAACAACATAAGATGGCATCACTTAAAACTCTTGTTTTTCCTTTTGATAACTATCGTAGAGGTCAAAGGGAAATGATGAGTGCGGTTTATCAAACTATACTTGAAGATGATATCTTATATGCGATTGCTCCAACTGGAATAGGAAAAACAATGGCATCATTATTTGCTAGTTTAAAAGCTTTAAGTGATGATACACAAAAGATCTTTTATTTAACTGCTAAAACCGTGGGTAAGCAGATTGCCCTAGATACAATGGATATGCTCCATGAAGGTAGTCTTGAAACAAAAACAATTGAAATTACTTCAAAAGATACAATTTGCTTTTTGGAAAAAAGAGAATGTGATCCAATAAAATGCCCTTTCGCAAAAGGATTTTTTGACCGTCTACAGGAAGCAACAAAAGATATCTTTCAAAGTGAAAGACTAATGAGTAGACCTGTTGTTGAATATTATGCAAGAAAACACCAAATATGTCCATTTGAGTATAGTCTATATGTTTCATATTACGCCGATGTCATTATCTGTGATTACAATTATGTCTTTGATCCTATCACTCATCTCATCAGATATTTTGATGAACAAAACTATAAACCTTTGGTCTTAGTTGATGAGGCACATAACCTAATTAGTCGTTCACGCGATATGTATTCATCGACACTATTAAAATCTAATTTCATTAAGTTGAGACGAGCAGCATCCAAATTAAAGCCTACAATTCGTACAGGAGTAAAACATGTTTTAGATGCTTATGATATGATTGAATCTCAATTAAACAGTGAAACGTTCTTCTCCTTTAAATCGCTTAACAAAGACTTTTTAGACGCAATCCAATACTTGATGAAAAAAATAGAGAATGCGCTCAAACAAAGTCCGAACTATCCAAAAAAGATTGATGTGCTTGAGGGATACTTGGAAATGCTAAGATTTATTAAAGTCTATGAATTCTATAATGATGCTTACTTAACAAACATCCTAAAAAAAGATGAAGAGCTTTCAGTTACTATTCAATGTCTTGATGCTTCGCAATTCATTTTAGATACAGTAAAAAATAAAACCTATGGTTCTGTATTCTTTAGTGCTACATTATATCCACTCCAATATTATCAAGAATTGTTAACTCAAAATAAGGGTGAGACGTTAAAAATCCAATCACCATTTGAGCGCGATAGACTAAAGTTAATTGTTATGGATCAAATCTCAACAAGATATCTTGATAGATCTCAATCAATTAACGGTGTTGTTGATATCATCACTTCAGTTGTCAATGCAAAGAAAGGAAATTATATCGTCTTCTTTCCATCATACCAATATCTAAATCAGGTTCTAGATGAACTTCCCGTTTTGGCTGCAGAGATTCTAATCCAAAAAAGAGATATGGATCCTCAATTAAGAACGATGATGATTGAACGATTTAGAGGACAAAATGACACATCTCAACTCGCATTCTTTGTTATGGGTGGTATGTTTGCTGAAGGAATTGACTATATAGGCGATATGCTCAATGGCGTGATTGTCGTAGGTGTTGGTTTACCAATGATTAATGAAACAAATAATCAACTCAAAGATTACTATCAAACAAAGTTTTCAAAAGGTTTTGACTATGCTTATAAATACCCGGGAATGAATAAAGTTATCCAAGCAGTAGGCAGAGTGATTAGAACTGCTACTGATTATGGTATTGCTATACTTATTGATGACAGGTTTAATAGCTATAGCTACAGAAAATTATTTCCTCCTGAATGGAAAAATTACGAAACTTTACGCTCTATAAATCAATTGGATAGGAAACTCCTAGATTTTTGGAAATCGATGACTCCTAATTAAGATAAAATAAAAACCCCAAATCCTTGGGGTTTTATACTTAAGCGGGTTTGATTGCTGTATTGATTGCATGTCTATAGACATAATATTTAGTGAACAAAAACTCTGTGATCAAGTTAATCACCATCGTAAGGAATAATACGAGATAATAATTCCATCCAATATTCGTCAGTGCATCACCCCACCATGTTGATAGTGGTGTGAAAACTGCATAATAGAAAGCAACTTTTATCATTGCAATTGGAATGTTATTAGCTGATTTAAATGTGAATTTTCTGTTTAAAGTATAATTCCAGATTACAGATAACGTTAGCGCAATTAAATATGCTGGCCAGTAAATGAAATCAAAAATTTCATGTAGTAATGTGAATGATCCAGCTTGAATGACTCCTGCTGACATTGAGAACAACAAGAATTTTATTGCTTGTGTCATATGTTCTTCTTTTGTGAACTTGAGTTGAGCTTCAACTTTGACCTTATTTGTTTTTGCCATTTTTATATTCCTTTACTTCATCTTAACTTCTAGTTTCTATATTATAGCACTATCTTTTCCATTTTAAGTAAAAAAAGGGCGAAATTGCTCTTACTCTTGATAATCAACTTCTACTAAGATTTCATTATGTCTCAAAAATGGAATACTAAATGGGGGGTTAAATCTAGCTAATCGATACCTTCCAGATGGTTCAATCTTATTTTTAGATAACCACATGATAAGTTTATTTTTTTCTTTTTCAACATGTTTCGGTGTGCTTAATCCTGTAAAAAGCAAAGCTGCAGCATAATGTTCAGGATAAAACTTGGTCACTAAATTAGGATCATTGGGTGTAGGAATTTCCTTACCATAAAATTTAGAGGGCACAACAAATTCCATAGACATTGAGTCTTCTTCAAACTCATTAATAACAGGTACAGTCATTTGTATTTTTTCACTCGTTTTATTATTTCCACTAATATAACTGAATAACAATCCAAATCCACTGTAACCAGATAGTTTTCTCTCATCAACTGATGTCGTATAAAACTCCTTGTATCTTCTAATTTCAAAAGAACCTTCTTTTTTTACTACATCATAATTTGGCGATTCGTACTTAGACATATAATCACTCCTTGATTAATCTTATTTTATCATATATAATTTTTTAGCTAATTTGATTCATTTCTACATTGCTATCAGGTTTTTTTGGTTTGTGAATTAATAAAGATAAGGTCGCAGCAACAACAGTCATAATCATCATCGCGATGATAGCATAGTTAAACGTCCCAAATTGGTCATAACTAATACCAAATTGAACAGGTCCTAATGCACTACCTATAACCATGAATACAGTTGCCATACCTCGAATGCTTCCTAAATATTTTCTACCATAATAATAAGGATAGATTGTGTTTAGAGTCACAGATTGAATAGCTGCTCCTAATCCATAAATCAGGATGAAGATAATTGCAACTGTTGCATTTTGTACCCACAATAATAACATGAGCATACCAAATAAAATAATGATTTGTGTTATAAAGAAAATATATCTAGGTTTTGTTTTATCAATAAAGAGTTTTGCTGCAAATGGCATCAGCACCATCGGAAATGCCATGAAACCAATAATCCATGCTGCTGTTTCATGACTGATACTTCTTAGATCCATGACAGAAAAGAAATGAAATACCAATCCGGTTGTAAACATCGGAACAATCATAGATGAAAAACCAATAAACCAAAAATCTTTTGTCTTCATCGCTTCTTTTAATGTCCATGATTCCTTATTTAAAGCATCAAGTGCATCTTCTTTAGAGATAGAAGTTGTTTCATTTTCCATCGGAATATCTGCATCTTCAGGTCTATTAACAACCAAAAAGAAAACAATAGGTAAGAAAACAACAAGTAATAATAATCCCCATACTCTCCATGCATTTTGCCAATTCAAAGTATTAATCATCCACAAATTAAATGCCGGAATTAACAGCATTGCAAAAAATCCTCCAAATGCCATCATTGATAAAGCAAATGCTCTTTTTTTATCAAACCATTGAGGGACTAGGCTTGCTGGTATGAGTGTCAAAGATCCTTGACCAAGAAATCTAAGAAAGAAAAAGCTGATATAAATCATCCAAATATTTAAAACAAACGAACTGAATAACGTTGTTAATGCTAAACCAATAGCAACAATGATAAACATTTTTCTCTGACCATTCTTATCAATAGCTCTACCAACAAAAACAATTAATAATCCACTAATCGTTGTCGCTATACTATACCCTGTAGAAAGTAACGTCTTAGAATATCCGAGTTGTGTTTCATAATATGAATTAAAAACACTAATCGAATATGTTTGTCCAGGAGACGAGAAAAACAGTGCTATTGCACTGACTAATACAATAACCCATCCATAATATATTTTTTTATTTATTTTCTTTGCTATTGATTTCATATGTACCTAATCTTTCTGTTGATGCTCATTATTATAACATTATTTATACATATTATCACATATAATGATTAAAACTTGTATGAAAACTTGAACCCCTGTATAATAAGCAATGTAGGAGAAAACACATATGACCTTTACAGAAAAATTATTACATTATATCAAAGCTCACCCAGTAACAAGTTTCATTTTAATCATTAATTTAATCATGGCCATCATCGTTATGGTTGAAGATAATTTCTCAATTGAGGTTCTCGTTAAATATGGAGCTTTGTATCCCCCCTATGTCACCATAGGACATGAGTATTATCGTTTGATTACTGTCATGTTCTTACACGGAAGCATTCTTCACTTTTTAATGAATTCACTTGCTTTATTTTATATAGGTGGTCAAATGGAATTAATCATCGGACCTAAAAAATATTCACTTCTATATTTGTTATCAGGTTTAGGCTCAAGTATACTTGTTGTCCTAGTAGGTCCTGAAAATAGTGTTACTGTCGGTGCCAGCGGAGCGATCTTTGGTATCATGGGTGGAATGCTCATGTTAACCTTCTTAAGAACTCGTTGGTTTAATGAACGTGCAATCCGTTCAATCAGACAACTCATCATTATTAACCTTGTATTCACCTTTGTTGTTCCTAATATTAGTGTTGCAGGTCATATTGGTGGCTTAACAATTGGCATCCTGTTATTTTATGTCATTACTCCTGAAATTCCCTATTTTATTGAAAAAAGACAACAAGAAATGTATTAATAAATATATAGACCTCTCGAAAATAGATTTATTCATTAAGGAAACATAATAAAAGGGCTTAGCTAAGCCCTTTTTTCTTTTTATTTTGATGAATCAATCATCAATTGAACCAAATGATTTGAAAACTCCGTAGGGTCTTCAATTGGATAACCTTCAATGAGTAAAGCTTGATGATAGAGAATGCTTGAATATTCATCAATCTTCTTTTCATCCTTCTCGTAAATCTTCTTTAATGCTTGAAATAGATCATGATCAGGATTGATTTCTAAGATTTTATCTGCATGAACATTTGCCGTGTTAGGCATTTGTTTTAAAATCTTTTCCATTTCCATACTAATGCCTTCTCCTGAAACAAGACAAACTGCAGATTCTTTGAGTCTATAAGAAAGTTTAACATCTTTCACTTTATCTTTTAGAGCCTTTTTAATTGCCTTAAGAATATCTTTATTTTCTTTTTCCTTTGTCTTCAAATCTTCTTTCTTTGTTTCATCTAGTAAATCAGTGTCTGCTTGTTGAATTGACTTAAAAGGGATTTCCTGATAGTTCTGCATGACTTGAATCATGAACTCATCAATATCATCAGTAAAAAGTAAAACCTCAATATCCTTTTCTTTCATGACATCCATTTGTGGCAATTTTAGAATACTCTCTTTTGATTTACCCGTTGCATAATAGATTGCATTTTGATCAGTGGGTTTCTTTTCAACATATTCTTTAAAACTCATATACGCATCACTTTTATTTGATTTAAACATGACCAAGTTTTGAAGTTTCTCTTTATTTAAACCAAAACTTTCATAAATGCCATATTTCAAAGTTGTTTTATAGTTTTCATAGAAGGTTAAGTACTTATCTTTTTCATTTTGCATCATATTTTCTAGTTCACTTTTGATCTTCTTTTCTAGATGAGATGCAATTTTTTTTACTTGTCTATCTTGTTGTAGTAATTCTCTAGAGATATTAAGAGAAATATCAGATGAATCAACAAGACCTTTTACAAATTTGAAATAGTCAGGTATTAAATCTTTATTTTGACTTTGGATAAAGACTCCCTTTGAGTATAATTGGAGCCCCTTTTCATATTTTTCACTATAAAAATCATATGGTGCTTTTGTTGGAATAAAAAGTAAAGCAGTATAGGTGAGCATGCCTTCAACACTTGTGTGAATGACCTTCAGTGGTTCATCATAATCATTAAATTGGTGTTTATAAAAAGCATTCATATCTTCATCATTGATTTCCGATTTTGCTTTCTTCCAAATCGGAATCATTTGATTTAATGTTTCTTTGACTTCTACTTCTTTTTTATCTACTGTACTCGTTACCATCATATTAATAGGGTAACGGACATAGTCGCTATACTTTTTGACTAAAGATTTCAAAGTGTAGGTTTTAGTATATTCTGAGAAATTTTCTTCATTTTCTTCATCATCAGCTCTTAAATGTAGAATGATAGTTGTTCCAATGGTATCTCTTTGTGTCTCTTCTATTGTATATGAAGATTCCCCTTTTGATGTCCAGCGGTATCCAGTTTCAGCATAAGGTGATTTCGTTTCAACCGTCACCTTATCAGCTACCATAAATGCACTATAGAATCCCACACCAAATTGACCAATCAAATCAACATCGTTTTGATCAGCTTTTTCCAAAAAAGCTTTAGATCCGCTTTCTGCAATTGTTCCTAAGTTGTTGATTAGTTCTTCTTCGGTAAATCCAATCCCGTTATCTGCAATAATTAACGTTCTATTATCTTCATCGGGAGTTAAAAAAATTTCATATTCAACTGGTGGAATATTGCTGTCAGTAAGTGACACGAAATGACGCTTATCAATTGCGTCACTAGAATTCGAGATAAGTTCTCTTAAAAAGATTTCTTTTTGTGTGTAAATCGAATGAGTCATCAAATGTAATAGCTTTTTTGACTCTGTTTTAAATTGTTTAGTTTTTGCCATAATTTATCGCCTCCATTATAGATATTAATCAAAACACATTTTTATGTCAAGTTTTTTGTATTATTTATGAAAATAATACACAATTCTATGATTCTTTTTTGGGTTTAACAACGGATAGTAAAATGCCTAATACAACCGATAGATAAGCTGCCATTAAAACGCGGTAATTTTCTGGTAATAAGAAAGTAATCGTATGTGCTGGAATCCAAAAGAAAGGAATCGTTTTTAAAATGACAAATCTAAAGAAAACAACAAAATCAATCCGTCCCACAACTTCAGAAAAAGGAACATGAATAAGTTTTTTTATGTTGCCGTCAGAAAGTTCAATAAACGTATCGGTAACACGGTGAAATAGCATAAATGTTGGTGCAAAGAAAATATTCATAAGCGTGCTAATCAAAAAAGCTGTTAGGAGTGCTGAAATAAAAGTGTCCTGATTAATAAAAGGTAAGAGATTTGCCTGTTCAGCTGCATTTACACCACTTGCATAAATCTTAAAAATAATGACAAATATCATCCCTAAAAAGCCCCAAACAATCCACTTTAAAAAAATACCATGATCACCGAAATATTTTCCTGTTTTTATACGATGAACTAATCTTTCTCCAAGACTAGCTAAAATTGATGTTTTAATGAATCCCATCAAATAAGGATGAGATGTCGTTGCCTCTTCAAAGATTGTTCTCGTATAAGGAATAATAATAATTGATGTTAAAGCAAGTAAAATAAATATCCAAAGAAAATCACTTTTTTTCATACTTCCTCCAAAAGAAAAGGGTACAATTCTGTACCCTTATAATAACATGTTCATTTACTATTTTTCATTAAAATTAAATTCTTTTCATAGTGTTTATATTTATATATAGATTTAGCGCTTACGGTTATGATAATGCGTGTGTAATAAATGATGTGATTTTTCACCAAGTGGTTTTTCTAAAAAGTCTTCATATAGAGCAGTCACTTGTGGATTTTCATGAGATTTTCTTATCTTCATATTCGCATCAACACGGTAAGTTGAATTAATTCTTTCTTGACGAACTTTATTTGTTGTTCCATAAGGTTGTCCACCACCACCAATACATCCGCCTGGGCATGTCATGATTTCAATAAATGCATAAGGTGATTCACCTTCTCTAATTTGGTCACAGAGAACCTTAGCATTTGCTAAAGTATGAGCAACTGCAACTTTAACCATTGTTCCACCTAAATCAATTTCGGCTTCTTTAATTCCTTCAAGGCCTCTTAAATCTTTAAAATCAATATTTTCAAGTGGTTTTTTATTGACAACTTCATAAACTGTACGAATAGCAGCTTCCATAACACCACCGGTTGCACCAAAGATAGCACCTGCACCAGTCGTAATACCAAATGGAGAATCAAATTCCTGTTCTTCTAACCCATCAAAATTGATACCCATTTGCTTAATCATCTTACCCAATTCGCGAGTTGTCAAAACAACATCAACATCTGGGTCTTGATTATTAACACTCATTTCTTCTCTTTGTGCTTCAAATTTCTTTGCAGTACATGGCATGATTGAGACAACAAAAATATTTGCAGGATCAAGATTCATCTTTTCAGCATAATATGATTTAGCAAGTGCTCCAAACATTTGTTGTGGTGATTTACAACTTGATATATGATCTAGAATATCTGGATATCTCGTTTCAGCATAATTAATCCAGCCTGGGCAACATGATGTCATCATAGGAAGAACTCCACCTGTAGTCACTCTATGTATTAATTCATTACCTTCTTCGATAATCGTCAAATCAGCTGTGAAATCAGTGTCAAAGACTCTGTCAAATCCTAAAAGTCTCATTGCTGATACTATCTTACCCGTTACGATTGTCCCGACCTGATCACCAACTTCTTCACCTAAAGAAACTCTAACAGCGGGAGCAACTTGCACGATAACATGTTTTTCAGAATCCATGATGGCATTCCAAACTTGATCAGTATTATCTTTTTCTGTAATTGCACCTACTGGGCAAACACTTGCGCATTGACCACAGAAAGTACAAAAATCTTCATTTAAATCTTCTTTGAAGACAGGAGCAACCTGCATTTGATGACCTCTGCCCATCGTAGCAAGTACATTTGTTCCTTGTACATTTTTACAAACATCGACACAACGTCCACATTTGATACATAAATTAGGATTTCTTACAATTGCTGGATTATTATCGTCGATTTCACATCTTTCAAAAACAGATGGGAATCTATTTTCATCAATTCCTAAATTTCTAGCTAATGTTTGAAGTTCACACTTCATGTTTTTTACACATGTTGTACAATTTGTATCATGATTAGATAAAATCAGTTCAACAATCGTTTTTCTTGCATTTAAAACTCTTGGTGAGTTCGTATATACAACCATACCTTCAGTAACAGGTGTAGAACAAGCTGATACCAATCCTTTTTTTCCTTGAACTTCAATCACACATACTCTACAATCTGATTTAATGTTCAAATCTTCATAATAGCATAATGTAGGGATATCCATGTTATATAGTTTAGCAGCTTGTAAAATCGATGTATTTTCTTCAACAGATACCTTTGCGTTATTAATAACTAAATTAACCAATTTTCTCTCCTCCTTATGCTTTCTTAGGATGTTCTATTCGATCTAAATAGTCATCCCGGAAATATTTAAGCGATGAAATTATTGCTGTTGGTGAGGTTTGTCCCAATCCGCATAAAGATGCTTGATGGATCACACGTGCAAGAGATTCCAATGAAACCATATCTTTAACAGTTGCTTTTCTTTCAATAAATTTAATAACTAGATTGGCTAATTGAATATGACCTTCTCTACATGGTGTACATTTACCACATGATTCGTGTTCAAAAAACCGTACAATCTTTAATAAAATATCAAATAGATCAAATCTTTCGTCCATGACAATGATTGCCCCAGCACCTGTTTTTGAATCAAATTCTTCGAATCTTTCGAAGTCAATAATCATATCTAACATATACTCTGGGATGATTGGACCACAAGCTCCACCTAATTGAACCATTTTAATCTTGCGATCATTTTCAATACCACCACCGAGTTTATAAATCACATCTCTAATGGGAACACCAAAGGGAATTTCATAAACTCCTTTATTCTTGACGTTACCAGATAATGATATCAATTTAGTTCCAGTTGAAGAAGGCGTTCCTATTTTAGCAAACTCTTTACCACCCATTTCAATAATAAGTGGAATTGTAGCTAATGTTTCAACATTATTAATCAATGTTGGTTTATTATATAATCCTTTAGTTGTAGGGAATGGAGGTTTAACTCTCGTTCTACCAGGATTTCCTTCAATACTTTCAATTAAAGCAAACTCTTCCCCACAAACATATGAACCAGCACCAGATCTCACTTCAATATCAAAATTAAATTTCTTACCTAAAATGTTTTTACCTAAGTAACCATTCTTCTTGGCTTGATCAATTGACCACTTCAGTAAGCTCATTGATTTTTGATATTCACCTCGAACATAAATAAAGCCTTTTGTAGCTCCTGTTGCATACGCAGAAATAATCATACCTTCAAGTATTTGATGAGGATCATTTTCCATTAGATAACGATCTTTAAAATTACCTGGTTCTCCTTCATCCGCGTTACAAATAATATATTTGTCTTTAGAGGTTTCTTTTGCAAGACCCATCATTTTAATTGCAGCTGGGAATCCTGCACCACCTCTACCTCTTAAATAGGCATGCTGTACTTCTTCAATGATTTCTGTTTTTTCCATTGATAAAGCCTTAGCTAAATTTTTATATCCATCAAACTTGATGTATTCTTCAATGGATAATGGATTGATTTTTCCAAATCTCTTGGATACTAATTTCTTTTCTATCATCACATATACACCTTATACTCAGATAATATCGCTTTGATTTTATCAGCTGTTAAATGCGTGTAAATCTTGTCGTTGATTCTCATCGCAGGTGCAGCTTCGCAACAACCTAAACAGCTCGTTAACTCTAAAGTAAACTGTTGATTTGGAGTTGTTTCATTAATGCGAATACCAAGTTCCTTTTCTATTATTTTTAATACATCAACATCAGAGCTTACATAACAAGGTACATCTTTACAGACTTGAATGATATGTTTTCCTCTTGGCTTATCTGAAAAGAATGTATAGAAAGACAAAACACTACACACCTTACTTTCAGGTACGTCTAAATATTTTGCAATTTCTGTAATCTCTTCCTTTGAAATAAAGTGATCAATTTTTTCATTTTGATATTCTAATAGAATTTCAATGAGCTGATCTTCTTTCTTTGGATACTTTTTAAGCAGTTCTTTCAACAACATTTCCTAGCCTCCTATTTAGTAAAGTAAAAAATAAACAATTCTACCCAACTGTTTGCAATAAATATGATGTCCATTATCATGTTAACGAAGATGAATTATACCGGAAAACTCAATATTATCTCATGGATTTCTCTTTAATTATGTTATTACATGGTAGTAACATGTCAAAAACCCTTCAAATGATTCGATTGAGTTTCGCGAATAAGTTACTTTCATGATAATATGATTTAGACTAATTGTCAATGTCTTTTGGCAACAAAGCCCTCCATAATTACATTAATTATTCAAATATTTCAAATTATTAACTATATAAATAAAACCACATGATTTCACATAAAAAAATACCCAGCATAGATTATGCTGGGTATACGTTTATTACTATGTTTTGATGGCAATAAGCGTGTGTTGATATATTAAATCATATAGTTTTTCTTCTTCAATCTCAATCGCACCATTAACATATTGAAATAATAATCCAGAAATAATGGCTTGAATCACCTGTCCTATATAAGGCTTTGGTGTTTTAGTATCAATAATTCCTTCAATGACTCCCAAATGGATGATACTTTCAAATCTCTTTTGCATCTTATTTCTGATGTCATTTGCACATCCTTCAAGTTGCTTGCCATAGTTAAGAAAGATTTGTTGATCAAAGTTCATAATTGCATTCATAATCAATTTTGCATCTTTCATTACGAATAACACTCTTTCAATCTGTTCAATGAAAGCACCTTTGAAATTCATATGTTTGCTATCAGCTGTAAGTATGAGATCATAATAATTAAATAAGTAGTGATAGGTTTCTAAAATCATATCTTCTTTGCTATTAAAATGTTCATACACTGTACTTTTGCCAATTTCTGCTTCATTCGCAATTGCAGAGATTGTAATATGATCTAAGTGAGTGCCTTCTTTTATATGCGCTAATACAGCGCTTAATATCTTATCCTTTGTCGACTGCATTTGCTTTGGCCTCTTCTCTAATCTTTCTAAAATTAAGCATAGCGTAAATTGTTGGGACAATAACGAGAGTCAATATTGTTGCATAAATGAGTCCTCCAATTGCTGTAATTGCCATAGGTGATAATAGTTCTGCTCCTTGTCCTACACCAAATGCCAATGTTATTAAAGCTAGAATTGTTGTTAGTGCAGTCATCAAGATTGGTCTTAATCTGGTTTGTCCAGCCTCAGTAATCGCATTAATAATGGTTCGTCCTTTGAGTCTCAGCTTATTGATATAATCAATTAAGACAATACCATTATTCACCACTATTCCAATCAAAATGATTAACCCCATAATTGAAACTAAACTTAAATTGGAATTTGTAACAAGTAAAGCAATCATACCACCTGTAAATGCTAGTGGGATAGTACCCAAAATAATGAGAGGATAGATTAAAGATTGGAACTGAATAGCCATTACCATGTAAACAAGTAATATTGCTACAATAGCGGCTAAAGTTAAATCATTAACAGCTGATAATATGTTTTCATTCTCACCCTCAAAAGTAACATGATATCCTTGTCCATAAGCAGCAAAATCAGGACCATCTAGATATGCATTCACACGATCAACTACACCTTGGCTTACAAGGGTAATGTTCTTACCTTCTTCAACTTGAGCAGTCACATTTAAATAACGATTCGTACCATCAGTATTAATGGTAGCAAACCCAGTTACTTTCTCAATGCTTGTTACACTATTTGTATCATCAGCAACATATAAGGGTGCAACACTAAGTGATGATAATTTTGGATCGGCACTAAATGGATTGAGAACAATCTCACCAGCAGTAATAACTAAATATGGATTAATAACTAATTGGAGTGGATCTCCAGGTGTATATGTAGGGTCAACCAACATATTTGGAGCATAAATACCCATTCCAGCATTTTCAATATAAGCATCAATCATCGCTCTAGTTGCATCATCAAATAACCGGACTCCACCTAAAAAGTGAAGATAATCACCAAAGACATCGAAGCTAATACCTCCGGCAGTAGTTTCATTGGGTAAATCTAATGTATAATCAACACCTTGAAGATTAATCATTAATGATTGTGTGCTTCCTAAAGCAGCTAAATCAGTATAAAGTAAATTTATATTTTCAACAACATCTTGATTTGTTAGATTATACATCATTGCATTGTCATTGTTAACAGTTATTCTTACATTATCTGCACCTTGATCGACACCATTGTCAATCTTAGTCACGAAGTCAGTGCCTTCTAAAACTGTAGAAATATCATTCGCAATCGATTCCAGAGTAAGTAAATCATAACCACTCACTTTAATATTAATTCCTGTTGCTCCACTTAATCCAGCAGTACTGTTTTGTGCAGCAACAACAATATCAACAACTTGAGTTTCTAAGATACCACCAGCTTCTGCATAATCAATATCTTTTAAGAATTCTCTAAGATAGGTTTCATAGTATGAAGTCGTTTTACTTCTACCGTCAACAAGGTTTATTGTAAATTGAATTGTTCCCGAACCTCCACCCATCATCATAGGTCTCAAACCAAACATACTACTATTGATTGTTGCTGATATAGTATCAATGTCATCAATTTCCATGAGTAAGGATGTTACATAATCAGCAAAAGCTGCATTGGTTTGAAAATCAACTTGAGCTACCGTATTAATTGAAACATTAATGGTACCCTCATCAGATGTAGGTAACATGATAAATCCCTTTGAAATAACTAAGAAAACTGATCCAGCAAGTAAGACAATTACAGTAACTAAAGTATATGCTTTATGTTTAATTGTAAATAGAACTGAAGTCTTATACCAAACTTTTAATTTGTGAATAACTTTGCTTTCTTTTTTATTGTTATGATCATTGAGCATTTGTGATGCCATTGATGGAACTAGCGTTAACGCAATCAATAAACTAGCACCCAACGAATAACTAATAGTAAGTGCCATACTGATAAATACATCAGCAACCATACCTTCAATAAAGGCGATTGGTAAGAAGACAGCAACCGTTGTTATAGTTGATGCAGTAATCGCTCCAGCGACTTGCTTAGCACCTTCGACAGCAGCTTCTCTTCTTGTTTTTCCTTCACTGATCATTCTAAATATATTCTCTATGACAACAATTGAGTTATCAACAAGCATCCCAATACCTAATGCAAGACCTCCCATTGAAATCAAGTTAAGACTGACATTTGTAAAATACATCATCATGAATGCAGCAACAACAGAAATTGGTATAGCTAAGCCAACTATCAGTGTTGGTTTAATATCTCTTAAGAATACAAATAAGACAATAATAGCTAAGATACCACCAATAATAATGTTTTGCAAGACAGAACCAATGGCTAAATTAATGTATTCTCCTTGGTCTAATAAAACGGTATAATTTGCATCACTGCCTTCTCTAGCAATGATTTCATTTAACCGTGTCATTATATTGTCTGAGGCTTCGGTAATTCCGTAATCAGATTGTTTTTGAAAAGAAATTTGAATACCTTGGAATCCATTAATCTTTGAATATGTATCTATATTCGCATTCACATATTGGATTCCATCAGTAACAATTAAGTCACTTAATGTAATAACTTCTCCACCAAATGTAAGAATAGGTAGTGCTTCAATATCTGAAAGATTACTTGGTTTATCCCCTAAATAGAGCATACGTAATTCGCCAGAATCTAGAACAACACCGACAAGGCCACCAACATTTTGATCTTCAATAGTTGCTAAAACATCTTGATGTGTAATACCGTAAGAATCTAAAATATCTGTATCTAGATTTACCTGTAAAACAATATCTGCAGCACCCGAAATACTGACATCGGCTACTCCAGGAATACTAGATAGATCAAGAAGAACATCCTTATTAATCCACTCTGTATTCTTAATTAGAACTTCATCGTCTGTTAAATCTTCAGCATATGTCTTATATAATGTGACAGTCATCACAGGAAGCATGTCTGGACTGATTCTTAAGATTCTTGTGCTTCCAACACCATCCGGAAAATTAAGGTTATTCAGTAGTTCTCTAAGCTCAATGACCACAGAATCCATATTTGATTCATCAGCGAATGTGATAATTGATATCCCAAAGCTTTCATTAGACATTGAAGAAACTTCCTTGTAATTTCCGATAGTAGAAACGGCAGACTCAATTGGTTTTGCCACATCTAATTCAACTTCTTCAGGTGTCGCTCCCTCATATGTTGTTATCGTAACGACGTAAGGTAAATTAATATCAGGAAAAAGTGTTAACGGTAATTTTGTTACCGAAAAAACCCCTAAAACAATAATGATTAATATACCCATTAAAACGGTAATAGGTCTTCTTACACTATATGAACTCATGTATTTTCTCCTTGTTTGAAAATCTCATCCGACCGAACGGTCGGTCGGCTACTATTGATTATATCAAGGTGCTATATTAAAGTCAATCTAAATACACTTATTCACACAAACTTTTGATTACTTTTGTCAGTGTTTTGACGTTTCGAGTTACATGATGTATGATGAACGTGAAAGAGGAAATATTATGTTAGTAGATCCATATGAATTCGATAGGAAAAAAATGGTCAAGGAACAAATCATTGCTAGAGGCATTCAAGGTGCAGCGTTGATTAAAACTTTATTAAAAGTTCCTAGACATCTATTTGTTGATCAAGCAATTGAACAATATGCCTATCAAGATCATCCTTTACCCATCGGATTGAATCAAACGATATCTCAACCTTATATCGTTGCATTAATGACTGAAAAATTAGATTTAAGGAAAACAGATCGTGTGCTTGAAATTGGTACCGGATCAGGATATCAAACCGCTATTTTGTCTCAATTAGCAAGAGAAATTTTTACTGTTGAACGTTTAGAAAAACTACAAAAACGTGCTATAGAAATACATTCGTCTCTTGGTTATGAAAATATTCATTACTATTTGGGTAATGGATATGAAGGATGGAAAACTTTCGCCCCCTATGATGCCATTATAGTTACTGCTTCTCCTCACGAAATCCCCGATGCTCTGTTAAATCAATTAGCTGAAAATGGACGAATGATTATTCCAATCAATAAATTTTTTAGTGGCAGATTACTCTTAATTACAAAAAAAGACAACAAAATAGACACACAGTTCATATGTGACTGTCGGTTTGTAGAAATGGTTAAAGATTAAATCATAAACTATAAAAATATATTAAAAGTGCTAAAGCAATATCTGCTATAGCACTTTGGTTTATATAAATTTCAAGATTTGTTTGATTTTAATATTTCTATTATTCTAATTTATATCAATATCTCCCGAAAGAGAATGTTTAGTAAGTACTTTAATATATGTTTTTTCTTTATTTCTGATTTTAATATCGCCTGATACGGATTTTAATGATACACTTTTGGGATAAAATTCTTTGCCATCTAAATCTCCGCTTACAGTTTTTAGAGTAAATTCTTCACATGAAGAATCTGTAAAAAGTAGATCTCCACTTACTGTGTTGCTTACTACATCACCTGTGATCTTTACATGTTCAAGTTTGATGTCTCCACTAACTTGTGACGAGTCTAGTTTATCCATCTGTGAATCTTTAATAAATAAATCACCATTTACAGTATGCCAATATGCAGCACCTAATTTAGAATTTTCAATTACGATATCACCATTTGTTGTTGTAAGTTTGAAATTTTTAATCTCAAGGTTCTTAAGTAATACGTCTGAATTAACGCCCTGATGTGCAAATTCAGATACAACAACCGTTTTAGGTAGTTCCACAATAAAATCTAAATCGTTACTTTTACTAAAAGAAAACAATAGATTTACACCAGTTTGCCCTAATAATTCAAATTTGCCACTCTTATAACTCACTGTATATTTATCAATTTTACCCTTGCCCTTGTAGTAAACATTGATTTTTGAATTTGGTGATTCCTGATATACAACATCTTCTGATGTGAGTTTTACACTAACAGATATTTCATCTTCATTTACTTCATATGATTCATATAACGTGAAAGATTCTGTTTCTTGTTGTTTGATACTTTCTTTTGGTTCAAAATCAGCAAGTTCTTCAGCTAATTGTTTGGGTTTCCCAAATTTAGCTTTTATTTCATCTTCTGATAAACCTTCATCCATTGCGTTTTGGATCATTTCTTCATGGTCTGCTAAGATTTCTTCAATTTCCTTATTCGTCAACTTTTTCTTCAGTAATTCTTGTTTTAAATCTTCTAAATATTTCTTCATTCTTCTTTCCTCCTTGATTAATGATTTGATAAACTCCACCGATAAAAGCATCCCATTCATCTCGTAATTTTAAATAGTAAACAAATCCTTTTTCAGACATCTTGTAATATTTTCTCGGTGCACCTTCATTTGATTCTTCGAGATATGTCTCAAAGTAATCTTCCTTTGTTAATCTTCTCAAAATTGGATAAATAGTATTTTCGTTGACATCAATAAAATCAGAGAGTTGATTGATGATAAGATAACCATACATATCCTTTTCTACTAATACTGATAAAACACAAAGCTCAATAATACCTCTCTTAAATTGTGCGTTCATTAAATCCCTCCTATGAATTATAGCAACATGCTTAATTTTTGCATGTTACTGAATTTCTATTTATATTTAATACTAATTTTGCAGAAAAAGATTAAAGATAATCATTTAATATTGTTATCTAAAATCTTTTCTTACGATTCTCATTTCCCAATCTGACTTTATCCAAACACCAACAGTCTGCAAATTCATTCATTCTAATATGTGATCTTACTTTATTATTTTTAGAAATTAACATGATCATGCACTCCAAGGTGATCCCAGATTATTGGATATTTAGTCATAATTTTGCTTCTGATTTGTGATTCTTCGTTTTTTGTATCAAAGAATTTCATCGTTATATCTCCTTCACTTAAATTACTTTTCATCGTGTTTATTTTTTTAATGTATCTTCAAATGATTTATTTAAGATTTTTCTTAAGTATCATCTGTTCTATCATGAGATTTTTCATCTCTTTCTTATACACACATTATAACACACTACTGTATGCAACACAATACCTAACGACACATTTTGTCACTTATTTTGCTTTTTTTATTAAAAAAGGGAGTTTTTTTAACTATTCTCCCATTTATTTTTTGCTTTTTATAGTTTTTTCACAATATTTTTAATCAAATTCATGAATTGTAAATTAGTTTGACTTGCAACTTCGAGGACTTCTTTGTGAGATAATTTTTGATCTAAAATACCACTTGCCATGTTAGTTAAACAGGAAATACCGAGTACATTCATGTTCATATGCGATGCAACTAATGCCTCTGGAACAGTTGACATACCCACAGCATCTGCGCCAAGTGTTCGAATCATTTTTATTTCTGAGGGTGTTTCATAAGATGGCCCTGTCCACCACGCATATACTCCTTCTTGCAGTTTAAATCCCAAATCATGAGCTGCCTCGTGCGCATGTTTCCTTAAAGACTTCGTATAGATTTCGGTTCCATCAGGAAATCTAGGACCAAATTCATCAATATTTTTACCTATCAAGGGATTATTGAATACCAAATTGATGTGATCTTTAATAACCATTAGCTCTCCTGGTATGAAATCCATATTAACAGCGCCACATGAATTAGTCAGTATGAGCGTTTCAACACCTAATAAATGCATCACTCGAATGGGTAGGGTTATGGTATCTAATGGGAATCCTTCAAAATAATGGTATCTTCCAGAAAAAATAACAACTATGATACCATTTAATTTCCCAAAAACTACATTACCTGAATGACCTATGGTTGTAGGTTTTTCAAAATTAGGAATATCTTCAAAAGGAATACTAACTACATCCATCATTTCTTCAGCTAAAGAACCCAATCCCGATCCCAAGACCAATCCAATTTTGGGTTTTCTATTCGTTAGCTTACGAATGTAATTCAGTGCTTCTTGTGCTTTTTGATATTGATTCATTATTTTACCCCTCTTATTGTTATTATTTTATCATAAAAGGTTATTATTATATTAAAAAGCACCTAATTTGAGTTAACTACACTAATATATTTTTTTTAAAATTTACCTCAATTTTTTTATAAACTTACACATAGATTTACATATTTCTTCAAAATCGAAATATTTGAGAACTATTTTTGACATCATTTAACGATAAATGATAGACTTAATGTGCAATAAGAATCTTATTGGATTTATGACCTATAAAAATTAATATTTAGGAGAAAAAAATGAAAATTGCTATTGTAACTGATTCAGGAGCAAATTTAAGTCCCGAGACATTAAAGAAATATCATAATCTTTTCGTTGTACCTTTGATGATTCTTGTCGATGGAAAAAGCTATCGCGACGGTATTGAAATCACAGCAGATGAAGTTTATCGACAACTAGATGATCATGATGTTTCAACAAGCTTACCTAGCATGGATGACTTGACCATGTTATTTGAGGATTTAAAGAAAAAGGAGTATACTGATGCACTTGTCATCAATCTATCCTCTGGATTAAGTGGAACGTTTAATGCGTTCAGATTGGCTTTCGAGCATATTGAAGGTATCAATATCACTCATTATGATTCAAAGACCTTAGGAGGCGGATTATCTATTCTAGTCGATGAAGCTTGTGCCCTGGTTAAAAAAGAAACAACAATTCCACAAATCATCAAAAAACTCAACAAGCTTAGATATGAAGACAGTATTGCCTTATATACCATTAACACATTAAAGTATTTACGTAAAGGCGGTAGAATCGGAAAAGTTGAAGGTACCATTGGTAATATTCTAAGAATTAAACCAGTAATTACAGTCAATGATGAAGGCGTTTATGTGACAGTATCAAAGGGATTCGGTATTCAACGTTCTTTCTTGGCAATGAAAACCATTCTCATTGAAAAATTCCAAAAAGCTAAAATTGATCTTATCGTTCATTTCGGTGATGATATTGAAAAAGCGAAGCAATTAGGGGAATCATTACGTAGAGAACTTAACATTAGAAATATATCACTTTCAAAATTAACACCTGTTCTTGGTATTCATACAGGACCTATGATGTTTGCATATGTTGCAAGAAAAGTATAAAAACAAAAAGAATACAAAGTGAGCTGATGCTCACTTTTTTTTACATGTAAGTCTATATTATTATATAATAAATAGAGGTGATGGATATGATACGATTTGGAGTTATTGGTGCAGGTAGAATAGCAAAAACATTTAGTGAGGCAATAAAGGGGACTAAAGAAAGTCTCTATGCCGTTGCAAGCAGGGACATTAATAAAGCGCTTCAATATCAAAAAGATTATGGATATGAGAAAGTCTATGGTAGCTATGAAGCTTTATTAGCTGATTTAAATGTAGACTGCGTCTATATAGCTACACCTCACGGCTTACATTATGAACATATGATGCTTGCTTTAACATACAAAAAAAATATTTTGTGTGAAAAATCGTTCACATTAAATGCCAAACAAGCAGAAACAGTCTTAAATAAGGCAAAAGAAAATAACCTATTTGTTATGGAAGCGATGTGGACTAGATTCCTTCCAACGATTAGAGAAGTTAAAAAACTTGTTGATTCTGGTATCATTGGTAAAATAACGAAAATTGAAGCTGATTTTGGATTTGCTGTTGATAAACATAGAAAAGATCGAATTGTCGATCCAAAGATGGGTGGAGGTGCACTTCTTGATTTAGGTGTTTATCCCGTCAATTTTGCAAATCTATTTTTAGGTTCACCAGATCGTTATGAAACTAAAGCTGTCATGGATTCTAGGGGATTTGACTTTTCAGAAACCTATACTTTTTTCTATTCTGATTCCCAAGCATATCTTAAAAGTTCTTTAGCAGAGCAATTGGATACAACAGCGTATATCTATGGAACTGAGGGTTATATTAAGATTCCGGATTTTTGGAAGGCTGAACATGCTTTAATCTATAATCAAAATCATCAGCTTATACAAGAGATTAATCATCCTCATCTCATCAATGGATTTGAATACGAAATAAATGAAGTAGCAAGATGTCTTAATGAGAATCTTAAAGAAAGTCCTATGATGCCACATTCATCAACACTTGAAGTAATGAAACAAATGGATGCTTTAAGAAAAACATGGGGACTAAAATTTCCTACTGAATAACAAAAAAAGAGAACTATTTAATAGCTCTCTTTTCTATATATACTTATCTATTATTTAATAATCCCTAATAAAGAAACTGCAAGAGCACCTAATACAATCAACGACAAAATAACGATATTAATAATACTCGAACTAAATGCTTTCTTGCTATTTGTTGATTCAATTAATTTAATATGAAAACCTCTTAAGATGATGACTGTTGCAATGATTACAATTCCAAATAATGCACCAGAAACAACAACAGTTGATAATCCAAAATAAGTAATATCTGAAAATCTAAAGAGTGTATCTCCTAAATATTTTGTCAATGCCCAAGGAATACCTGCAACCATGGCTAAACCAATCGCTGTAAACATTAACCCTAAAAGGAAACCTCTTAATAATGACTTACCAAAGCTATTCCCTTCCTTAAGAGATGTTAATAGAAAGGTAACAAACATTAATCCTAACATCACATACGCACCCAAGTTCTTATAGAACTGGTATAAGTACCAAGCGACATCATGTCCACTATTAGAATCATATAGATCAAATAATGCACGTTCATTACTGATGACAAAAGCAAATCCTACAAGTATGAATACGATGACGCTTCTGATGACAATATTAGAGACACCAGTTTGATCTTCATTCGTCATTTTTTTAATATGTTTTTGAAGCTTAGGAACTGTTTCAGTAACAAAAGTATGAATATCTACATTTCCACATAACTCTTCAAAATCATCATAGTGCTTATTCGCCATCTTCTTAAATGCTCTACCTTGTGGTGTTGCTTGTTTGACTGAATCATGAATTTCATAAAATTTAATATAGTCTTCGGGATGAGACGTCGAATTGATCGTATGCTCGAAATCTGGATATTCCATCAAATCTTTTTTACTATACATTAAGACATCAAAATTCGTATTTGCACTTAAAGTGATTTTTAATTTACACCAGTGTGCTGCTGGTAATAAAGGAAGATTATGAATTAAATGATTTACATATTTTTCAGCATCTTTAAATTTTTCTTTATAAATTAAATGTTCTGAAAATTCTAATAAGGAATCATTTAGCATATCCACTTCTTTTTCTGGGATACTTTCGATTAGTAAATCCATAAATTGAACCGCTAGCTTAACATTCCCATGTTCAACCATTTCTAGTGCTGCAAGACGTAATTCCATAAAGATATCTAGGTCTTGATATCCGCTTTGAACTAAATCTTCGAATACTTTTATTTGCTTCAAGTCACGAAGTGCAGTGTGAAGTTCAGTTAATTCTGGTACTTTGTATGTTGCACACAATTGAATAAGTAAGGCATCTTGATTGTTCTCATCCAACGAAAGAATGACATCGACTACCTTAAGTGCATCTTTATACAACTTACCTTGATTAAGTTCATGTGCAATTTCAATATACTTTTGAAGATATTCTTTTGGATTTTCCTTTTCAATGAATTTAAGTGATTCTGTCAAAGCTTCATGTATCCAATTGACATCGGTCAAATTATCCTTTTCAAGAAAAGTCGTTATTTCATTATATAAAGTCTTAGCAAAAACGTGTTGATCATATCTATTTTTCCAATTTAATATATATGTATAGAGTTCTTCATCAAAAACCTGGTTCATCTTAAATTTCTTAAATAAAAACTCTTCAAATGTTTTAAGATATATGTTTTCATCTTCTCTTCTATGACATTCCATGACTTCTTCAAATAGTGGAAAAGCAACATTTAGTTTTGTATTAAGTCCCAATAAATCAAAATCTGAGACTTGAAGTTTACAAAGTAGTTTTCCCCATAATGCACGTTTTGCATATGGATCTGTTTCAAGTGCCTCATCAAAAATCTTATTTGCACGACCAAATTTGTTTGCTTTCATATAAATGATTTCAGCATTCTTTATCTTATTTTCTAAAATTTTATCCATTTGATAATCTTTAGGTAATTTCGTTCCAATGGTTTTATATAGTGCTGTTTCTTGTGTATCACTTGAAACATTTTTAGCAACCTTTTTAACAACTTTCTTAAGTGACGGTTTTGTTTCACTCCACACCTTATCAATTAGTTTTCCTTCTTCGATAAAATGTTCTTTCTTATATTTGTCTTTTGATAATGCCAATACCTTTAAATAATGTTTGTTTTTTGTAGGCGCTTCATCTAAATAGATTTGAAGTGTTGGTCCATAACGTTTAAGGACTTCATTTGGTACGTAATTAATACCATATAGACTTAAAAACATTCCCCAATAAGCATCAGCTATATCTGGATTTTCATTTGAAACCATTTCATAGTCATCATAAGCTTCTATAAACTGCTTATTGACTCTTTTAAGATCTGCTTGTGATAATTTAGTGAGTACCTGCTGCGGATAGGCCTGATCGAAATAATGTTCATTCTTACACTTGGGGCATTGAATAAGTCCCGGTAATATTTCATTTTTCTTTTCTAATCGTTCCCCACAGCAAGGACAATCAGGAAATTTTCTTGGCTTTTGTTTTTGCATGGCTTCACCTCTTCAAAACAATATTTTTATTTATATTAATGTCGAAATTCCTTTATAACATTATTATAGCATATATCAAGTGGGGTGTTTACACCTATACAATGTTATATTTACCCAATAACTGATTATAATCTTTTTAATATCGTTACATAATCTCAAAATGATATTGACATTATGCCTTCTATTCTCTAAAATGAATGTATAAAGAATATGGAGGAATTATTATGCCAAGAAGAATTACCGATGCTTGTACTTGTGACGCATCCTGCGTGGATGTATGTCCTGTTGATTGTATTACACCCGGAGATATTTATGTAATTGATGAAGACGTTTGTATTGACTGCGGAGCGTGTGAAGCAGTTTGTCCATCAGACGCAATTATTGAAGTATAATTCACTTATCTAAACAATTCACGGGAAATAGGGCACTCTTTTTAAGTGCCCTATTTTAATACCAAAAGAAAAAGCCTAACAGATTTTCTGTTAAGCTTTTTTTGTTTTAATTTTTTTAGCTTCTTTGCTTTCTAGTTCAGCTAATTCTTTATATTGTTTTTTAGATATTGTATTATTCTTCTTAAGTTCTAACACTGCATTATATATTGACTCAAGGTACTCATGTTCCAATGGATGTTCTATTTGTTTATCTCTATATTCTTGAATGAATGCTAACGGAAATTCAACAGTAACATGATGTGTCTTAATTGCGATTGAACTTCTATTGGTGAAAACGACATAAGAAAAAAACATTGCATCTATCTTTAGTTCATCTTTTAATGCTGCAATATGTCCAGAATTCTTTTTGACAGGACTATAAAATTTATTCTTTGTAAGTCCATGATCCACAGATATGGTCCATTCAAGATCATTTTCTCTACCAAAAATAGTTCCCTTCATATTTAACACTTCAATGACATGAACTCCAAGGGGATCAATGATTAGATAATCAATTTTAATTGTGCGATTATCATGTTTGAATATTAGATTTCTAACAACATATTTAGATTTTTTCGGTTTGTTTGATCCAATTAATGCACGTGTCAATACTAATCCGATTAAACCTCTACCATATGATGAAAGAAGAAACACTGCAACACCAATGATTGCAGGAACAACAATAAAATAGAAATATATCATAATAAGCCTTCTTTGCTAGAATTTTTTTAATACTACATGTATTGTAGCATAAACCTACTGAAAATTAAAGCCCATTATACTTCAACTTGCTTAATGAAGCGCTCATATAAATCTGGTTGTCTTTTATATACATTAAGTGGTTTCAAATCAGATCCAACCCACACTAGTTCAGATTCACCCATGTGAATAAGTTCATTATCCATATTAAAAATTTCATAATGAAAAGTCATTCTGACCCTAGTACATTTAATAAGCTTTGTTATCATCTTAAGTGGAAATCCAAAACGTGCTGGTTTTGTGTAGTTAATATCCATATGAATCATAGCTAAACCTACACCCAAGTCTTCGATTTTCTTAAAAGGAAATCCCATATCATCACAAAACTTGACTCTGCCCATTTCATACCATACAGGATAAACTGAATGGTGAATAATTCCCATTTGGTCAGTTTCAGCATAACGTGGATCAATATTTAGAATTGATTTCATCATAACCCTCTTTTCATTTTATATTTTCCTATAAAACGAACACCTAAAAGAAGTGCTCTATCTGTGATTCAAACACATTTTATTGATAAATAGAAAAAACATGAAAACATGTAAATTAGTAAACCATATTTTTTCTATGCATCAACAAATCAAGAAAATCTCTTGAATCAATGCATACTGAAATAATATCTTTTAACCTAGGCTTGCAAAGATGTAATCGCAACAACTGCAACAATATCTTCAAAAGAACATCCTCTTGAAAGATCATTAACAGGTTTGCTTAAACCTTGTGTAATTGGACCATATGCAGAAGCATTCGCTAATCTTTCGACTAATTTATATCCAATATTTCCTGCTTGAAGATCTGGAAATACCAAAACATTAGCATATCCTGCAACAGGACTTAAAGGTGCTTTTTTCTTTGCAACAGAAGGAACAATTGCAGCATCAAGCTGTAATTCGCCATCTATCTTAAGATTGGGATACTTCTTTTGAACGATTTGGGTAGCGTTAACCACCTTATCAACTAATTCTCCAGATGCACTACCATGTGTTGAAAAAGAAAGCATCGCAACGCGAGGTTCTTCTTGCGCTAAATAATGAAATGATTTTGCTGTTTGAATTGCAATTTCTGATAATTCTTCCGCATTTGGATTAACAACTAAACCACAATCAGCAAATGCAAAAATAGGATTGCTTAAATGAACAGAATGAGGTACTTCCATCAGGAAAAATGACGACACGAGTTTTACGTTTTCGGCCGTTTTAAGAATTTGAAGTGCAGGTCTTAATACATCTCCGGTTGCTGATATAGCACCAGCGACCATACCATCAGCATCCAAGTTTTTAACCATCATAACCCCAAAGTAGATTGTATTTAGAACAAGCTTATCAGCTTCTTCTTTTGTCATGCCTTTAGTTTTACGTAATTCAACTAACTTAGCGCTGTATAAAGAAAGTTTTTCTGATTGTTCAATAACAATCACTTTAATTCCTTCATTTTGCAACTTCTTAATCTCATCATTTATATCATTCTCGTTGATCAAAACAATTACATTTGCAATTTTTTGACTATATAATTTTCTAGCAGCATCAATTGTTCTTTGATCCTTACCTTCAGGAAGAACAATCGTTTTTACATTTTGTTTTGCTTTTTCAATAATTCTATCTAAAAAACTCATCATATCATCCTAACTAATCAAAAGTTTTATAACTGTCTTTGGTCTTAATTGAATCTACAATCCCTGCAATACATAATTCGACTGGAAAATACTTACTTTTCGCATGGGTAACCATTTTTACTGATCCACCTTCTGACATAATAACGACAATATCACCAATACCTGCACCAACAGCATCGACAGCAAGCATCTCGTCTCCAAAAGGAACAAGATTTTCGTCTATGGGTTGAACAAATAATAATTTTTTGCCTTTTAGCATTTCTGTTTTATGTGTTGAAACTAAATTTCCTACCACTTTTGCAAGTTGCATATCCTCACCTCTTATCTGGAGTCATTCATCTTTTATGTAAACATAGTCAATAATTCCACCAATACCTGCATCAACGCATGCAGTTGGAATCGGTAGATTCATTGCTCCTTCTTTACTCTTCGAATAGAAAACATACTCGCCCACGCCAGCTCCGTAACTATCTCCAGCTACAATAGGTGAACCTAGTGATTCATACTTTGAATTAACAGGTTGAATCACTAGTAGAGATACACCCTTGATATCTTTAATTTTTACAGTAGATGTTACATTGCCAATAACTTTTGCTATTTGCATCATATCACTCCCTATTGCTTAATATTCGTTTTTCAAATTCTAAGATACTCTTTATGCGTTGTAAATTTCTTTCGCCTTCAAATTTCGTTGTTAAAAAAGTTTTAACGATATCTCTAGCGACACCTTCTCCAATGACAAAGCTTCCCATTGTAAGCACATTTGCTCCATTATGATGACGACTGTTATGTGCAGTATAAATTTCATTTGCGCAAGCAGCAAGTATTCCAGGAACTTTATTTGCCATCATCGCAGATCCAATTCCAGCACCATCAATCATAATCCCAAAGTCACATTTTCTAGTTGAAACTGCGTGTGCAACTAAAAATGCGTAATCTGGATAATCACATCTGTTTTTATTATAGGTACCAAAATCCTCACATTGCATATTGAGTTCTTCAACGATATATTTTTTTACTTTTTCTTTTAATTCATAACCACCATGGTCACAACCAATAGCAATTTTCATTCTGACATCTCCTCATATAATATGTAGTCATATTTAAACTTGCCACATATTATTAAATTTAAGTTCAAACCTTTATTTTTTTTCCTTTGGTTCTGGTTGTTTTGCGTTTTTACTGAAGACATTTTTACCTTCAATATCTACGTAATCGACAATTGCCATAATGGTTGAATCTGTAGGTTTGTTTTGCGTAAGTTCAGTCAATCTTGCAGAACTACCACTAACAACTAAGACAATTTCTGAATAACCAGCACCAACAGCGTCAATTGCTACAGCAGGTTTTCCCTCATCTTTAAATGTAACTATATTTACAGGTTGTACAACTTGCATCTTTAAACTATTCATACTTGGATCCTTTTGTGTACAAACAACAGTTCCAATTATTCTAGCAGCATACATATAATCTCCTCTTTCCTACGTATCAATACGTACCAGTCGCAGCTTTTGTACCTTTAACGATAGCAATACCTGAACTTGTACCGATTCTAGTCGCACCAGCAGCAATCATTTTTCTAGCAGTTTCAGTATCGCGAACACCACCTGAAGCTTTAACACCCATCTTAGGTCCTACGACCTTGCGCATTAAAATAATATCTTCAACGGTTGCTCCACCTTTATTAAATCCTGTAGATGTTTTAACAAAATCAGCTCCAGCCATTTTAGCAATTGTACATGCTCTAATTTTTTCTTCATCATTTAATAATGATGTTTCTAAAATTACTTTGACTAGTGCACGATTTCTAGCTGCATTGACAACACCTTCAATATCGCTTTTAACGATATTCCAGTTTCCAGATTTAAGCGCACCAATATTGATTACCATATCGATTTCATTTGCTCCACTTTTGATTGCATCATAAGTTTCATCAACTTTAGCGCGTGTAGTCATCGCTCCCAATGGAAATCCGACAACACCACATGTTAAAACGCCACTGCCTGATAAAAGACGTGAAACTAAAGCTACATAATGTGTGTTGACACATACTGATTTAAACTTATATTGAATTGCTTCTTCACACATTTTTTTCATATCTTCTTCAGTTGCTTCGGGTTTTAATAATGTATGATCGATTAATGATGCTAAATCAATATTGTTATCTAAGACTTTATTATTTGCTCCATTGTCTTCTTTTGCTATCTTGCGATAAACTTCTTCGGCAATTCTTTCTATTAATTTATCTAATTCCATAATTTTCAGCTCTTTTCACTTTTTCTTTTAATTACCTTATTTATTCTTTAATAATTCTTCAACATCTGCATGTGGTCTTGGAATAACATGAACAGAAACCAGCTCACCAACACGGCGTGCTGCTTCAGCTCCTGCTTGAGTTGCTGCCTTGACGGCACCGACATCTCCACGAACCATCATTGTAACTAATCCACTACCTGACTTTTCTTTACCAATAAGTCTAACGTTTGCCGCTTTGACCATTGCATCAGCAGCTTCTATAGCACCAACAAATCCTCTAGTTTCAATTAAGCCTAATGCTTCAACCATTTTGCTTCCTCCTTTCTAAATAGATCTATTCGAGTTAAAAATTATTTTGCTACTTTTGCAGCTTTTGGAGTTTCTTGAAGTTCTTTTAACATGTCTTCAACATCTGCATGTGGACTCGGAATCACATGAACTGAAACGAGTTCACCAACACGACGTGCTGCTTCAGCACCAGCTTCAGTAGCAGCTTTAACGGCTCCAACATCACCACGTACCATAACTGCAACTAATCCACTACCTGATTTTTCTTTACCAATCAATCTAACGTTTGCTGCTTTAACCATTGCATCAGCAGCTTCGATAGCTCCTACAAAACCTCTAGTTTCAATTAATCCTAATGCTTCTTTCATTTTCAATTCTCCTTTTTAGTTGATTTTAATTTTTTATAGCTTGTTCAACATATCTTCAACATCTGCATGGGGTCTTGGAATCACATGAACAGAAACCAATTCTCCAACACGACGTGCTGCTTCAGCACCCGCTTCTGTAGCAGCCTTAACTGCTCCAACATCACCACGTACCATAACTGCGACTAATCCACTACCTGATTTTTCTTTACCTATCAGTCTTACATTAGCTGCTTTAACCATTGCATCAGCGGCTTCAATCGCGCCAACAAAACCTCTTGTTTCAATTAATCCTAATGCTTCTTTCATTTCAATTCTCCTTTTCTTTATAATTTCTATTTTTACAACTTACTTAACATATCTTCAACATCTGCATGGGGTCTTGGAATCACATGAACAGAAACCAATTCTCCAACACGACGTGCTGCTTCAGCACCCGCTTCTGTAGCAGCCTTAACTGCTCCAACATCGCCACGTACCATAACTGCGACTAATCCACTACCTGATTTTTCTTTACCTATCAGTCTTACATTAGCTGCTTTAACCATTGCATCAGCAGCTTCGATAGCTCCTACAAAACCTCTAGTTTCAATTAACCCTAATGCTTCTACCATTTTATTTCTCCCTTTTTATTTTTTTTACATCAATGTTTGTAACATTTCCTTACTAATTCTTGGAATAACTGCTGTATGAGCCAATAGTCCATCTTCTTTACTTGCGATAACTGCAGCTTCAACAGCAGCTTTTACACTACTTACATCTCCAGTTAAAACTGTAAATGCCTTTCCACCAAGACCACGTCCTAATCTAATTTCTAATAGTTCAACATTTGCTGCTTTGACAGCAGCATCCGAGATTAAGACTGCGGTAGCTAAAGAATATGTTTCAATAATACCTACAGCACCTTTTGGAACAATTTCTGTTGTACAACTTAGTGCTGAAAAAACTTGATCATGAATATTTGCAATCACGATATCTTTTATGAGTGACTTTCCTGCAACTTGTGCGCCAGCTTGAATACCACTTTTTACAGAAGCAACTTGGCCTCGCACCATCACAACATATTTACCCGGACAAGCTGCATAAGCGCCAACAAGATGAACATTAGCGGTTTTAATAATGGTATCTCCAGCTTCAATGCCTCGTGCAATACTATTTAGTTCTAACATTCCTAATGCTTCCATATCATTATTCCTCCTTATGCCTTAATTCTAATATATTCATTGGTAATGTCTGTGACTTTACCATGAATACTTGAGTGTATATTTGCACCTAGTTTTTCACCACTTGATGCAATTAAACTACCTTTATCTACGACATCACCAATTTTAACAACGGGTGTAGAAATAGCTCCTATATGTTGTTTTAACATGATTTTCACACTCTTTGTTTCAAATATCGTGTGAATGAGTGGAGCAGCAACATCATATTCACTTAATTCAAGTCTTGCAACCAAACGTTTGGTTGGCACTTTCTTACTTTCTCTTAAAGGGTCAACTTCATAAGGTACTATTTTATCTGTTTTCACACCTTTTTTGAGTAAGCTCTGTTTAACCATGTTCGTTATTTTACCTGGATCTAAATCCATCGGACATGCATACAAACTACATAAAGCACAATCACAACACGATACGACAGAACCGATAGATCCAAGTGCTGCAGGATCTTCATTTGCTAAACCTCTCATTACTTTATGAGGTTCAGTGTTAAGCCCTAATATATTTCTTGGACACATTTCTGTACACAAACTACACTGGCAACAGATTGCTTTTGTTAATTGAAGATCTGTTACTGTACTACGTGTCTTTTTAGCAATTAAATAATGTTGATTGGGTAGAATAATAATTCCACCTGTAACTTTAGTCACAGGAGCAAACCAATTCTCTTCTACTTTACCCATCATCGGACCACCTACGATCAGACTATAATTTTCTAAGTCTTTAGGTCCGTCACATGCCTCAATTATTTCAGTAAACGCTGTACCTACAGGTACAATAAGCGTTTGTGGTTTCTTTACAGCTCCAGCGATCGTAATGACTCTTTCTGTTACTGGTTTGTCTCTTGCTATATGGATTGCTGTAGCAACATTAATGACGACTGCACTAACATCAATTGGAATTCCCATGAGAGGAACAACTTTGTTTGTGACTTCATAAACGAGTTGTTGTTCATCACCTGCAGGATAATAATCCCCAAGAACTTTTATACTAACCGAACTCTCATTTTTAACGAGTTCTTCGAGTTGAGCAATCACTTTCTTATGTTTACCTTTAATTCCGATAACACCTTTTTGAGCTCCAGTTTGAAGCATCGCGATTTTTAATCCTGCAATGACTTCTTCGCCATAAAACTCCATCAGTTGTTGATCGACTCTTAATAAAGGCTCACACTCAGCACCATTAATAATAACAATCTCTGATTTGCAATTTAATTTTACATGTGTTGGGAACCCGGCTCCGCCGGCTCCGACAATGCCTGCATCTTTAATTTTCTGGATATAGTCTTGAGACATTTTATTCACTCCTAGTTGTTAGATAGTTAAACGATTCTAAATCCACCCGATAAAGTACATCTTCTAATTCTTGTAAAGCTTCTTGCAGAAGTTAGACCTTCTCCTGTTGGTGTTGCAATTGTAAGTGTAGTAAAACCTTCACCTTCAATTCCAAGACCCGCAAATGATGGTGCATTCTTGACGAATATTGAAGTATCTAATGCACGTGCTGCCATTGTTAAATGTGTAACACTCTCGGAGTGCATCATGGCTGAATGATGATTTCCTTTTTCAGCAATAACTGCTTTTTCGATTGCTTCTTCAATTGAATAAACTCTAACTAAAGCTAATACCGGCATTAACATCTCAACTGTAACAAATGGATGATCATCCTTAACTTCAGCAATTAATAATTTATAATCTTCATGAGCTGGAATTTTACATGCTTTAAGAATATCTGAAGCATTTTTTCCGACATATTTTCTATTAACGACTGTTTCACCTTTATCAGTTTTAATGAAAACTTCTTTTGTTACAATATCTATTTCATGAAGTTTGAGTTCATACGCTCCATTTCTAACCATTTCATTTCTTAATTCATTAAATACGCTATTGATAATAAATGCTTCTTTTTCAGCTGTACATAAGATATTGTTATCAAAGCTTGATCCTCTAACGATATCATAAGCTGCTTTTTTAATATTCGCTGTATCATCGACGATTACTGGTGGATTACCAGGTCCAGCTGCAATTACTTTTTTACCACTCTTCATCGCTACTCTTACAACAGCTTCACCGCCTGTAACAGCCAACATTCTGATATCTTTGTGTGTCATGATGACTTGGCTTGTTTCCATGGTTGGATTAATCGGAGAGGCTAGTAATTCTTTGGGACCACCAACGGATGCAATCGCTTTATTAAGCAATGTAATTGTTTCTAAAGTGACTTTTTTAGCACTTGGATGAGGATTAAAAACTACACCATTACCTGCAGCAACCATACTAATAGAATTATTGATAATGGTTGAACTTGGATTTGTTGAAGGAGTGATTGAACCAATAACCCCAAACGGAGCAAGTTCAATTAAAGTCATTCCATCATCTCCGGTATAAGCTTTTGATTGAAGATCTTCAGTTCCTGGTGTCTTTTCAGCTGCTAAAATATTTTTAACAATCTTATCAGCAACTCTACCAAAACCCGTTTCTTCATGTGCCATAATCGCTAACTTTTCAGCATTATCAAGGCTAGCTTTGCGCATTGCAGCAATAATCTCATTGCGCTTTTTCATACTGAGCTCCATGAGTTGTTTTTGTGATGCTTTTGCTGCTGCAATCGCATCAAGAACATTTTCGAAACAACCAAGGCGATCAGGATTGTAATTCTCATGAGGTGTCACATTTTTTCCATATTTTTCTTCCATTTCAGCTCTAAGTCTATCAATTAAATCTTGTGTGCTCATTATTTTACCTCCTCAATATATTTGATATCTATCTTATATTCACGTAACCTGTCTTTTGCAAGTGGTGTGATTAACTGTTTTTTATCAAGTATAACTTCTTTTAATCCTTTTCCTTTAAGTTTCATAACATGACTCTCGGTTATGAGATGGTCTGTTATCGTTACTGGAATACTTGTTTCTATTGGACAAATTTTTTCTGGTTGATTATTTGAAGCAAGCATACATTCTTTTGTTTGCTTCGCTACAGAAACAATGGGTGATACTTTACTTTGATGAATATTGGTAACTATAATTCCCATATGCCTCATATCATTAATCACATTTGTTATCTTATTAAAGATGAGTTCATTAGCATTCATCATGATATTGATAAATTTATTTTCCATCAAACTACCAAGAATCAAATGATTCACATCTTCCGAATCGTCAGTTTTTATTAATGCTTTCATTTGGTTGATTTTTAATCCTAAGATAATAATCGTTTCAACGGTATCCAATACTTTAATGAATTTACTGTTTTTAAGATTATAGTCGAGAATATCTATATTCTTATTATTTTCAACATCGGATAATTTTGAATGTTCTTCTGTTAATCCTAGATATAATTTATATCCTGGATAATGTTTAGCGATATAGTCGAAGTACTCATTAATCCCTAAACTCATATTCGGTATTAGAACTAAGCAAGATTTTTCGCATACATTACCATCGCTCTTGTTATCAATTTTTTCTAGAATGTTCGCAGTGATTTGATTTGCGAGTTTATTAATATTTTTGATTTCCATATATTATCTCTACGACCTTTCTATAGATTACCTGAAAAACAGGATTATTTTCCGTTTAATATATTACTTATTTCTATAAATGATTGCGCTTTTAAGCTTGCACCACCAATTAAAAATCCAGATACGCTTTGAGCAAGTGCAAGTTCTTTAACATTTGATGGATTAACACTACCACCATACAATAACGGAATATCTTTGCCGACATCTTCTCCATAAGTTTCAATTAAGTGTTTTCTTAGAAACATATGAATCTCTTCAACTTGATCCGGAGAAGCAGTCTCACCGGTGCCAATGGCCCAAATAGGCTCATAAGCAATAATGATATTGGGAATATCACTTAATTCAACTCGATCTAAAGATCTTGTAAGCTCATCAATTAAAAACTGTTTATAATCTGTTGTTTGTCTTTGATTGAGATCCTCACCAATACATAAAATAGGTTTGATATTATTTTTTAAGCAAGCTCTCACTTTCTTTGCTGTAAATGCATCACATTCCATAAAGATATCTCTTCGTTCAGAATGGCCTGCTAAAGCATATTTACATCCGAAATCTCTCATCATCTCAATCGAGAATTCTCCTGTAAAAGCTCCGTTATCTTTAGGGTAGAAATTTTGAGCTCCATATAGCACTTTACTAAATCTTAATTTATCTTCAAATATATAGAGATATGCACTTGGTGGAATAACAACTATTGTGTTCTTATCACCAAAGTCGTGATTTCCTATATCATCCAAAAACGCATTAACTTCGTGCTTATTTTTATTCATTTTCCAGTTACCAACAATTAAGAATTCTTGAGATTCTAAAATGCTAATAACAAGTTCATCTCTCACGATTTGTTTGATGTCGTTATATTCCATAAACATTTACTCCTTATTTTTTAACTAATTTTTCAGATCCTCTTAAGATAAGTTTTGTTTCAAGCAGGATTTCTTTAATCGATGATTTTTTAATTTGTTTATTTTCAATCAGCTCAAATAACATTTCAGCAGCAACTTCACCCATCGTGACAGTCGGTCTAGAAATAGTTGAAATATTAAGATTCATAATTTCAAACATATCGACATCATCAAATCCAATAAATGCCATGTCATCAGGAATCTTGATACCATTTTCAATCAAAGCTTTCACACTTCCTAAAGCCATCATATTGTTTGATGCAAAGATTGCTGTCGGTTTATCATGAAGCTTTAAAATATCTTTCGTGATCTCATATCCGCTTTCTAGTTTAAAATCTCCAAAGAAGACATAATCATCGTTAACTTCCATATTATTCACACGTAGTGCATTTTCATAACCGTAAAATCTTTCGCGTCCTGGCTTAGATGACATCGGGCCTGAGATAATCGCAATCTTTTCGTGCCCCTCATTAATTAAAGCGTTGACTGCTTCAAATGAGCCAGTGACATTATTGACAAACACTGAATTAAAGTGTGATAAGTTAATTCCACGGTCAATTAAAACAATCGGTACACCTAAGACTTCTAATTGATACAAGTATTGTGAATTATATTGAACCTGATCAGTCTTTGGTGTAATTAACAATCCTAAGATAGTATTCGTTTTAAAAAGTTCAAGATATTTAAGTTCTTTCTCGATTTGTTCTTCTGTGTTGCACACGAGTAAACTCACGTTGTGTTTATCAGCAACAACAGAAATTCCCTTAATCACTTCAGCAAAAAAAGGATTGGCTATATCAGGAATAACGACACCAATGATGTTCGTTTTTCTATTTGAAATTGATTGGCTAAAAATGCTATCCTCATTTGCAAGTTCATTAAATGTTTTTAGAACTAGCTCCTTTGTCTCTTCTGAAACGTAACCACTTTGATTCATTACCCTTGAAACAGTAGCAACCGAAACTTTAGCTCTTTTAGCAACATCTTTATTCTTAACCATGAACTACACCTCTGTATGATAAGTAATTTTATTCCACACGCATGTACATCTTTTCTTTTATTATAGTCATTTACCCAGGATAAGTCAATAAAATCCTTGAATTATAGCGCATTTTATGAAATTTTATTACATATATGTCGTAAAAATTACATATTAGTTGTATCTTCTTCCCTTTTCTTTAAGTAAAAGAATAAATAAAAAAAGAGCTCGTGAGCTCTTTTGTTAACAAATTTTTATACGATAAATTTTAAATTTCTAAATCAAATTGCAAATCTGAATCGATGAAACTAGTTTTTCCAAGGTATATCAATACTTCACTGATTACTTCCAATATTAAGTGCATAACCTTTGTTCCATAGATAAAAAACATCCCAAATGGAATGCTTTTTCTCTATCTATTATTTATTAAGTCCTGTCTTCATAGTTGAAAGCAGCGTACCTGTTGAATCTAATCCGTTTTCCCAATACATCATACCACCTAATCCATTTGCTAAGATATACTCACTCTTTTCAGCGATTGACCTAGCATTATCATAAGAAATAAACAATGAACCATCGGTTTTAACAATATAAGGAACACCTGCATTTGTATCATAATGATATTGAAAGTCGCTGTTGCCTATATAGCTATTGGTTATAGCGGTGAATGAAACTGATCCATCATTAAGCCAACTTCCCCATGATGATGTTCCTGAATCATAGATTCTTCTTTGTTTAATACCATAGAATGCGACACCTACAATAATTTTTCGATAAGGAATATTATAATCATCATGATAAATAGCAACACTTTCTGCTATCGAACAACTTCCTAATGTCTTTCCAACACTGAATGCTGGATAATCATAGGTAGTACTTCTATAAAGTGCATTTTGATAATATCCATTATTAGAAACCATACCATAAGTCATCATGTTAATGAAATCAAGATATTGTTGTGAATTGATTAAATCGTAATCTGGAGGTTGCCATGTTCCACCTGCAATAGCAGCTGTAACGAGATGATTAGGATTATTGTCTTTAACCTTGGTATAGATTACGCGCATCATTTCAGTAAACCTTGTTTTTTCCGATAACAAAGGCGTTTCCCAATCTATGTCAACACCATCAAATCCATAAGTATTAATGGTCGCAACGATACTATTTGCAAATGTATTGATACGCGTACCGCTTGCGGCAATCGTGGACCAATCTGAACTTGGCGAAATTGAAAAAGTGACCCAATCGCCTTGTGCATGTGCCTTAGGCATAATATAATGGGTGACATTATATAAGAATGATGTTCCAACCAAAGTGCCATCTGAGTTTGCATCAATAAATGCACAATTAATAATATCTAAGGTATCAAAGAATTGATCAGTGACAGAAGAATAATCACGATAGATATAGCTTGAAGCAATTCCAAGCCCTAGTGATTTAAATCCATCAGCTTCAATAGTATATATTCTAACGTAAGATGATGTATCAGATGTAATCGTTGCTGTTAAACTCACCGTTGTCGCTTGGTAAGGTCTATGATAAGTACCATTATTACTAACGATTTCACTATCACTTGAAACCCATGAAATCGAAAAATCACTATAGGATAATGGTAATGTAAGATCTTCAGTAATTTGATCCGGAATCAATTCTGATAAATATAGTTCTACATCGCTCATTGTTTCGGCATCCCATAAAGCGGTATATGTAATTTGAAGGGTATTATCTCTAACTTGATATCTAGGAAAAGTATTAAATACATGTTCTCCATCACTCCATCCAATAAATGAAAATTCTGGTCTTACAGGAATTGGAAGATTAACTTCTTCATTCAGCGTTACTTGATAATCTTGTGAGATGGTACTCGGAGAATAAAAAGATGCTTGAATGTCTCCTGTTGTATAAAGATTCACATCCGAATCAAAGGTAATAAAAAGCTGATTATCCGTATCACCTGAATAAGCGATCATCGCATCTAGTGCACTTATATCTTGACAATTATCGTGAATCGCTAAAACGTAATCATAATCGGTAATATCTAGATCACTGATGGTTGCTGTTGCACTATCTCGTGCAACAACTTCATAAGCATCATAGAAATCATTATATTTAATAAATAACTTGTAAAACCACCTTAATAAAGTTACTGAATGATCTGCAATTGTATAAGATACTCCACTCGTATCATTTAATGTTGTTATCGTTAAAATGTTTTCAGCTGTAAAACTATTAAATATTTCGTTTTTCCATAATCCACCATCTAAATCAAATGTAACATCAACATCTACATATACATCTGGATCAGTGAAATTAGGATCTTTAAATGTATAAAACAATGTTTGGCCATTGATTGTATACTTAGATGAATTAATTAAATCGTCATTTACATTTAACATGACCACGCTTGTAAGTCTATAACCCTCAGTAGGAGTTATCGTTATATTAATGTTATCTTCTTCTGTGGTCAACAAAACTTCATATTCGTTTGATAGCGTCGATGCAGTATATGCTTCAGCATCTACTGTGATATCGATTGAAGTAATCGCCATATTTTCAACAATAAAAATGACTTCTTGCGCAAAATCCGATTCATCATATAGCGCTAAACTATATAATTGAACAGCATCTGTCCATACGCTTCCATATACAATTTGTGTATTTTGATCTTCATCAAGATATTTAAAATATGGTCTTAAATAATATATCGAATAATAGTTTTCTTGTGCAATATTAGAAAATACAAAATTTAAACTACTATCTTCTAAATATCCATCGCAATTATCAAGTGTAGCAGGCAAATCATCAATGAGTGGATCAATTATATAAACAATTCCATACGTAGTGATTTCATCTATGGATATACTTAAATAGTCTTGATTTATCCCCAATTGAACTTCAAATCCATGGTTTTCTGGAGACACTGCTTTATCTTCAATATAAATAGCAAGTTCATCATTTTTAATATCTTCTTCGCAACCAAAAAAAGAGAAAGCTATAAAAGAGATTAAGATATAAATTGCAAGTTTTTTCATAAACTCTCCTTATTTAAATATTCATCAAACGTGATTTCAATATATAGTATTATTGTACCGTCAATCTTATTATACAATAATAACTCGTGCTAATCTTATCGTTTTTGGGTTGATTTTTTCAAATGCAATGAAAGGTATTTCACTCAATAATCATCATATAATGAAAAAGTCAGCATAAATAACACTTAAACTAACTTTCAAATTTTAATAAAACGATTTTTTATTTCTTTACTGTATCCTTAAATAACACTGATGTATTCATTATCGGAAGGATATATGGGGGTACGTTTGCATTAATCGTGATGGTCGTTAATAATGATCTTAAATAAGGAAATAGTATTGCGGTTGCACTATTTCTTGCAAAAACAATCTTGTCTGGGTCTTCCCACTTTGAAAGAAAGAAATTTCCAGAAATAGCAACATCAATATAAAAAGGTAGAATCGTTTGTTGTTCCAATTCTTTAAATGTTACTGATAAATATATATTATAATTATCATCATCTAGCTTCGTTACTTCTCTATCAAAGACAGGTTTAACATTAACTCTCTTGGATGATTTAAAATCAAAATCCTTATTTAGTGTAAATGATATCTTATCAACACTGTATTTGGTTAATTTCATTGCATTTTTATTAGTATTCATACTAAACACCTCGAATTCATATAATTTCCATGTTACAACTAATTAAAACGATTCCAATTGCATTATTAAATATTCTATATAAAAATGATTTTATCAAGTATATTATATCATGAAAATATTGTATCTAAGAATGATTCCAAAATACATCAATTAAAATAAAAAAACACGATTAAAGTCGTGCTTTTTTATAAATCTGGGTTTTCTAAATAATGAAACATATAGCTTAAGAGGAGAAATACTATACCTTCTATTATTTAAAATTATATAAACATCAACCTTTAATAGCTCCTGATGTTAAACCCTTAACAAAATACTTTTGAAGTAAAAGATAGAAAATGATAACAGGAATCATAGCCATCACAGACATAGCAAATACGTAACCCCAATCTGTTCTGTTATGTGCTTGAAAAAACATCGTAATAGCAACAGGCATTGTTCTAATTGCATCTGTCTTTAAAATAGCTTGAGACCACCCTAATTCTTCAAAAGGGAATAAAAAATTAAGAATACTTACTGCAGCAATCGCTGGCGAAATGATAGGTATGACAATATATCTATATACCGAAAATATACTACCACCATCAATAAAGATTGATTCATCAAGCTCAATTGGAATATTATCTTCAATATATCCTTTGAGTAAAAAGGTAGAAAACGGTATAACCCATGCAGCATAGAACAAGATGACTCCCCAAATATGATCAATTAAACCAAAACGTGCAGCAAGTTCAAATTGAGGAATAATCATCGCAAGTCCAGGAATGAGCATAATAGAGATGATAAACCCATAAATAATCTTTTTCCCAGGTATTTTTAATCTTGCAAATGAATAAGCTAACATAGATGAGACAATTGCAGCAATAATCACTGTAGCACTTGATACAAAAATAGTATTGAGCAAATATCTAAAGAACGTTACATTTTGTAAAATGTATTGATAGTTTGAAAATGTTATTTCATTAAACGGAGGAAATAACACAGGTGGGTACGTAAACGTTGACCCATTATCTTTTAATGATGAAATCACCATATAGATCATTGGAATAACAACAATGAATAATCCAATAGTCAATAATACATATCTTATGATCATCATCGAATCTATTTTACGACCCCTAAATGTTAAGACGGTGTTCTTATACTTTCTCATTTAGAATCACCACCAAATCTAGTTAGCTTAAACATCACAATCGTAATCAGCATAATGATTAATGCAATAATTACAGATAATGCAGCTGAATATCCCATATTGAGTGCATCAAAAGTTTGGAAATACATCCATGTAAGAACAACTTCTGTCTGATGGAATGGATTTCCTCCTGTTAATACAGCAATAGGTGTATAGGTATTAAACCCACCAATTGTGAGCATGATTAAAGCAAACACTATCGTGCCCTTAATTCCAGGTACTGTAATATGAAAGAATTTTTGGGTGCGATTCGCACCATCCATATCAGCTGCTTCATATTGATCCTTTGAAACAGCTTGCAAAGCTGCTAAAAAGATAATCATATTCCATCCAATACCCTTCCAAACACCTAATAACATAGCAGCAAAAAGTGCTGACCATCTCGTGCTTAACCAACCAATTGGTTCGTTCACAATATGAAGTGTATCAGTAATAAAATAATTTAAAAGTCCATAATTACTAAAAATATATCTAAATAATAAAGCTACAATAACCCACGAAGTAATTACTGGTAGATAATATGAGACTCTATATAAAACAGAACGCTTGGTAATACCATTAATCAAAACGGCAACCAACAATCCTATAATCATCTGAAATGGGACAGTAACTAAGACATAGACCAAAGTATTGACAATCGCTATCTTAGCTGTCGGATCATTAATTACTGTTATGTAATTATCAAAACCAATAAAAGGAGACGTTTGCTGATATCCAATTTGCCAATCAAAAAAACTCATGATAATCATTTTAGCCATCGGATAAAAAGTAAACATAGAAACAAAAATTAACCCAGGCACAAAAATAACCAAGATTCTCCAATCAAAACTTTTGATATACTTTTTCATCGTCAAAGAAGTTCTTTTCATGTATCTCTCCATAGCTGTAATAATTAAATTGTGGGGCTTGTATCTGCTGCCTCATATACAAGTGCCCCACAATTTAAAAGGATAAAACGATAATTAACTTCCTAGTATAGCATCTATTTCAGTAGCTGCTTCATTAAGTGCGGTTTGAACATCTTTAGCTCCTGTGATAGCTTCTGCTACCTTAGTAGCAATAATACCTTCGACTTCACTCCATTCAGGAATAACTGGTCTAGCTTTTGCAGTCAATAATGCTTCTGCAAATACTGGTAATAATGGCATAGCTGCAAGAGCTTCTGTATCTGTCAAAGCTTCTAAATTAACAGGCATTTGACCAACTTTTGCCATTTCAACTTGTGCATGTGTTTCAGTCATAAATTTAACAAATTCCCAAGCTGCATTGCGATGAGCTTCATCAGATGTCTTAAATTGCATGAAGTTTTCTCCACCTAAAACACTGATTGATCCAGCACTACCTGCAGGAAGTGGAATTGCACTATATTCAATATTGGCTGCATCGTTAGATGCACCTCTCCATGGTCCATCAAGTTCCATAGCATAAGTACCAGCTGCCCAACCATCGGTATCACCAACTGCTCCTGGATCCATTGAAGGTCCAGCGAGTGATCCAGCTGCATAAAGGTCTTTTAATGTTGTAATAACATCAACGACGATTGCACTGTTAATATAACCATCTGCAGTTGTGTTATTTGGAGATAATACTTGTCCACCTTCACTCCAAATATATGGTCCAACATTCCAAATACCTGTCCATGGTTCAACATAACCAATGACATTACCACTTGTTAGCGTGGTTGCTGCTGACCAAACTTGGTCAAGTGTTGTAGGAACACTAACACTTGCAGCTGTTAACAATGTTTCGTTGTAGAATAAAATCTTTGTGTTTGTATTTGCTGCAATTCCGTAATAATCAGAACCCATTAGGTTTGAACTATTAGGTTGAGCAAGAACTTTGTCTGCTTGCGCATCATAATCATCAAAATCACTTAATGCAAGCAAAGTGTTCAAACTCTGGAATTGAGGAACAAATGCGATATCACCACGTAAAACATCAGGTAAGACACCAGTTGTTGCTCCAAGAACAACACTGTTCTTTAAATTACCCCAATCCATAAAGACTGGATGTACAACGATGTTTGAATTTGCTTCTTCAAATTCAGCAATCAAATCATCTAATACTTGTACTTGTCCATCACCAGCTGAATAGTTATGCCAGAATTCTATCGTTACTGTTTCACCAGTATCTTTAGCACAACCTGTAAGCAAGGTTATTGCAAATACCATTAAGACAACAATCATTAAAGCTTTTGTTTTCATTTCTCTCTCCTTTAATTATATATATTTTTAGACAAGAAATTCAACTCTCATCTCTAAATCAATTTCATTTATTTCAATCATTCTGAATCCCTGTGCAGGAATATGAAGTTTTATATTGCGACTTTCTTGGGATTTTTCAGCATTTATTTTAAACATTGAAACATCAAAACTTATATTTTTACCTGCATCTGAAGTATTAAATAACACGATGATTGATTCATTTTGATACTTTCTTATAAAGCCATAAACTGATTCATCTAAATCTAGATGTTTGAAGTCTCCTATAGTTAATGCTTTATGATCTCTTCTGAGTTTTGTCATCTTCTGATAAAACTCAAGAATATCAGAATCAATTGCATTCCATTTCATTGTTGTTCTACAATCGGGATCAGTTTCTCCTTCAGTTCCTATTTCATCACCGTAATAGATAACTGGCATTCCGGGATAAGTCATTTGGAATCCTACAACCATCTTAAACAGTGAACGATCAGTTTGACACACGGTTAGTATGCGTTGTGTATCATGACTTCCTAGAAGATTATATAAAATATTTCTGGTTTGAATTGGATAAGTAAAAAGTAATTTTTCAATTTCTTCTTTAAATTTTTCTTTACTCATCTGTTTTTTAATGAAATATTCGATGACAAATGATCTAAAGCGATAATTCATAATTGAATCTAGTTGATCACCACGCAGTAAATCTCTTCCATCATGCCATGTTTCACCTGTCAAAAGTATTTGATTATTAGTTAATTTAGTAGCTTTTCTAAAATCTTGCCAGAATGTATAATCCACTTCATCAGCAACATCTAAACGCCATCCATCGATGTTAGCTTCATTAATCCAATAAGAAGCTACTTTAAGCATAAAAGCACGCAGATTAGAACTTGAGTATCTTAGTTTAGGCATCCATTTATAATCGCCAACACATTCATAATTAATGTTTTCCACATCAATTTCTTTTCCATTGATATAGAACCAATTCCAGTAAGGTGATTTTTGTCCATTTAGAATAACATCTTGGAATTGTAAAGAATAATAGCCAATATGATTAAATACGCCATCAAGTATGATTTTTATATGTTTACTGTGTGCTTCTTTAACAAGTTTTTTCAATTCTTCTATAGTTCCAAAAGATGGATCAATTTCGAAATAGTTGATTGTATCATACTTATGATTGGAGTGTGAAGTAAATATCGGTGTTAAAAAGATAACTTGAATTCCTAATTTCACTAAGTAATCTAATTTATCAATAATACCAAGTAGATCACCACCAAAAGAATTCGTGCGATCGGGTTTGGTATCCCAATTTTGAAAAACTTGTTTTGAATTTTTTCCAATATGAAACCGATCTGGAAATATATGATATCCTATTATTCCTTGAGCCCATGAAGGTGTTTGAAATACATCGAATTCATTGGTAGACTGGTATTCAAAATAATTAACATTATTAATTTCGCTTAATCCTTGTATTGTATAATATTTTGTTTCAGATCCACAAATAATTTCAAAACAGTAATTTAAATATCTGATAGGTTCGTCTGATTCCAATTGACAAAAATAGTAATGGCTTTCATTTAAATAATCAAACGATTCTAATGTAACTGTCTTTTTCTTGTCTTCATGAAATCTCTTCCAATAAAGCAAATTAATTTGACATGGTTCATCTAAATGACATTCCAGTTTGATCATTAATGAATTTCTTGTTACTGGATAGATATATTCTCTTGATTCATTATGTTTAATAAAAAATTGATTCATGTTTGTTATGGATAAATAGCCAAGCTATTTATGTGCTCCTCTCGTGAGAATTTGTAAAAATAACTGACTTAATTCAACTTCGTGGTTTCACGTTCCTCAATATTTGTTGAGACGAGTAATCCCTGGTCTTTTGCATGTGGGTTTTCAATAAGATCAAATAATAATTTCGCTGATTGATATCCTAATTCAAATACATCAACATTCACTGTTGATATCGTTGGATACGATAATTCAGCAATTTGTACATTATCAAAACTAATCATACCAATATCTTTAGGAATTGATAATCCAACTTCTTGAATCGCTCTAATCGCACCAATACTAATCGTATTATCTGCACAGATGACAGCGTTAGGTTTAATTTGACCATTTAATAGTTTCTTCATTTGGTTATAGCCATCGTGTTTAGAATTCCCGCATTCAACGACTAAATCTTTTTGTAAAGATAAGTTGCTCTTTTGGAGTGCACTACAATAACCTTCATATCTTCTATTACTAAATACTTTCGATTTATCTAGTCCAATAAATGCAACATTCTTATAACCTTTTTCAAGCAAACTATAAGTTGCCATTTCAGCACCTTTTTTATTATCAATATCAACCCAACTTACAGACTCTTTAAGTTGTGTTGTTTCACCGATAGCAACAAATGGAACTTTATCACTTCTAAGTTCATCAACAATATCTGAATTTAAAATTGATGAAGGTAGAATGACACCATCAGTTCTTTTACCTTTGACTAACCAATCCAAGACACTACGTTTTTTGAGTGTCGTATTTAGATTCGCAACAATCAAACTAAATTCTTTTTTGTAAACATATTTTTCTATACCATGCATAATTTCATAGAAAAATGGATTTTGAAATGACTTTTCATCTTCAACATCCACAAGCAAAGTAACAGTATATGATTTTTTATTAGTTAAAGCTTTCGCAAGACTATTAGGCGAATAGTTCAGATCTTTGATTACACTAAAAACTCTTTCTTTAGTTTCTTCTGATATAGAAGGACTGTTGTTGATTGTTCTTGATACCGTTGAAGTGGAAACTCCAGCAGCTTTTGCGACATCTTTAATATTAGCCATATTTTATCCTCTTTAGTTGATTATTATGCAATCGGTTGCGTTCTTTAAATATCAATTATAGCGCTTATATGCTCACTATATTGATATATTTGTGTTATTTTTTTATTTTGTTGTGCAATCGGTTGCATTACAATTTCAGTCTATCATTTACCTACAATGTTGTCAAGCATTTTTTTTAAATATATACATAAAAAAATATCTTATTGTCTGCAATGGGATTATTATCTTTTATATTGTCTTCACATTTAACCAAGGAAGTAAAAAAATAGCGAACCTATGGTTCGCTATATAGCTTCATTATTTCTAAATTTTAGATCATTGTGTTAGAACTGCAATCATATCATCTTTTGATAATACGCCTCTGAACTTACCTTTTGAATCAACAACAGGTAAATTTTCATCGTAGTTCTCAAATCTTGTCCACAAATCTTTTAAGTATGTATTTCTCAAAATGGGTTCGATATGAACAATCAGTTTATCGATTGTTTTTAATCTTGATTTCGCAACGTTTTCTTTACTCATTTGACCTACATATATTTTTTTATCATCAACGACATAACAAACATCAACTTTGCGTTCATTCATTTTGGCTAATACTTCTTGTCTCGATTCATCCATATTAACGATCAGTTGATCTTTTCTTACAATATTTCTGGCTTTAAAAATTTGTGTTTTATCGACATCTGAAATAAAATCTATGACATAATCATCAGCTGGATTTGAAAAGAATTCTTGTGGTGTCCCTATTTGAACAATTTTGCCATCTTTCATTAAGGCGATACGATCACCCATTTTAAATGCCTCATTCATATCGTGTGTGATAAATACAATTGTACGATTGATATAATCTTCTAATGTTAATAACTCATTTTGCATTTCTCTACGAATGAGTGGATCTAATGCACTATAAGGTTCATCCATTAAAAGTATTTCAGGTTCTGTAACAATTGCCCTGGCAAGACCTACACGTTGTTTCATTCCACCGCTTAACTGGTGTGGTTTTTTATCTTCCCAGCCTTTTAATCCGACAATTTCAATCGTCTCTAAAGCTTTTTCTTTTCTAGTTGCTTTGTCAACGCCTTGAATTTCTAATCCATATTCCACATTTTTAATGATGGTTCTATGAGACAGCAATCCAAAATGTTGAAAAACCATGGAAACACGTTTTCTTCTAAATTCTCTTAACCCATGTTTCTTTAGAAATGTAATTTCTTGATTATCAATAAGAACTTGTCCTGATGTTGGTTGATTGAGTAGATTCAAGCAACGAATTAACGTACTCTTACCACTGCCACTTAATCCAACAATAACAAATAGTTCTTGATCTTCTATTGTAAAACTGACATCATTTAAAGCAATTGTTGTATTTGTTTCTAATCCAATTTCTTTAGGATCTTTATTTTCTTGAAGCATTTCAACGGCTTTTTCAACATCTTTTGGTTGTCCGAATATCTTTGTTAAATGATTAATTTGTATGGATGCCATAATTAAACACTCCCTTCAAATTTCTTAACTACACCTTGCATGACTCGATCAAGGATGATTGCTAAAAATACGATAGCTAAACCTGCTTGAATACCCCTGCCAACTTCTAGTCTTCTAATAGCAATTAAAACCTCTGCTCCAATACCATCTGCACCAATCATAGATGCGATAACAACCATTGCCATTGCCATCATAGTTGTCTGGTTAACACCAGTCATAATCGTTGAGACGGCTTGTGGTAGTTCAATTTTAGTAAGCATTTGCATTGGTGTTGAGCCAAAGGATAATCCGGCTTCAACGACTTCTTTATTAACATTGGTAATTCCTAAATAAGTTAGGCGGATAAGTGGTGGTATAGCATAGATCGATGTTGCAAACACAGCAGGCACTTTACCAAGACCAAACAGCATAACTGCTGGAATCAAGTAAACGAATGACGGCATCGTTTGCATGGCATCAAGAATAGGTTTTAATATTTTCTCTAACCTTTTAGATTTCGCCATAAAGATACCAATCGGTAATCCAATAATGATTGAGACTACAACCGATATTACGACAATAACAAGAGTGTAGATCATCATTTCCCATAGGCCAAACATCCCTATGGCAAATAACATTATAGATAGGATTATTCCTGTTTTAATAGAATATAATCTCCAACCTGCAATAAATAATACAATTAAATACGCCCACCAAGGAATCGCAGTTAAAATAAATTCAGTTCCGTCAAATATATTTAAAATGATGAGACGAATAAAATCAAATAACCCACGCATATTGGCTAAGATCCAATCCACACCAATATCTATAAATTCACTAATTTTATAAATCAGTTGTTCTGGAAAATTAAACATAGACTCTATCTCCTTTAAAATAGACACTTCGCAAAGTGTCTATTGTTTTAAACGTTTTAGGCATTAAGTGCCTCAATAATTTTGTCATACGCATCAGCGGTTACCCAATCTCTCCATAAGGAGTCGTTGTTTTCTAAAAACCATTTTGCTGCTTCTTCTGCATCACCATCATGTTCTTGCATATATCCCAATCCTAGATTGGTTAATGCTGATGATGTTTCATAATGTGATAAGAATTCATTAATTTCAGGATAATCAATGTCAAAATCATTGCGAGCAACGACTGTTACTTTAACTGATGCAAATGCACCAATTCCATTGGCATAATCATCACTGTTGTATGGTGAGTCTTCTAATAAAACCATATCATAGATTCCCATGATCCAAGTTGGTTCCCAATTATATCCTACCCATGGTTCACCTTGGCTATATGCCGAAGCTAAAGTAGCAGATAATGTCGCACCAGAATCAATCGTTCTAAATATGTATAAATCATCTAATTCATATGCTGTCATTTTTCTTTGAAGAAATGCTGTTGCACCCCAACCTTCTGGACCACCATAAATAATTCCTTTTCCTGATTCATCAGGATCTGGGAATAAGCTCGTATAGTCTTTTAAGTCCATAACGCTAACTAATCCAGGATTTTCTTCCTGCAAATATGCTGGAATATATAATCCTTGCATATTATCATCATAATTAGTTGATAATTCTTGATATAGATTATCATTTAAATCGTCTTGATAACTTGGTAGATTATCAGACCATATTTCAAGAGCAACATCAATATTACCTGACTTTAATCCAGAAATACTAATTGCTGTATCAGATGCTACAACATCAACTTCGATGTCATATCCATTTTCAATAATAAATTTAGCAACTTGATCGTGGAACATATTAGAATCCCAATCACCTTCACCAAATACCAATACATCCGTTTTAGGTGTACATGCTGAAAACATTAACCCGACGAATAATAATAAGAAAACACTCAAATATTTTATATAATTTTTTTGTTTCATGTTTTGTAAAACCTCCTAGTTTCATCCTTAATATGTTACCATAATAAGGTGCCTTTGTCAAAAAATGAAAGGCATTTGATGGCTTAATAAGGCGTTATGTTAACGTTATCATTCGGTATGTTTGATAACTAATAAAAAATATATTATAAAGTTATCCCCTTTGTTGGGTGGTATAGTCTAGTTATACAAAAATCTGAAAAATATTTGTTAAATAATAATGAGAAATTTATAGATTTATATCGCAAAATATGAAAAAGCATAACGAAAATTAATCCACTATGCTTGTATTTGTTCATATAATTCATCTTAGCGGCTGCAATACTTTTAAAATTATACTTTGGTTACATTTTATAGCAACATGCTATATTTTAATATATTTAGGTGCGAGATGTTTCCCACTTTACCCTTGACATCAAATCTCATAAGTAATCAACAAAAACCCACTTCAGATGAAATGGGTTTTTTTGATATCTTTAATTAGTTACTTGAAGATTATTGAAACAAGGGATTACCAAATGCATCAGTATTACTGAAATCCCAAATATCAGAATCCCATTGTGTTTGAATCAAATCTTGAATTTCTTCTAAAGTTAGAACAATCGAGTATCCATCATCAACAAGTGAATATGAATTAAATTGAACCTGACTTTCCACATATCCTATTGATACAATATATTGATCTTGATTGTTTTGAGAAATAGAGTACGAATGGATAACGTTGTTTGTATTATTCATATAACCAACTATACCACCTGTTGCCCAACTGGAATAAACATCAAAGAAAACATTACTGTATGAATTTTCTATGGTTGAGTTATACATCGCACCTGCAATACCGCCATCATTACGTTCATCTGTTGAATCAATAACGCCCGTTGCCCAAGCATCATTAACTGAACTAGATTGAAGATAACCCACAATACCACCCAGTTGATTTCTGCCTTGAATATTTGTATTTGCACTGACTTTTGTAACATTTGAACTCGACATGAATCCAACAACACCTCCAATATAATAACCACCTGCAAGTGTCGATTCGGAATGGGCATTGTAAATTTCAGATTTATTTCCTAAATATCCAACAACACCTCCCATATATGTATTATCAGAACCGGTTGCTGTAATTGTAACATTTGTCGTAATATCTTGTAGTTTTGTTGTTGATCCAATATGTCCTGCAATACCTCCCATATATATACTTGCATTCGTTGGATTATTCGCACTAAGGTTGCCTTGAACATTGACATTAATAATGCGTGTATAACTATCCACATATCCTATCAATCCACCAACGAACATATCGTATCCGGTATTCGTATAAGTTCTTATTGAAATAATTAAATTGACGTTATCCATATTCAAATTCTTGATAACAGCACCACTAGCTCTTGCAAACAATCCAACATATGGTGTTTGATCCTCAAATGTCTTTGTTATGTTAAGATTATGAATCGTATATCCATTACCATCAAAATAGCCTCTAAAATTCTCGATAGGTATCCAACTGAACTCTGCGAGATCGATGTCATTCATCAACTGATAGGACTGTCCATTTGTCATATTTTGTAGTTCTTCTGCTGTAGTTATTGAAATAACAGCCGCATCACTGATTAAAACAAATGAGGTGTATTTATTAGATGCTGCACGATCTCTAGAACTCATTGTTTCGTTGGAGTATGTAAATTTGTTAACTTGTATTGAGTAATAATAATTTGTTGAATCTGCTGATAAATCAATACTAATAGAAGTGTTATCTCCACTAGATATCAATTGTGCTCCACTAAATGTCTGTTCACCATAGTTTTCTGTGTAAATTGTGATAGCTTCAATATCATATGCTGTTGGATTAAAGAAATCAACAACGAGTTGGAAATCACCATAATAGGTCAAATAATCAATAGGTTGACCATCGACTTCAGCGTTTACATCAGTTACATAAATATCACCATTGATAAATGCTTCTGTTGAGTTGTTTTCTGTAATATTGATATTAAATTGATCAGAATCTAAATATCCATACAAGTTTGTTACTTCGAGTAAGGTTAATCCTCCAGTAAACTCTCCATCTGTTAAAATTTCAACAATTAATGTATTAAAATCTATCTGATTTACGCCATATACTTTTCCATTAACCATGACATCAGTAAATATGATTTCACTTGGATTATTGAGTGATATTCTTAACACAACAGTATCACCAACAATAATCGCTTCAGTATTTATTAATTCTGTTGATGTAGCATTTATGATTGGACTTGTCTTGATACTATAAGTCTTTGTTATTTGATGTGTTCCAACTGTATCATTTAAATCGTAATCATATGTGACAACAATGCGATATGAAGTATATGAATCTAGTCCTTCAAAGTTTCTAAGGGATAGATCAGAAAGTGATTCTATAAGTACATCATCTTGATAAAGGGAAATGCTAGTGATCGCACCAACACCATCAGGATCGGTTTCTATAAATCCAAACTGAATGTTTTGATCTGTGCTTGATACATTACCAAATTCCAATGTAGGTGTAACTTTGCTTAATGTCTTGAATGCATATATTCCTTCTGCCGTGTTTGTTCCAAATCCATCATCAAAATCATATGTATAATTGACTTGGATCACATAATTATAATTTGATAATAGATTTTCAAATATCAACGTACTTCCTTCTAGTGTTTCAATTAGGTTATATTGTGCATCATATAGTTTGATAACAATATCACTACCAATACCTAAAGTATCAGTGATGTTATAATCGAATGTCACACTATCTTTAGTTTCAACCACATCAGTAACTTCAACAATTGGTACGTTTTCTTTATCTAATGTTTTAATACGTTTTGTAATTTCAATTGATGTATCACCAGCTTCATCACCATAAGAATACTGATAGGTGACCATTAATGTATATGTCGATCCATATCTTAAGCCATCAAAACTTCTTATTGATAAATCATCTAAAGATTGAAGCAGTACATCATCTTGATAAAGTTCAATAGCAATTATTTCTCCAACGTGATCATAATCTGTTGTTTCCACACCAAATTCAAATCCGTATTCACTTGGAACAACATCAACAATACTAATCGTTGGTACTCTCTTTAATGCTGGTAAATCACCATTGAAACTCCAAATATCCAAATCCCACTTTTGATTCATAATTGCTAACATTTCAGGTAATGTCTTAACTTGTGTATAACCATCATATACTGGTGAGTATGCATCATTACAAATTAACTCCCACACTGAATATAATGATCGAATATTTTCATTATTGATATTTTTTACATAACTAAATACATTTGTTAATAGTGAGTGCCCAAGTTGTCCTGCAATGCCGCCATATGACCATTCCTGATAATTTCTACCCGTTGCATATGAATTTTGAATTTCAGTATTATAACCATAACCAAGCAGTCCACCTGCATAACTATTCTTTGTTGATGTAAAGGAGGTTGATGCATAACTATCGGAAATTTTCGATTGATCTGAGTATCCTACTATTCCACCAACATATTGACTTGAATTTAAATTGCCGTTCGTATAAACTCTTTCTAAGCTTGACATGTTTAAATAACCTGTGATTAATCCTACAAAAGCTTCTCCATTTGATCTGTTATCCAAACTGATATCACCACTAACCATAACATTGGTAATTTTGCTATTTTCTATATAACCAGCTAATCCACCAACTCTACCATAATATCCATTGCTTGTATCTGTTTTTATTGTTATAACATAACTAATTTGAACGAGATTCAAATCTTTTATGACTGCATAACGAATCGTACCAAATAGCCCTACATAAATAGAAGCATCTGTATATGTTCCAATGATTGTTAAATTAGATATCGTGTGTCCATTTCCATCAAACTCTCCTGAGAAAGTATCTATTGGTGACCATATTACACTTGACATATCTAAATCGCTATCTAATCGGTAGCTATAACCACTTTGCATATTTTGTAGTTGTTGAGCTGTTGTAATGGAAATTATCTCTGCACTATTTAATAGAATAACGCTGCCTTCAAGACTAGATTGTTTCGTTTTAGGCTCGATGTTCTCATTATCGAATGTGTAATTAACAATTGAAACTGCAAAGCGTGCATCTGTTCCAGTTGTTACTTCCATTGTAATATAGGTGTGGTTTAAGTTAATTGAAAATTCATTATCTAAATAGATTATTTCGCCATATCCTTGAACATATAATGTAACACTTGAAATATCATATTGTGTTGGATTATAGAATTCTATACCTACGCGTACAGTTTCGCTCTTAAGTGCTGTTTCAATAATATCACTATTCGAATTTAGAATAGAAACTGATTCAACATAAATATCTCCATTGATAAAGATTTCAACAGCGTTGTTGTCCGTTAGATCATACGTATAGGTTTGATTATTATAAACACCCATCAGTTGTGAAACAACTAATTCAGTATCTCCACTACCCACATCTTCTGTGACATCAATATCTACTCTAATCTTACTTGTAGTATAACTGGATACCAAATAAGTTTCACCGTTGATTACAACTTTCGTAAAGACAACTTCACTTGGATTATCAAGGAATATGCTTAATGATAAAGTGTCTCCAATAGTGACTGATCCAGTATTTAGGATATCAGTTTGTGTCGCATTTGCATATGGTGCTGTCTGGAAGCTTGTTATTGTCTGTTCTATCTGTAACCCTTGTGTGTCATTTAAATTATATTGGTAATCTACAATCAGTTCATAGGAAACATCAGGTTCAAGTGTATTAACATCAAGAATACCATCAACAGCTTCAGCTATCAGTGTATCTCCTTGATAAAGTGTGATGTTTGTAATTTCTCCTAAATTCTGTGAATCATAAAGCTTACCTTCATAATATATACTGTTTTGTGTAATCTCTAATCCTGTGAAATTGACATTTGGATTCACCTGTTCGTTGGTTTGAACATAGTGTTGAGAAACGGATTCTCTTACTCCATAACCATCCTTCGTATCATATGTATATGTTATTTTTATCACATACTGATGGTTTGAATATAAACCCATAAATTCTAATTGAGAAAGGTCCGTCAAGGTTGCGATTTTATTGATGCCATCATACAATGAAATCTTAGTGATTTCACCAATTTCATGTGGATCATCTGAGTAGATAGTAAATCCAATACTGCTTGTCGTTGAATCGATGGAGCTCAAACCGTAATAAGGTTGGTTGAGATATTGTGTCCATATATAACTATACGCGATGATGTTTTGTACACCATTTTGATCATTTAAATCATACGCGTACGTCACACGAACCATATAGTAATGATTGGTTAATAAATTGCTAAATGCTAAATTATCAAACGTTGATAATCCTTTAACAAAAACATTGTCAGAGAAAAGTTCAACTTTCGTAATAGCACCTAAAAGTAGTTCATCTTCAACATCTATACTAAATCCTATCGAATCAATCGTACTCGCGATGTCTGCGACCTCTACTTGTGGTGTGGCTAAAACCAACGTATGGAGTTCATAATCTGCTTCAAGTACATTTGCACCCCATCCATCATCAAAATCATAAACATAATTCACTCTAATATAATATGTGCTATTTGTATATAGTCCTTCAAATAATAATGTTTCAGAATCTAAGGTTTGAATAAGATTATCGTTAGCATCATAAAGTTCAACAGATTGAAGTTCACCAATTCCTAATGTATCAGTAATTGTATAATTAAAGGTCACTGAGTCATAGGTTTCTACGACATCAGAAAACTCAATAAATGGTACATTTTCACGGTCTAGTGTTTTAAACTTTTCCTGTGACTCTGTCATTATTGCTCCAGATCCATCACCATAATCATACGTGTACACAACTTTAATTGTATAATTTGAACTGTATCTTAATCCTTCAAAACTTCTTAATGATAAATCCGTTAAGGATTCGATCAGTATACCATTTTGATAGAGTTCGATTGAAGAAACCTCTCCAACTTTGTCATAGTCTGATGTTGTTATTTCAAAGGATACGCCATCTATTGTTGGTTCAATATTTGTAATTATTACATTTGGAATTCTCTTAAGTGTTGGATATTGTTGACTGAATCCCCAAATGGTAAGATCCCAGACTAATTTAATCTGATCAATCGCATTTTCAAAATTAGTTTGTGTGAAGTATGAACTGTAACCTAATCCGTATGAATTTTCAATGATATTACTCCAAGCACTTTGTATAGGATCGATATAATTTTGATTTTGATCCATAGTAAATGAAACTACATTTTCAATAATCGAATTATAAACAGAACCTATGAATCCTCCATTACCCCAAGAATTATTTAAGTTAATTAAAGTTCCTCTTGAATAACTATCTTTAATCCAAAGTTGTTCTCCATACCCTGCAAAAATACCGTTTTGACTCGATTCAGTTGTCAGAGTAAGATTCGCATACGCATTACTAATTGATGAATTACTAAGGAATCCAGCAATACCACCGGCATAATAATCTGCATTGATTGTGCCAGAGACATAAATTTTGTTCAAACTTGATTGCCCGATATATCCAGCTAACAGTCCAGTATATGATTGCCCATTGGTTAGATTAATTGTATCAATGTCTCCTGAAATAGCAACGTTGCTAATTTGTGTCATATCTGAAATTTGTCCTGCTAAAGCTCCAACGTATGGATAGAAACTATTTGTTGATGAAGATTTTGTGGTGATAACCATGCTGATATTAGCAAGATTTAAATTTTTAATAACGCCAAATTGAATGGTTTCAAATAATCCAACATATGCACTTTCATCAGTAAATGAGCGAACAATTGATAAATTTGAAATAACTTTTCCATTACCATCAAATACACCATTAAATGATTCAATAGGCGTCCAGCTAATTCCAGCTAAATCGATATCAGCCATTAACTTATATGCATATCCGCTTTCAATATTTTGAAGATCAGTTGCTGTCCATATTTCTATAACTGTATCATCATTGACAATAACAAATCCAGTTTTCATTCCCGAAACAGCTTTATCCTGAGCATCAAGATTTTCACTTGAGTATTGGAACCCGGAAATATTGACGTTTTGATACATGGGTTGATTAACTGCCATCTGTATTCTAGCTACAGTATGCATTTCATTTAAATCAAAAGTAGTTATTGTCTGTATGTTATAAGTATCCCACTCATATTGACTCATATTTAAATCAATCGAGGTTATATCATATGCGGTTGGATTATAAAAAGTGATATCAACATAAAATGACTCTCCATTTTCTAGATAGTCTATTTCTTCTCCATCCATGTCATAAGTATCTATCGAGGTGACATAAATTTCACCATTGATAAATACATGGTCAGTATTTTTTTGTGTTAAATCATATACGTATGTCTCACCCATGAAAGTCCCCTTGAGTGAGTTAATGACAAGTTCAACATCACCATATATAAATTGATCATCCACATCTAAATCAACACGAACTCTCGTCAAACTGCTAGTTGCAACTCGGTAAGTAGTTCCATTAATAACTGCTTCTGTGAAAAGAACATTATCAGGATTATCGATGTCAATTTGAATAACTAGGATATCCCCAATAAACAGCGCATCAGTATTTAATACCTGAATGCCCGTTACTTCTACATATGGATTGGTTCTCATATAGTTCGCGGATGTTACATATTGAAGACCATATCCATCATCCAAATCGTAACTATAGGTAATGATAATCTTATATAATTGATTGGATTCTAAACCGCTGAATGTGAAATCATCAGTTTCCAATAACGTCGTAATAAGTTGATTCGCATCATCATAAATTTCAATTGAGACAAAAGTTCCAACATTTTGATCATCAGTTAATGTATATCCAAAGCTGAGTGAATCAAATGAATGTCCAACTTCATAGAAATCAATTTCAGGTGTTCCAGAAACTGGTAAGGTCTTCACATTTTGGCTGACCACGATAAATTGATCACCAATTTCATCACCATAAGAATACTTGTAAGTAACTTTGATTGTATAACTTGTATTGTATCTTAGTCCTTCAAATCTTCTTAACGAGACATCAGATAAAGAATCTATGAGTTCAGTTCCTTTATAAAGCTCAATTTTATCGATTACTCCAACTTCATCAAAATCTGTAGTAGCAATATCAAATGTTAATATGGTTTCACCTTGGAGAACATTGATAATTCTAACTGATGGTGTCCATTTCAATACTGGAGAACCACCGTTGAATCCCCAAATAGTAAGATCCCAAACATCTGACATGATTGCAATCATTTCTTCTGCAGTCTTGGTTTGAAAAGACTCATCTCCAGCTAGAGCATAAGAATTTTCAATCGTTATATTATTCCAATAAGCATATATAGAATTCAGTGGATTTCCATCCTTATCATACGCAATTGAGAATGAATTGATGATTGTTGAATTATCTGCATAAGTAAGTAGACCTCCAATTTCAACCCATGTTTGATCCTGATAGATAGTACCTTCATAGTAACTATCTTTAATATAGATACTCGATCCGTATCCAACCAAACCACCAGCAACTGATTCGACAACATTCAAATCCATTGTTGAATATGAATTTGTAATCTTGGTGTTATAAGCATTTCCAAATAAACCACCCAATTCACGGTCTCCATAAAGTGTACCGCTTGAATGTGATTTAATCACTTGTACTTCATTAGCACGTCCTACCAAACCACCAATAGTAGTATCACCCGATAGAATGACGTTTGTATAAACACGATCAAAATTAGATCGGTAGGCATCACCCACAAGGCCACCTAAAGAATTATAGTTTCCTACTTGATTATTGATACTCATTTCTCCGTAAGCATTAACATTAGTAAAATTGGTCATATATGAACTTCCAGCAATAAGACCACCATAACTTTGATAATCTGTCGATGTTGATTCTCTTTGCAAATCAATCATGATTAAAACATTATCTATCGTTAAATTCTTAATTGATGAATAGTTTATACTCTTAAATAAGCCAATATGGACATGGGTGTCTAGATATGTCTTAATAATTCTCAAATTTGATATTGAATATCCATTACCATCTAATACCACAAAATTAATATCTCTAGGTGTCCATTCAATTCCATCTAGATCAATATCATTAGCAAGTTTATAAGCATATCCATCTCTCATGTTTTTCAAATCTGTTGCGTTATAAATATATTCGAAACTTGAATTCGTCACGCATACTATAAAATCACCAAATCCATCAACATTTTTGGTCTTTGAACCAATATTTTCGTCACTATAAGTAAATGAATTAATATTATATTCAACGATTGTATTTCTATAATATGAGGTTTGTTTAATTGTTACATTAGAATGTGATTCATCTTGTGTGAATTGAGAACTTCCAATAACTCCTAAATAAGTGAGATCAATTTGATCAAGCATATAACCAGTGGGGTTATCAAAATCAATCGAGATATAGAAAACATCTCCTGGCATTGCTTGATCTAAAGGATTGCCGTCTTCATCTAAAATATTAACACCTAATACTGAAATATCTCCATTTACAAAAGCATATCCAATATTGTTATCTGAAATATCAAATGCTCTTTCTTCATTGTGATTAAAACCTTGAATTTTTTCAATAACAAACGACGTTACACCGCCGGTGTAACTATCATCAATTAAAAATTCAACACGAATAAATGATTGTGTTGTTACCTCAGAAACAGGATATGTATTCCCATTAATAATGATGTATGTAAATGTTACATGTGAAGGATTGTCAATCTGGATTTCAAGATAAACTGTATCGCCTTCTGTTAATCTTTCAGTATTAATTACTTCTGTACTGATAATTCCTAAATAAGGTGCAGTGTAAATCAATCTTGAAACCTCAAGAATTTGAGATCCACTACCATCGTTTAAATCATATTGATATTGGATTTTTACTTGATATTCTGTATCCGCTATTAAGTTTAAAAAGAATAAATCTTCTAGGTCAGTTAAAGTCTGTTCTTTAACGCTATCATTATAAAGACTAATATCTAATATGCTACCTGTTTGATCAATATCATCAATAGAATAATTAAAATTTACTTGATCAATTGTGGCATCAATTTCATCAAAACTCAATATAGGTGTGGTTTTACTAGCTGTAAGAATATCTTGGTTAAAGACCATTGATTGAGGTCCGTTACCATCATTGAGATCATAGGTCATTGTTGTTTTTATCTGATAACTATTGTTTGATAATAACTCATCAAAAGATAGTCCAATTAAATTTGTCAAATCTTCAATACTTTTAACTAACAAATCATCTTGGTAAAGTTCAATTGAAGAAACAGCACCAACTTGATCAATATCACTATATGTTAAATCGAATAGGACTCCCTCCTGGGAAACATCTAGATTAGCATATTCAATTGTTGGTACTTGTTTAGCTACAGTAACGACATCATAAGTCAAAATGAGTAATTGTGATCCATTACCATCATTCAGATCATAGGTTACTGTTGTTTTTATCTGATAACTATTATTTGATAATAACTCATCAAAGGATAGTCCAATTAAATTCGTCAAATCTTCAATACTTATAACTAACAAATCATCTTTGTAAAGTTCAATTGAAGAAACAGCACCAACTTGATCAATATCACTATATGTTAAATCAAATATGACTCCTTCCTGGAAAATATTCAAATTAGCATATTCAATTGTTGGTACTTGTTTACCTACAGTAACGACATCATAAGTCAAAATGAGTGATTGTGATCCATTACCATCATTCAGATCATAGGTTACTGTTGTTTTTATTTGATAACTATTATTTGATAATAACTCATCAAAGGATAGTCCAATTAAATTCGTTAAATCTTCAATACTTTTAACTAACAAATCATCTTTGTAAAGTTCAATTGAAGAAACAGCACCAACTTGATCAATATCACTATATGTTAAATCAAATAGGACTCCCTCTTGAGAAATATTTAAATTAGCATATTCAATTGTTGGTAATTGTTTAGATAAGGTTTGAATATCTTCAATTTGATATTTAACTTGTTCACCATTGCCATCATTCAAATCATAGGTATAGGTAAGTTTTAGCTGATAAGCATTATTAGAAAGTAGATTTGAAAAAGTATATGTATCAGTAGCAACCTTCGATTCAATCAATTCATCATTGAGATAAAGATCAATACTTTGAATTGTTCCCACTGCATTCTCGTCAATAATATCAAGACTAAAATTGATTGAATCTTGCGTAGGCTGAACATCAGCAATATTAATCATTTCATAAGTCGAGAATTCTTGGTAACTTAAAATAACAACTTGCATACCAAAAGTATCCGTTTTATCATAAGCTGCTGCCACAGCATATTGATAATTTGTACCTGGTTCAAGTTGGTCAAAAACGATTGAGTTAACTTCATCAGGAAGGTCTTGTTCGCTGATGATAGACAATCCATCAAATAAAAATACTTTTGCTGGTTTCTCACTTGCAATAATCAATTCCGCATAATCAGTAACTTTAACATCAAATGTTATGGATGAAGATCCTAAAACTACATTTGATATGGTTGAGAATGGCAAATTGGTTTGTTCAACACCGACACTTACGGTTTGATCGCCTTCCATTCTAACATCGTTAATGGCCGTTCCATCAATATACTTAATCGCATCAATCGTATATTCAATTACACCTGATATTTCTCCAGTCTGAACAGATAGTATGAGATTTTCAGAATTTGATCCATCTTCAAACTCATATGACTGATACTTCTTCCCATTTAAAGTGAAAGATAGAATTTCATATTGGTCAGGATTATAAACGTTGATTGTTATATAAAGTGTTGATTGAGGGGGAGCAAAATAATCAACTTCAATTTGAGTTAGATTTCCGAAAGCATTTTGGATATCCTCCTCAAAAAAAGGATCAATTATTCCCGGGTTCTCCTCATCGAGTATTCCATAGGAAGTCAATTGCGTCAATTGACTCGAAACCGTCATTCCTCTATAGATAGGAACAACACCATTTGTGGGTAAATCTGTACACCCTGCAATTCCTAAAAGAAGGCCTAAAAGGATAAATAGTAAATTCAATTTTGTTTTCATATTTTTCTCCAATCAATATTTTTATATATTTTTATTAAGCTTATTTATATGACGATAAAAAGCGACCTGGGATCGCTCATCTGGTTTTCACTTACAACTGAAAAACATCTATATACTTTCTCAAATGTTTACCTATCTCCTCATTTGAATATAAAGACAGTAACGTTGTTTCTATTTATATATATTCTATGGTTGCTTATCTATTATTTTAGCATTATCTTTTTGAAAAAGATACATGATTAGGAACAATTGACTGTATTGAAGTAATGATGAAATAAATTTATAATATGAACAGCTATTTTTTTTCTTTTTGAAAGTCATACTTGTATTCTTTTTGAATATTTATCGATTTTATTATGGTATGCTTAAAAACTATCAAAACATTAGAATTTGAGAAATATAGGAAATGTCCTGTAAGAAAAAAGATACACACCTTCAGGTATGTATCCTTTGTTTTTATTTTGATTTTCTTCCAAAAATACCTTTAATTTTCAAAACTATTTTTCCCAAAGTTTCCCTGAAGTGAATTCTTCTTTCTATTCTCTTTTGTTGTTTGAATAAAGCTTCATCAGCTTTTACTCTTCTTTTCTGTTCCTTAATTTTCATTAACCGTTCCATACGATCTTTTTCAAGATGGAAATGCAGCTGCTTTCTTACTGATTTAGCTTTGGATTGAGAAGTTAATCCGAGAGAATCCGTGACAAATACTCTAAGACTTCTAACGCTTGTATCTCCTCGGTTAATGTCAGAGATAATTGTTTTAAGTGTGGTGACATTGATTTTAGCAAAGATAAAATCCCTTGATGGAATAACAATCTTATGATCTTTTGGTAGTTCTTCATCAATTAGATAACTCTTATAAAAATCAATATTCTGGTTTTGATAGACATATCCAAACCCAGCAATTCTAACATCATTGATATTATTATTAAAAATAGAAATGACAAATTGTTTTTCTTGAGTTCCAGCATCTACTTGATAAGTTGTTGTAATATGAAATTTCTTATTTGAAAAATATCTGACAAAGAATCTGTTAAAGCCTAATATTGAAAGTAGAAAGACAAAAACAATAATAAATAAGATAATTGTGATAATTTCAAAGTTTTCTCTAATGAATTCCATTTTTTACTCCCCCTCACTTAATAAATGGGAAATCAAACTATTTATCTTTTTAAAGGTATCTAGATTGTAGTACTTCTCATCAACCTTTGCACCCTTCTTTAAGAGATAAATCAATGTTTTCATGTCATCAAGTTTCGTCCAACTGAGTAAATAGTTTAAATCATCTTGAAGTAGGTAATGACTTATGTCTTCTAATAAGATTATATTAGATACTTCGACACATGTCACAGCAATCTTTTTAAAGACAATCTGATCATGATAGTTAGCAATCAAGTGAGAATAAATCTTTTCCTGATTCTCGCTAATTGCTTGTTTAACTACTGCTGTCATATCAGTAAATAATCCTAGTTTAGCAAATTCAATCACAAGATCAAACTCATTAGTTCTTAGAACTGATAAGATAGCCCCTTGCACATCTATGCTAACCTTTTTAACCCATCCAATGGGCTTTGTATAGAAATGATGAACGTACATCATGATACCTTCATAGAATTTATGATCAATAAACTGTTTCGCGACATTTAAGAAATCATCATCTCTATTTTGAGTAATCAAGTAACTTCTTAAAATGTGTTTAAGTTGGAATTTACTGATAATCTCAATGTAGTCTTGTCTAGTAAGTGGGATATGTTCTTTGTCTGTATTTAAGAACGATAAGAATTGTTTCTTGTTTGCTGATTTATAACTCATCAAATCATAAACAATATCTTGATTAGATTCCTTATCTAATAATCCCCAAATAACAAAACTCATCGTTTCATCTTCTATTTGGAAATTTCCATGAAGTTCAGTATATTTAATAATGAACTTCAAGACATCTTTATGATTCTCTTCCAAATAAAATTTAATGATCTTTAAATATATATCTGGTGCTCGGTGGTAATAATCTGGCACGAGTTCAATCTTAGCTTGATCTAGATAGAGCATCATATCAAGTTTACGCTTGTCAATAATATAATCAACAAGAACTTTCCCATATAAGTCAGGTTCTGAGATATTAAGATCTATTGCGTTTACTTTCTGAATTGATGATAATCCTAAATTGACGACTTTCTCATATTCTGAAATAACCTCAGATGTTTCTTCCGTCTTTAAGTTCAAGAGATCATCTAAAGTAATTTCAAAGAGTTTAGCAATATTCATTAGATTTTGAATGTCAAATGAACTCTTTCCTCTAAGATTTTGTGATACAGCTGATTTCGATATAGATAGTGCATTAGCAAGATCATCTTGTGTCATACTTTTTTTCTTCAGGAGTTTTTTAATATATTCTCCTACTTTAACGTTATCGATGACATCTGGCATATGAATCACCTTCTTATGGTTTTATTATATGTTAAGTGGAAGTAAATTGGAATACCGTTTGTACTTAACTCGTGATTAACTCTTAAATCACTATTAAATGGTGTTTAGACATTTCGTTGCTGGTTGTAAAGCATCACTGAACTGGCTAATAGTAATCTCGTCAAAATCTAGCTCTTTTAAGTGCTCGAGTCTAACACTATATATGTTCCCGGATGATACTATGTAGTATACCTCAGTTAATAACATTTAAATACAAGATAACATAAACGAATAAGAAAGTGTTTACTCTTGAATTAATATAGATTTCGCAAATGATAGCCAGAAAAAATCAATTTCAAGAAAACACAAATTGTCATCAATATTTAGTGTTTCATTCACCTCAAAATACAAAGTGACTGTGTATGTATCTATTTCATTTAATTCTAGACCAATCCATGAATAATCATCGATTGGTTTAATACTTTCAAACTCATTCATATACCCATAATATTCTGAAACATCGGTACCTACATAATCATTTTCAAGATAAAAATCATCGTTATTATCAAGTATGTGATTATCACCTGCTATAATCTTTTGAATTTCGATAATTAGGGCCAAATATTTTTTTCCTGATGGTGCATCAAGATCTACTAAATTGCTTTCCTCATTTAGAACCTGAATATTATTGATGTAATCATACTCTTTAATTGTGATTAAATAGTTATCATCAATCAAATTTAAACTTTCATTGATATTAACAAAATCATCTAAAGGTATTTTTTCTTGATAAAAAGCATAAACCGTAAATGATTCATTCTCATTATAAGTATAAAAATATAAATCTCGTATTTTCTTACTTGGATCATCTAATTCTGTTGTCCAATATAAGAATTGATAACCATCTCTAGTAGGAACATCATTTGGTAAATCATTTAGTATGCCCGGTTGCAAAGAAAGAGGATTCAGCTGTGCATCACTGCTCCCACCATTCAAATTAAAAATAACCATATATGGTTCTGTATTTGGTCGTAAAACCAAGAAAATATTTTTTTCTATTCTATAAGCCGTATCTATGGAAAGGACCATTGTCTTAGTACTATCAAGAAAATTATCTGTTAGTATAAATGATACCTCTATAATTGATGTCTCCCCATTATTTTCATATGGATAAAACTCTTGAAAAGAGTCTTGCAGAGCGGGTATCGCTTCTTCTTTACTGCTAACAGAATTTTCTATACTACCATTAATATAATTCGACGCAAATCCGATAGTTTCCTTAATAACATTAATCTCTCCACCAAGAGCACCAGCAGCAATTACTGACACAGTTGCAGTTGCTAAACTCTCAATAAATACCGACATTGGTGACGAAGCATTCATATCTACCAATCTCAGTTCAAACATATTCGGTGATATAATTTGTTGATTAACATTTATATCTGTATTCCATTGCTCAACTTGCATCTGCAAATTCAGTACATACTGATCCTCGTCATTATTTATAACATTAATTCCAATACATTTTATAAATATCTCATCAGCAAAAATAGTTTCTTCATATAGAAACACATTTTCTTGAATCGCATCATCATCTAATCTGTCTTCACCAAAAATTAATGTTTTTATTAGAACAAAACCAATTGAAACTATTACGCAAACAAATAAAAATATAAAAAATATTTTGAATTGGGTTTGAATTTTTACCGTAGCCCCATTATATATATCACCTATTTTTTTAAAAAGTTTCATTTATAACCTCCAAATTCAGATTCAATTTAACTCAATTAATTCTTTCAATATATTAATAAATTTCATTAGAAATCCTCAATACCTTTTTGTATGATTCAAAAATAATTAGACATCAATGTCATAGAGATATAATTTCATGCAAGTCGATTAATCTAAATGAGTGGTACTCCAACGACTAAATAAAAATATGTCATAGAATATATCATTAACTGATAAAAAAACATCTCTGTAATGTCTGTAATTTCCTGAAGTCCTTCACTACTCCATTCATAATAATCAAAATCAATTGTAGCCTCTCCAGTATCGAAATTGTAAGTTGCGTTTTCATCATATCCTAACATGGAAACAGTATCATCATATATTGCAATTGATAAGAAAAAGGGGCTGAACTGAGTGTATTCATAAGATACCATTAATGAATAATAAACTGAACCGCCATTAAAAAGCAAAGAAAGATAAATACTTGAATCTGCTTCTACATCTATAGTGTATGTATATTCATCTATTTCAGTTTCAATTTCATATCCACTGCTAATTTCATCTGAATAATACATTCCGTTTTCTGAAAAGTAAAAATATAAATACTGAAAATTGGTAACCCATTTAGCATATAAAGTAATGTTCATGGAAGGCATCGAATTAAATACAAACTCATTCTCAAACTCTGAGTCAACAAACCAACCCAAAAAAACATATCCTTCTTTTATTGGTGCGGTAGGTGGATTTATATTGATATTGTATGAATGTATCTCAGGTTCATATTCAGTTCCACCATTTGATTCAAATGATATTGTATAATTATTAATTTTATAAATTGCACCTAATGTAACATCTTCTGCTGGCATTGATGCTGGTATTTGAATATCCCATTCTGTGAAAGTATAGCCTTCTTTTGTAGCTAATGGAGGTGTAATACTACTCAAGTCTGCTTGATATTCAAAATCATTTGTTTGAAGCACAGTTCCATCGCTATCTACAAATTGTAGTGTATAGCTATTGATATTCCACTTTACATAGAGTGTGATGTCTTCTGCTGGTATTGTTGTGAAAGTATATGTTGTTGTAAACTCAGCATCTGAATACCATCCACCAAATGTGTAACCTTCTTTGGTTGGATCAATCAATACTATTTCCGTTGCGCCAAAATAAAATGTTTGTGGATTACTTGAATTATTGATACCTCCATTGAGTTCATATGAAATGTTATATTCGATTCGATCCCATTTTGCATATACAGTCATATCACTAGATAAAGGAGCATCTATTAAAGAATTCGAGGTAAATAAAGTTTCAAAGGTTACATCATCCCAAAACCACCCAACAAATGTATATCCTTCTTTAATGGGATTATTTGGAATGGTCACTGTGGATGTTCCACTAGTCACTACTGGTAAAACTTCACTTCCTCCATTGGATTCAAAGTAAATTGTGAATTCAACCTTATCGACACATGCCGATAGTGATACTTCTAGTATAAGAATAAAAAACATGGTGATGAATAGTTTTAGAGTGTTCATAAAAACCTCCAAAATACATCGTTTGAATGATATTTATGCTTAACTGATTAAAAGAATAATAAAAGACGGAACTAACTCGCTTACTTTGGGTGTTTTTCTCCTTATGAAGCAGTTTAAGTGATAACTATTATACGAATGTTATACCTTGCTAGATAAATCGTTAATACATATTTTTGTATAGATTTATGCGCTCTTTTGTGCTTAATTTGTTGGTATTAACCCTAATCCTTTAGCTTCGCCAACTCCAAATTCTGCATAAACTGCATAATATGTACCAGCTGCAAGAGCTACTGGATTGTCGTTCCAACCACCAGCTTGATTAACATTTTCTTCAACAAATGGTGGAATGTATAATGTATCAGGAGTCATACTCATTATTTCTCCGGATTCAGGACTTTGTGCCCACCAGTTAGGAACTACATCATCAGCATCCGTACGAATAATCTTAACAGTAAGATTACCATCTAAAACTGTAACTGTACCATCAATTTTGTAAGTTACATCCCATCCAGCTCCACTATCAGGTAGTATAATTTCTAATAAGTATATGTATGTAGCTCCTTCTAATTCTTCATAAATTGAAGCAACTCTAGTGTCTTCAATGCATATTGCCTCCATAAGATAAGCTGCATTGCCAGGAGCATCTCCCCATCCAGCAAACTGCCCCGTCACATAAAAATCTTTTGCACTTAGTTGATTGACACCCCATTTTGCATATACAGTCATATCACTAGACAAAGGAGCATCCATTAATGAATTAGCAGTAAATGGAGTTTCAAAGGTTACATCATCCCAATACCACCCACCAAATGTACATCCTTCTTTAGTAGGATTATCTGGAATAGCCACTGTTTCTGCTCCATTTGTTGTTACTGGTAATACTTCAGTTCCACCGTTAGAATCAAAGTAAATTGTGAATTCAACTGTATCATCACAAGCCGATATTGATAATACTAGTGTAAGCATAAAAATCATTGTTATGAATAGTTTTAGAGTTCGCATCAAAAAACCTCCATTGTATAGTATTTGATTATATTAATTATATCATGTATATATATTACATAAAGGTAGTTAAATCTTAATCCTTTACGGTGTTACTATTTTTATAGTGTTTTATAATTATAGAGAACAACGTGTTGATGAAGCATGTTTATGAGCCTATCAAATCCGGGATTTGAGTATTAAGATTTGATCGAAATGTATGAGCCCCAAAATAATAATAGTATAAGGTCTATAGAAAATGAAATATTTTTGGGTTCAAAATTGCTATATTATTTGATGAATTTTATCAAATAACATCAATTAGAATTGAACTATTTTAAGAATCAGTATCATCAATTAATAACGGGCTCTCATCATTTTTCTTAAAGAACATCTTTGGCAAAACTATCCAATAATCAGTATCTAAATTAGGATCATGCCATTTAACTTTATACGTGATAACCGCTATTTTGGGATTATACCCTAACAATCTTTTTTCTTCTATTTTTTCTTTCATTGCCTTTGAAAAGTATAGAACAATTTTATCGTTATGTTTACAGCCCTCTGGTGAAATTTCCAATTCAGTATCTGTAAAAACAGTTCTCAATGAATTCACACAATATTTTGATCCACCAAGATTTATATCACTATGCTCCATTTGAATAACAAGTTCTTCTGGTTTTTGATACTGATTTACATCTATATACTTGCTTAAATTCTCACAATCTATGCAATCAAAGTCTCGACGATTTGTATGAATGATTAGTGTCTCCTTTGCTCTAGTCAGTGCAACATAGACTGCTCTTAACTCAGCCTCTCCAGCAATAGGTTTATTAAGCATGAGAATTGTTACATCAAATTCTCTTCCCTTCGACTTGTGAATCGTTGAAACGATAACATGGTTCGATTTATTTCGATATAAATCTTCAAGCTTGGATTCTGATACATGTTCAACCAAATCAGTTAAATATTTTTTTTCCGGATAAAGTACATGAAATTCATTAAATATCTCCACCATATTTGAAAATAACGATGAACTACTGTGCTTTTCCTTAAATTTATAAATGTTTGTATCCCAGCTATCTTTAGTAATAACCGGGCATTCTTCATCAAATAAATGTATAAACCAATCCATTTCATATAGTAGATGTAGCTTGAAACCTCTATTTGATTGAATGAGTTGTGCACTAATTCCTTCTTTTAAAAGCAGGCCTGTTAATATTTCGGCATCTTCATTAGTATGGGTGAGTAGTCCAATTGATCTCTTATCATGTATTTCACGTATTTTTGAAACAATGGGTATATAAAAATCTTCGCAATCATATTTATTCAAATGAATGTATCCATTTTCTTTTGTGTACGATTCAAGATAACCTTCTTTATATCTGTTTTTCATTTTTAGTGCAAACTGTTGAGTAAAGTCGACAAGATTTGCTTTACTACGATAATTGATTAAGAGTTCATATTTATTGCAGTCTTCCTTGGTGAACTCGTGAAGATACTTCGAATCAGAGCCTCTGAACTCAAAGATATTTTGATCATCATCACCAACGGCGATAAAGTGCATTTTTTCATTATGTTCAATAAGCACTTGCAGAAGTTCATATTCTTCTTTACTTATATCTTGTGCTTCATCAATGACTAAGGTAGTAATATTTAATACCATTTCATCAACATTGTTATCTCTAATTTTTTGAATAGCTTTTTCAAATAGATCTTCTGTTTTATCGAGATTCCCTACTTGACCAATAAGATCAAAACAAAATGAGTGAAACGTCTTTATTGCTACATAATTTGCTCTTGTTCCTATAAGTTCTCTGAGCTTTTCTTTGAAAACAACAGTTGCAGATCTTGAAAAGGTTAACATGAGCAACTCGTTTAGTTTAACATCCTCGAGTTCAATTAGTGAAGCAAGTTTGTGAACTAATAATGTAGTCTTTCCACTACCCGGACCTGCTAAAACCACAATGTTTTGATCACTGTGATCATCGATTATTTCCTTTTGTGCAATAGATAATGAACCAAATAACTTTTGATAGTGTTTCGCTGTTATTGGTTTGTCAATATATTGTTTATATTCTTTTGTAATATATTTTCGCTCAAATTCTCTGTGATTCAAATTGAAATAGTCTTCTACTAAAGTCATTCCTTTTTCAGTATCGTTTTCTAAATATTTAATGAAATGTGTTAGGATATGTATTTTTCTAATCTTTTGATTATAGAATTCTTCAAACATCTTATAATCTTTCTGAGTGTATTGCTTTTGAGTATTTTGTTCTTTCTTTTCTATTTTCATCGGATTATATATAACTAAAAATCCACCGTCAATAATTAATGCTCCGATACGATGTATGAGTAATAAAGTCTTTTCAACATCTGACATACTGATCGTTCTTTTTAATAATAAATTCTGTTGATTAAATTGATTTTTAATGTCAATTACAGAAAACATTGCTGATTTTGTCGATTCATTTTTTTCAATTATTCCAAACGCATATTCAATGACATAGGCTCCAATTTCACTGATTAAATCAATAAAATCATGCGCACTTTTTGATTCCATGACAAGTTTTAATTGATGATGATTGGAGCTATATTTATCCTTGAATTGTTCAATGATTTTTTGACCATCTAGATAATTAATGATGTTTCGAATATTCTTAACTGAAGAAGTAGTTACATCTTGTTCAAATTTTGTATTAAACTCTTTTAAGTTATAAATATTAAAGTTTTCATCTATTTCTTGGATGATGTGTTGCATGAGCTTTATTGAGTCAGACAGATTACGTAAAGACTTTCTTAAATCTGTATTTTCTGGGGCATGTGCTAATAAATCGTTATCTTTATCGATAATTTTTATATCCCTCAATATGTTGACTAAACGAAACAAATCACTCTTCTCGATATCTAGCTGGTCATATAAATCATCCATCATTGTAATCGGTTTAGCTCCCCGAAGTGGTGATGTGGTTTTATCTGTAAACAATGTAGTAACTATTCTACGAAGATTCATTCGATCTTTGTCATCAATATCTTTGATATCGTCTATGAGCTTGCTTGCTTCTACCATAGTCTTGGGCAATATGCTTGATGCAAAGACACGTGGTGCGTTTTGATGTCGTTTAATATAGCTTACTTTTTCAAGAGCAAGAATGCTATTTGTTACCTTAGTTTCTACTGGTGCACTTTCATCTTCCCATCCTGAACGACGTGCAAGTTCATTTGCAGATATACTAATTTGTTTGCGTTTTTTTGTTTCCTTTTTAATTGTTCTCCATAATGTATTAATATCCGTGTGTGATAATTTTGTTTGTGTTAGAAGATTGAAGTGTAGTCCTATGTCATCTTCATCATATAAAATATAACACTTTGCCTGTATACTTTGATCCCTACCTCCGCGACCTGCTTCTTGTAAATAATCTTCAATTGTTGGAGATACCTGGTAGTGAATTATATAAGCAACATCTTTTTTATCTACTCCCATACCAAAAGCTGATGTAGCAACTATAATATTTTTTTCGCCTCGAGTGAAATCGAGTTGATTGGTGTTTTTAGTCTCAATTTGCATACCACCATGATATACGGTTGCATTAAATCCGTAAGATGACAACTCTTCGGCAACTTTTTCTGCAGCCTTGCGCCGTGATGTATAGATTATGACCGATTTATCACCACTTTCATCCAAAATCCTTTTAATTTCAGACATCTTTTGCTGATGTCCTTTACATTGTCGAACATAATAGCTTAAATTGCCCCTTCTCACATCTGTTTTATATACTTTCAATTCAATGTTAAGATTGTTTTTGAAGTAATTTTGAATATCTTCTATAACTTCCTTTTTTGCAGTTGCAGTAAAGCATGAAATAGGTGCTTTTTTTTGATGAGAAGAACTTGAGAGTACTAATTGGATAAACTCGGCAATGTACTGATAATCCACTCTAAAATCATGGCCCCAAGTTGAAAAACAGTGAGCTTCATCAATAACAAAGCGAACTAGGTTTCTAGAGGAAATTAAATTCAAAATTGAAGGTGATCTAAGCGATTCAGGTGAAATATATAAAATATGAATATCGCCTTGTCGGACCCTTGAGATCGTTTCTATACGATCTAGAAGATTTTGAGATCCGTTAATTGTTCCAACATTATTAATACTTTGAGCTTTTAAGTTTTCGATTTGATCATTCATTAATGATTGCAAAGGTGAAATAACAACTGTTAATCCTTTAACTGATTCCCCCATCATAAGTGCAGGTAGCTGAAAGGTTAAAGATTTACCTCCTGCAGTTGGAAATACAGCAATAATTGAATCACCATTCAACTGAGCATTCACAACTTGTTCTTGAAGATTTACACCATCAAATAATTTAAAACCTGGATGCTGAAAATATCTCGATAGAGCAATTGATGAATTCAAGTGATTTTTACAGTACTCACATTGATGACATGAGATACCTCTTAGTTGATCCATTACATGGTGATAATTCTTATATTTATGAATTATCCACTCAGGTGCTATGCTTGTTAAGTCGCTTTGTTTGATTATAGCTAAACAAAAAGCGAGTTCTTCAGGATATGATTTTATGAGCTTTACAAGTGGAGCGTTGTCACAAATCTTCCCAATAAAAGTTTTTTGAATGAGATTACTTATTCTTACAAAAGGAGAAATGTACTTAATATATCTAAAAAAAGCAGAAAAATTAGGAGATGTGTATAACAATCCGTAATATATCTGCTTAAGATGCTCTGATAAATTATTGAATGCTTCTATTTCTTCATATAGTAACGTGTGTGTTAATGAAGCATCAACAAAAGGATCATTTTTAATATCTTTTTCTAGTTTATAATCTTTTACAAGTTTATGATATGGTTTCTTTGCAAATAGTAAAGCTGATAATGGGAGGGTATCGATGCAATGTTTAATCTTTGCTCGCTTTAGGTCTTCTTCAATATACTTAACATCGTGCATCAAAGCATTATGTCCACAAATATATTCATTGCCTCTGATAAAAGAACGAAATCCTTCGCGATTACCATGATATGTTTTATTGGGCGGAATGTATGCACCATAATCAACAATTTTATCATTGTTATTGACTTCAATATCGATAAAAACAATAGACACGACGTATTCTCCTTTTATATCATTTTGAAAAAATCCATTAAATATTTTTTCATATTTTTGTTCATGACATAAAAATAAACCCCTTCTATGCCTCTTGTTGCTAAAGTAACATATATATTTCTAATATATACTAATAACTCTTGAGGATTAGTGCTGATCTTCCCGTTTCTATCAAAATACTTATTTTGATTAACGGTAATTTGATTCATTTCAAAATCGTAGTCAATTTCTTCACCGATGATGACTCCAACATAATTCAGCTCGTATCCTTGAACAGTATGAATGCATCCTACTTCGTTAGAGGCATTAGCTGAGTGGATAAATTCTTGCTGTTCACTATTCCATCTCAAACTAATTCCATCAATATTAATATCAAATTTACTTTTATCTTTCTTTGACACCCATTTAAATGCATACCCACTAACAACGAGTGATAATCCAAATTTATTGTTTTTATCTCTTATTAAATCAATAAATGTTTTAAAATCATCTATTATTAGTGCATCATAACTCCCAAAAGATACTCTATCTTCTTGTTTGCAATTAAAGATGTTGCGAATATAATAAATAAATTCCATTCCAGCTTTAACTCTAAACTGTGAATTCAAAGTAAACTTGTATGCTGATTCTAAGTTCATAAAAACGGATTTATCAATATCTGAGGGTCTAACACTTTGATTTTCATCATAGAATAAAATAGCATGTTTCGTTGAATTTAGAATCCATTCAAGTTCATTGCCATCCGAGCCTAACCCAAACTCCTTGTTTTTATCATCAAATGACTTAAGACCCATTATCCCCTTTCTTTGTCTTAATCTATGAGCTTCATCAACTAGCAATATATCATATTTATCTATACCGAGTTCACTTGGGCCAATAACTGTTTTAGAAGATAAGCCATCGACATTTTTAAAAGATTTTTTTAGCGTTTTACGCAAAGAGGTCATTGAAACAACAAGCGCCAATCTTTTCTTTTTAATTACATCATTTTGAGTTATATATTTCGCTAGATATGTAGCTAAAACTGTTTTTCCCGATCCAGGTAGTCCATTAATGAAATAAATACCTCGTTCATTTATATCATCTCTTTTAATAATGTCTTTGACGATAGTTTCAGCAACTTCAAATTGATCATCACTTAGCGATTTATATGGCGAAAATTTAAAGATGTCCGAATTTTCAATTTGTATCAATTCTTTTTGAACAATATCTAAACTTCTTAATTTTGCCCATATACTTGTTATTCGTTCTTGATACGTTTGTCTTTGATAATAATCTGAATTAATTAGCCCATCATTCTTATTTGTAATTATATATTTTCCATCTGCTGCAATATACTTAATTAAAGATGATTCTATATCTAAAGTTGCTGACTTATTGAAATCAGAGTCAGCAATCATGTGCATTGAATTAAAAATGCTTTTTTCTGGATTATCTTGATGTTGTTTCATTCTTGTTGCTAAATTATATGTTTCACCAATATAAATATCTTTTTTATTATGGAGCAAGTATACAACCGGCCAGTTATAGCCGTATTTTTCTTTTTTTAATATTGAATTATCTTTTGGAAATGCATATTGCTTTATTTTTAGCATAAGATTCCCCGATTCCCATTACTATATCTTAGTATATTTATCTGATTTACCATATGATTTTGATACTGGATATTTTTGTTCGTTTTGATCTATTTTATCGTTCATAATTTTTTTGATGTCAAATCCATATTCTTCACATAATAATAAGCAGTAACCAACAATGTCAGCAATCTCTTCTTTTACATTTTCGATATTTTCTTTCCCCGATTCCCATTGATAATTTTCCAACAGTTCACCAGCTTCAATTGCTATGGATTTAGCAATATTTCCAGGAGTGTGAAATTGTTTCCAATTACGTTCATCTCGAAATTTCAATAATCTATTTGTTATTTCTTTCATCATTTTCCTCCGAATACATAGATTTTATATTTGCATATCTGCGTAATACTTTTGAACATATTTATTATGTATAGCCTCTGAAATTGATTCGTGCATATGTTTATCTACAGCCAGTTTAACTAATCTTTCATTTCTTATTATCAATTTATTAATATCTTGTTCGTGTGGTATTGAATTTGACTTTTGGCTATTATAAGATTTGCTAGTAATTACTAAATTCCAAATATCATCACTATATATAAATGACCATGGAATTACATGATCAATAGATATATTATCTACTTCAATAGTCATACCAGTATAAAAATCAATTGGGATTCCATCTTCAAATTGTTTAAGTAATAAATCTTTATATTTTGAAAGACTTTTTCTTCTTATGCTGTTTTCTTGAGAACCTCGTATTTTTGATGCTATTTTTGGACTTCTATTAAATTGCTCTAATAATTGTGTCCATTTATAATTTAGTAGTTGTGTCAATATAACTCCGTATTCTTTTAATATTTCTTTATTAGGATGTGATATCCTAATCCATTCCTCTTTCCGATTTAACTCGTAGACATTTTGTGCTACTCCATTAATATTTAAGAATCTCCAACATACATCCTGCTTCAGAGCTTTTATTAGTTTTTTCATGATATTTTTATAATATTCTTGGTCTTTGGATAGAATAGGTTCTGCCCTATCATACCAAATGGGTATTGTAGATTGAGAGACATTTTTATAATGTTGAATCACTTCTTCAGCTATTTGATATATTACAGGAGGTTTATCTCTATTCGGTCCCTGTTTTAATTGAAAAAAGAATCCTTGATTCCAATAGTATTTCAATATCTTCTCTGAAATAGCATAAAAACCAATTTCAATATAATTATCGCTTGATGTATATTTCTCGGATGTAATACAGTCAATAATACCTCTACCCCAAGCTAGTTTATATGTGTTATCGTTAGCCATCTTGCTAATGATATCTAACCAGGTCTTTAAGTATTTATCCATTTTACCTCCCTAATACTTCTGTTTACTGGGGATAACTCCTCGAACTCCTCCGCGTGGATCATCAACATCCCCCACGTATCTGGGTATTAAATGAATGTGTAGATGAAAAACGGTTTGCCCCGCTGCAGCTCCATTGTTAATTCCAATATTATATCCATCTGGATGGTATTTATTATCAAGAAATTGCTTGAGATAAGTTATTTCTTCAGCAATACTTTTCTTTTCATCATTGTTAAGTTCAAAAAAATTAGTTACGTGTCTTTTTGATATGATAAGTATATGTCCTTGTGTTACAGGATAACTATCCCAAACTGAAAAAACGAGTTCCGTTTCATGTATAATCTTACTTCTATCACTTTGGAGATCACAAAAGATACACATATTTTCCTCCTTTTGAATTTTAGTTATAATCACAATTTTATATAAATGAATTTACTATAGAAATTTATTCAAAATGCTTTATTATACACACTGACCACTTCTTTAGAGATTATATCATGCCCCAACTCAGTAGGATGCACTCCATCATACAATATCTCTTCCATCTTGTATTTCTTCTTATATTCATTCATCACATCTTGCATTGGTATAAAATAATCAGCATACTTATCAGCAAGCTCTTTAACAATCAATCTTTCTTCATCTAAATCCTTTTGCCATTTGATCTCATATTCTCCAATAGGATATACAAAGGGTTCTATTAATAAGATCTTAGTTTTAGGAAGCTTTGTCTTTACTTCTTCTAATAACTTTATATAGTTTAACTTATATTCTTGAGGGGTGAGCACCTTACCATATTTATAATGATGCCATACCTCATTAACTCCTATTAAGATCGATAAAAAATCAGGAGCAATCTTTATTGTATCTTCTTCCCATCTTTCTAGAAGATCACAAGTTCTATTACCGCTCACTCCTCTATTAAGGATAATGACATGATTTAACTTACTAACAAGCTTACTTACATAACCATGTCCTAAATCATAATACTTAGTTCTATCTCTACCGCTATCTGTTATACTATCTCCTTGAAATAGTAAAACAGGATATTTAATATCAGTGGGTTCTTCTTTAAAAAGATGATAAACGATAATATCTAATTCATTTCCACTTGCATTTATCTCCTTATAGGACTTTCTTACAAATCCTCCAAGGGTTTGTGGAATGTTTCTACTAGCTATATTTCTTCTATCAACTGGATAGATTAAGTAATCATAGTCAAGATGCTTAATAGCGTAGTCTACAATGCTTGTTACACCTTCTAATCCATAATGGTTGCCATGTGATTTCATCTTGATCCAAACACCCAATTCAGGTGTTTTTGTGTCTATATGGTGTAACCCAAAGACTCCAATGAATTCATTCGTTTCCTTAAGTCTTCCTACAAAGACAATATCTTCTTTCTTTTCATATTTACTTATGGAACTATTAATGAATGCTATTGTCTCAGATATGTCATCAGCAGGTTTAGGAAACATATATTTGGTTACGGTAGCAGTAAAAGACACAAAGATTTCCTTTGCATCGTCTATTGTGATCGGTTTTAAGCTGAGTCTATCCGTGATGAGCTCCATATATAACCCCGCAACATCTTTTGTATATATTATACTCTTAAATTCACATTCTTTCCATTTGGATTCATACTTTTGATATAACATAAAAGGCATAGAATATATAGCAAACATTACTCATTATTAAATTCACTTAAATATTGATCCAAAAAAAGCCAAATAATGGCCTTTAAATAATTTATTGGGTGTAACAGGGATAATTGAAATACAGACACAAGGATTTTCAGTCCTTTCATGCAATTTTTACCATTTTTTATACATATAAGGAAAATAAGAATTGCGCATTCTCATAAAAATCGCCTATTTCGTTATGTATCCCTATTACTATGAAATATTGACCCTCATCCAAATTTGGAAATTCTGACCAGAATGAAATGTTATCTATAATCAATGAAGCATTTGAATCATATACATCTATTTCTATAATAGAGGTTGTATCACTTCTCGATAGATTCAATATGCTTGTTAGTTCAATTGATGGGATTTCACCTATGTTTTCAACCATATCATAATTGTGGACACCAACTCCATCTGTATTTACAACACGAATTGTTCCTTCGTCTTCGTTCAAGTCTATTGATGCAAAATCATCCTCTTCAGTAATTGGTCTATAAGCGCTACAATGGAATTTCAATGGATGGATACTAGTTTGTCCATCTGATACCTCGACTAAAAAATCAAGAACATCTTGGCTAGTGTTATTAACAATCTCATCGTTATATTGGATATTAGAACAGGAAGTTGCTATTATAGCAAATAAAACGACTATACTGAATATTAAAACTATTTTTCTCATATAAATACCCTCCCATTTGTGTTCAGTATAGCATGAGATAAATAGTTTGTAAATCTTCTATATATGAATATTTTTTGTGTAATTGTCCTCATGTCGTGAACATGTTTTGTAAAACTTGAAAATTAGAAATAAAAAAAGCCACTTAATGGCTTTACTATCAGTTAGTGGTGGCTCCAGGGAGAATTGAACTCCCGACACAAGGATTTTCAGTTTAATACAACTAACTGATTTCGACCGATTTAGAATCTCTTAAAACCTTAAATACATCAATTACACTTAATACCAAAAGCACAACAATATTAAGTGGTATGAGCAAAACCATAATACCTAATTGTAAAACGATCCCAAATAGGTTATCAGAAGATGAATTTGATAAAATTCTGCTTCCTCGAAATGAGAAGTATTTTCTTAGAAATATATACTGAAGTATCAAGGTGATTATTAACGTGATTATTATCATTGGATGAAAAAAATCAAAATTATTAATGTAAGCAATTGAAAAAACTATCGAAACAGCTACCATTGAAATTATACAAATGACTGGTTTAAATAAGCGAAAATCTCTCGACTTATCCATTAATGTTACCCCCAAAAATATTGATGTTAGATACTTCATATCTTTATTATAACTCAATTTCTTAATTTTATTTACTTTCTGTATCCTGTTAAACCTCATATGTCAAGCAATAGAAATTCCTTGATCGATTGAAAGTTAAAAACAAATGACAAAGTGCATAATAAAGAACTTTGATGCACTTTCATTAATTCACTATTTAATGCACTTCGAAACAAACAAATTCTTCATAATAAGCAAGTGTTTTATAAGAGTGCAAGATACTATAGATTATTTCATATCAAAATTATTAAGACTGATGATTGAATTTGATTAAGTTTAAAAATCGAATATGGAGAACCTAGAATTCCATGGATCCGAATAAAATTCAAATCATCCCTTTTCACCCTAGAAGTTCATGATTTACATTTTTAACTATCATATTAAAAAATAATCATTATTATTGACCATAAAAACAAAAGACCATTGAACATCAATAGCCTTTCTCAAAAAATAAATTATTCAAAAAATGGTGCCGAAAAGATAACCTGAAACTAACTCACTTACTTTGGGGTATTTTTGCCTTTGTTAAGCCGTTTTTATTCGAGCTAATTTTCTAATAATTGATCTCTTTTTAAGTCAAAATCATAAACAGATAAGCATAAAACTGAATTATTTCTCCCTATTTACAAGACGATTTATGATTTAAATATATTTAACAACTGAATATTCTTATACACGACTTCTTTTCCGACACGTTCTGATACAAGAAAGCCTTCTTTTTCTAATGCTTTTAAATATTTGGTTGCTGTTGGTCTAGAGATATGCAATTCGTTTCTGAAAAATTCGTTTTTAGTATATAGATATCCAAATAAATGATGAACTAGTTCTTCAGAGTACACATCTTCTAATCTGGTTTTCATTTCTGTTTTTGTCATATTAATCAATTCATTGATTCTTAAGATCAAATCAATCGTATATCTTGATGTTTCAATAACTCCATCAAGAATGAACATTACCATTTTGGCAATACTTGTAATATCTTCATTACATTCTTTAAGCA
>Ga0268279_1000042_pt1 | contig 105120 bp, 95 predicted proteins | sample saktaG_6_FD_190142 | JGI IMG/M metagenome (GOLD analysis project Ga0268279, IMG submission 190142) | Saline water microbial communities from Sakinaw Lake, British Columbia, Canada - sak_2010_1_5_80m | ecosystem: Environmental > Aquatic > Non-marine Saline and Alkaline > Saline ...
GGAGAATGTGTATAATACTATCCGCCCTCATCAGGCATTGGAATACCTTACTCCTCAAGAATTCATGGAACATTACCGACAAAATAAAAGAAAGGAGAATGTGTCACTAAGGTACTGAACGAGTACAATAGGTTTACTTATTGCATCGAAAAGGTTTATAATATCAAGGAAAATCCGAATCTGGAGTATATTCCCCTGTAGAAGTCAAGTTTTATAGTTGTCAGTTATGCCCCAGAGAAAGATGCCGGGATAGACAAACCCCCTATGATGAAAACTTAGCAGAGAGCTGTAGAGAAAGTCGATAGTTGAATCTTGGAAGAATAAATGAACGAAACAAATTTAATTGACTACACTAAATTTAGGTTAAAACCTGAGAAAGAAATTCAAGAAGTTTTTGGTGGGGTAGCTGGAATATTTATCGTTTACTGTAATAAATGCTACAAAAGATTTGAGAGGGAAGATAAAGAAGAGGAACATAATAAGCTTTTGAAAATCTTGGGTGAAGAGGCTGGGAAAATTGTTGGGCAGATAGGAGTTGACTTCTTATGCAATGATTTTTTATCTAGCAAGGAGCTCTTAGACTTAGACCTTTCTGATTGCGATGCAGTGGGAGTGATTTCCTGTGGGATAGGAGTTCAATTCGTGGCGCAGCTTTTGGAGGGGAAGCCTGTTTATGCCTTAGCTGATTCTATGCAAAAAGAAAATACTACAAGTGGAGTTGCCTATCATGGTGTTTCTTTGGAAAGAGAGAAGTGTGCTGGCTGTGACCAGTGTTATTTGAACTTAACTGGTGGAATATGCCCTATTGTGAATTGTCCTAAAGGACTATTGAATGGTCCTTGTGGAGGGGCAAAAAACGGAAAATGCGAGGTAAATCCCAATATTGATTGCGTATGGCAGGAAATTTACGAGCGATTTGCAAAACAGGGAAGAAAGCTAACCTTAGAATCTGTTCAATTAAGAGATTACTCTAAGCCCTCTCCGAAAGTTAAGAAAACTTTATCGTTGCAAAATCAAAATTCAAGAGGCGAAGGTTTCTATGGAGGGCTTCATCCTTCAGAAGAAAAGGAGGAGACTAAAGATAAGAGGCTGGAGGGCTTGCCAGAACCAGAAGTGGCAGTTATTTTCCTTTCTCAACACGCCGGTAAAAGAGCTAGGCCTTTGGTTAAGGTGGGAGATAAGGTAAATGTGGGTCAAAAAATTGGGGGAGCTGATGGGTTTGTCTCTGTTCCCATTCATTCCAGTATAAGTGGAAAGGTAATATCTATCGAAGAACGAATTCATCCGACGCTTAAGAAAGAAGAACCAGCCCTAATAATAAAAAACGATATGCAAAACCAGTTAGACCCCTCAATCCAATCTCGAAAGGATTTTGAGAGTCTATGCAGAGAAGACTTGTTAGAAATAATAAAGGAGAAAGGAATCGTGGGACTTGGTGGAGCAATGTTTCCCACGCATGTGAAGCTTTCCCCTCCTAAAAACATAGATGCCTTAATTGTAAATGGTTGTGAGTGTGAGCCTTATTTAAATGGCGATAACAGAATGATGATTGAGCATCCTGAAGAAATACTCACCGGGATAAAAATAGTCCAGAAAATTTTACAGGTTAACAAAATTTTTATAGCAATTGAAGATAATAAACCTGAAGCTGTAGCAAGTTTAAGTAGTTTACTTAATGAGCCTTCAAATATCGAAATACTTAGTTTAAAGACTAAATATCCGCAAGGCGCAGAAAAGGTATTAATAAAAAGGATTTTAAATAGGGACGTTCCTGAAAAAGGATTACCTCTAGACGTCGGAGTAGTGGTTTCAAATGTCAGTACAATTTTTGCTATTTATCAAGCAGTAATAGAAGGTATTCCCTTAATTCAAAGAGTTATGACTGTCTCTGGAGAAAACTTGAGCAAACCAGGAAATTATCTTGTTAAGCTGGGCACTCCATTAAGGAATATCGTCCACTATTGTATGGGAGAGGAAGAAGTTCCGAATAAATATCAATTGAAAGCAGGCGGCCCAATAATGGGAATCTCTCAATTGAGCTTAGATTCAGGTGTAATTAAAGGAATGACTGGTCTTACTATTTTGAAGAAGCCTGTTGTGGAAGTTTCTGAGGAAAGGGACTGTATAAGATGCGGTCGTTGTGTAGAGGCCTGCCCTATGAATTTGTATCCTTTTTATTATGCTTTTTATGGTAAAAGGGGTGAATTGGAAAAAGCAGTCAAATTCAAGGTGGAAAATTGTATAGAGTGTGGGTGCTGTGAGGCTATTTGTTCCTCAAAGATTTCTATTCTAGGTTTTATTAAACAGGAGAAGGAATATGCTCGTAATTCAATTAAAACCTGAGGAGGAGGTACTGGCGAAAATCTCCGGAAAAAGACTTTTTATCTTTGAATGTCTTGGCTGCGAAGAGCTTTATTTCCCTAAAGAGGAAATAGCTAAATTTGTAGATGGTTTGAAAGAGGAAATTACGGGAAGAGCAACCTTGGATTATTTGTGTAACAGGGAATTTGCCAAAGCATATATTGGAGAATACTCTAAAGAAATAGGGCGCGCAGAGCTAGCTTTAGTCTTTTCCTGTGGTGTAGGAACTCAGGTTATCTCTGCCTTATTGGAAAGTAAGCTTGTCTATACAGGCTGCGATACTCTTTATTTAAATGGCTTTCAAGGGCTTAATGCTCGAGATTTTAATTGTGATCAGTGCGGTCAGTGCTATTTGAACTACACCGCCGGGATTTGTCCTATTACAAATTGCCCTAAGGGATTGTTAAATGGCCCTTGCGGTGGAGCCAAGAATGGGAAGTGCGAGGTGGACCCAGAAGCTGATTGTGCCTGGGTTTTAATTTACAAGAGATTAGAAAAATTAGGTAGATTGGATACGTTAACGAGAATTTTGTCGCCGCGGGATTATAGCAAAAATATTACAGAATATCTTTCTCGAAAGGAGGAGGTGAAATGAATTTTTCTGAAAAATTAAAAAGTGGGGAGTTCCTTGTTACTTGTGAAGTAGCACCTATGAAGGGAGTAAATATTGCTAAGGTTTTAGATGAGGAGGCTGAACCTTTAAGAGGGAAAGTAGATGGATTTAATGTCACTGATATGCAAAGCTCAGTAATGAGGCTTGGTTCTTTGCCAGTTTGCCACCTTTTAGCACAAAGAGATTTAGAGCCAATTTTTCAGATAACTTGCAGGGATAGAAATGGAATTGCTCTTCAATCGGATCTCTTAAGTGCCTATGTCTTAGGTATAAGAAACGTTTTAATCTTAACCGGAGATCACATGGTATTGGGGGATCATCCAGAAGCAAAGCCAGTATTTGATTTAGATTCTGTAACTCTCTTACAAGTCGCTTCCACCTTAATGGAAGGTAAAGATATGAAGGGGAATGAACTAGATGGGAAGCCAGAGTTTTGCCTTGGGGCAGTAGTGAATCCTGGATATGACCCGATGGAACTACAGCTGATTAAGATGAAAAAAAAGATTACAGTAGGAGCAAAATTTTTCCAAACTCAAGCTATCTACGATTTAGAAACATTTGAGAAATTTATGAAAGAAGCCGAGAAATTCCAGACTCCAATATTAGGAGGGATAATACCGTTAAAGTCTGCTGGGATGGCTAAATACATGAATGAGCATATTGCAGGGATTTCTGTTCCTGAGAAATATATTAACATGATGGCAGAAGCAAAAAAGGAAGAAAGGGCTAAAACAAGTATCCAAATTAGCGTTGAATTAATTAAGGGAATAAAGAGTCTTTGCCAGGGAGTTCATATTATGCCTATGGGATGGAAGCATACCCTTGAATTATTAGAAGCTACTGAGCTTGCTTAATTTCACCCGCTTCTTCCAATACAAGATGAGCCTGAGGACTTAGAGCAACTCGTTTAGGATTGGGATATGCTTATATCCCCCAGAGCTATGCTGAACTGATCAACGCCTTCAATGAAGATTTCTTCAATCCGTATATCAACTTCCATCGCTCCTGTTTCTTCCCGGTCTCTGTTATTGACCCCTTAGAATAGACTAATTTTAAAATATCACACTTTGGTTTTTTGCGGGACGAAATTGCGTAGCCACGCTGCAAGAACCTCTGCACCGAAATTGGCATCAGCCAGACGTAACTTTCAAGGTTGTTTGCGCTTTTGCTTTGACGGGTGGTGCAGGGGAAGCGCACGGCAGCGACCTCTTGAACGCTATCAGTAAAAGCAAAGAGTGCCAATGAGATACGGCAAGTCACCTTATCTATTTAAACGAGCACATACAGCTATTTACTGGCTGCCAGTTATGATAAACTTTGCCTTACCGGAGGGCAAAGTAATTAAGCTCCTGCTAGAGAGGAAACTCCACTCCCCAAGAACCAAGATGAAATACGTGCCAGGAATATCCAGCTAACGCAACATCGATAATATCTTATTCAGCGTGAAAGCTATTATGACTACCCAGGAGATTCAGCCACAGCCAAGGTTTTCCTATGGCTATATCGTAGTTTCAGCCTCCCTCGTTATTGTAACGGTAGCGGAAGGACTACTGTATAGTTTCGGAGTCTTCTTTGCACCTTTGCTAAGCGAGTTCGGTTGGACAAGAGCAATGACTTCAGGCGCTTCATCTCTAGCGACTATTGTGCATATCCCTATACTTATTGTTGTAGGTGGATTAACCGACAGATTTGGACCAAGGTTGGTACTTTCAGCCTGTGGCTTCTTTTTTGGACTGGGTTATCTACTCATGTCACAGACTAACACCATATGGCAGCTATACTTGTTCTACGGAGTAATAGCATCCATAGGCATGGGTTTCTATTGGGTCCCCATAATATCCATAATACCACGATGGTTTACTAAGAAAAGGGGGCTGATGATGGCTATTGTTACCTCTGGTGCGGGGATTGGGCAATTGGTTGTTCCACCATTGGCTAATTGGCTCATCTCTGTTTATGGTTGGCGCAAGTCCTATCTCATTATAGGTAGTATCACCATGGGAGTCATTATGTTAGCCGCCCAATTTCTCAAACAGCACCCAATCCAGATAGGGCAATTACCTTACGACAGGAACACGGTAAAGGAAGGAAATTCGGTTGAAAAGGTGGGGGGGCTTTCTATTCGTGCAGCAATTCATACCAGGCATTTCTGGATAGCAAGTATGCTATTTCTTTCCTGGGGTTTCTGCTTGTCTATTGTTATGGTGCACAGTGTTATTCACGCTATCGGTCTGGGGATGTCACCAGCCAGCGCTGCCAATATTTTAGCTATCATCGGCGGTGTGGGCATTGCAGGCAGACTAGCCTTTGGCCACCTGGCTGATACAATTGGCATGAAACCCGTTCTTATAATTTCTATGGCGTTAATATCAATTAGCTTCCTCTGCCTGTTAACAGGTACAGAAATATGGATGCTTTATTTATTTGCCGCCGTATTCGGCATCAGCTACGGAACTATGGAAATTTTACAGTCCCCAATAATAGCAAATTTATTCGGTTTGAGTTCCCTCTCTACACTCATGGGATTTAATACCGCCATCGGCGCAATTGGATTTGTGGTGGGACCAGTTCTGGGCGGTTATATATTTGATGTCACAGGCAGCTACCATATAGTTTTTATGATCTGCGCCGCTATGGGAATGCTGTGCATCATGTTCAGCGCACTCCTACCACTGACCAGGGATAAAGAAGAGAGGCACTACAAATCCTAGCTATGATACGCTAGAGCACTAACATATATGGCTACTCGGCAATTACTGGCTGCGTGTTGTATCAAACCATTTAATAGATAACCTTCAGAATTTTATCATGCCTCCTCTCTGTGATATAGTTAGCAACTCTGGCTAAAAGCCATCAGGTTATTAAATTATGAAAGTAAATTATCCAGCTCACTGGCAAGTTTTACCCGCAGCACCCCGCGAGTATCTAAGCACTGCCAATCTTCATCCTCTAATTGCCCAGATGCTTTACAATCGTGGTGTCAATATCGGTGAAATCGAACCATTTCTGGCTGCTGACCGCCGCCTTGCAGGCAATCCATTCCTGCTCGATGATATGTCACAAGCTGTGAACAGGATATACAAAGCTATACTTGACAAGGAAAAGATAGCTATATACGGCGACTTCGATGTTGATGGCATCACTGCCACAGCTTCCCTTGCAGAGGGCCTATCATGGCTTGGCAGCAAGGTTACTCTCTATCTTCCCGATCGCCTTAAGGAGGGTCATGGGTTAAGACTACAAGCCATAGAGGAGCTCCATAATCAGGGGATCAGCTTAATTATCACTGTTGATTGTGGCATCACAAGCCTCAAGGAAGCAAATCGAGCCCGAGAAATAGGGATAGATATGATTATTACTGACCACCACATGCCGCTAGAAATGCTGCCTCAAGCCATAGCTGTGATTGACCCAAAACGAAAAGGCTCCAGGTACCCCTTCCTCGATTTGGCAGGAGTGGGGGTAGCCTTCAAGCTTTTGCAGGCACTGTTCCACAAAGACAGCAGGGGAAAATCTCTCACGGGATTGCTAGATTTAGTAGCTTTGGGCACTGTTGCTGACGTTGTTCCACTCATCGGTGAAAACCGCTATCTGGTAAAGGAAGGCTTAAAGCTGCTTAATAACACTCCCCGCGTCGGGCTCCAAGAAATGGTCAGGCTGACAAGGTTAGAGATGGGTAAACTCGACGCTGAAAGTATCTCATGGGTGTTAGGGCCTCGCCTCAATACAGCCAGCAGAATGGGCCATGCCTCTACCAGCTATAGTTTAATAACCACAGACTCATTAGAGGAAGCTCAGCAATTAGCAGCGCAGTTAGAAGAGAAAAATACCGAACGCCAAAAATTAACCACAGAAACACTAAACAAAGTGAAGGAAAAACTAGCCACAAAGACGAATCTTCCATTGCTAATAGAAGGCGATGAAAGTTATCCCGCTGGAGTTATCGGCCTTGTTGCTGGCAAACTCGTAAATGAGTTTTGTAAACCTGCTATTGTAATCAACTTAGGTCCCGAGCTATGCCGAGGCAGTGCGCGAAGCATACCTGAATTCAATCTCGCTGCTGCATTAGAACAGTGCCAGGATTTCCTTATTTCCTTTGGTGGCCACCCCGCAGCCGCTGGTTTCGTAGCAGCGCGTCAAAACATAGATAAGCTAAAAGAAAAACTTATGGGTTTAGCAACAAGCCAATTATCTCTTCTAGATTTACGCCCTAAATTGCGCATCGACGCTGAAGTGCCTTTATCTGATTTGGCTGGGGATACTTTTAGCCTACTGCAGCAATTGGAACCCTTCGGGCAAAGCAATCCACCACCCACTTTTCTCAGTTGCCAAGCCGAAGTGCTGGAACACCGTCACTTCGGCAACCAGAGCAAGTACCTCGAGCTAAAACTTAAACAAGGAAATGCAATCTGGAGAGCCGTGAGTTTCGACCCGCAAAAGGCGGAAGGTGAAATTCCTTCTCATATAAATATCGTGTATGAAATCAAGAGCAGTTTCTGGAACGGGGAAGAGGTGCTGAAACTCAATCTTCTTGATTTCACCTCATCTCCATAAGTACACAAATCACAAGCTTTTAGGATTTCGTATTTAGTGCCGCTAATTATTTCTGTGCAGTCCTGCGCATCCTGCGAATAAGCAAAGGCAAACACACTACCAATATCAGCAAACTGATGATTTGCCCCTGGTGAAGGCCAAAGAGAAATGGTTCATTAACGCGGAGGAATCTTAAACTAAAATCACCAGCAGCGTACAGGCAAAGATAAAGCATGAAAAGTGAACCTTGCGGCTTGAGCCGCCCACGCAGTCGCCATAATACAGCAAAAACCATTAAATTCCATAATAGAAAATAAAGCTGCGTCGGATGCAACGGAATCCCCCGAAGTCCACAAGCACTCATAGGGTTAGTATAGATAACTGCCCAGGGCAGAGAGGTACGTCTCCCATAACAGCAACCATTTATGGTGCAGCCAATTCTGCCTATAGCCTGAGCCACAGGCGCTCCTACAGCAACGGTATCATACACCACAGCTAAGTCCTGTAATGGGACTCTCTTCACCCGCATATAAACCCACACCGCTATAAGGGCACCAATAATAGCCCCATAGAGGCTGAAGGCGGGGTAGCCGATAAAATTAAAAATGCTCCCAGGGTGAGCTATATAATAGTCCCATTGAACAACAATCAACCTGGCTCCAATAAAACCACCAATGATGCCCCAGAGGAAGAAACTATAAACAGTATCCTGTGAAACGCCTAATCTTTTCGCCTCCCGCAAAGTGATAACAAGTAACGTCAAGACCGCAAGGGCTACCATAATTCCATACCAACTTACATCGGCAAAGCCAATAGAAAAGGCAATCGGGTCTATATCAATAGTAAGCACTCGTTCTCACCTCTCACACTATACATAGTAGTATAAGTATAACTCTCTTTTAGCTTGTGGGTCTTTTATTAGCCAGGGTTTGTTGGGTTAGAGCAGGGTTCTTTGGCCCTCCCCACAAACAAAAGGGGATATATTATGTCACTGGCACAGCAGGGAATCCATACTGCCAGGAACAAGAACAAGAAGATAAATGGAAGCAATGGAACCCAATCAGCTATCCCGAATGCTGTAAAGTAGAATAACGATGCCCATGTGCTTAATAGCACATGCCCGAAGTGAGGCATCTTGGTTACAGGCTTCCGGTAGCAAATAACAACACCAGCTAATGCCATGAGATTAACCCACCATTTCTCGATAAAAGGTATATGAAATTCCATTTGGATGCCAAGCAAATTTCCGCCCAGAAAAGGAATCACGGCATCACTTATAGTAGCTATCCCAACCGAGCCTGTCCAGCCAATCAAAAGCGCTTGCCATAATTTGCACTTTTTATATCTGGCATACATTGCCGTAGTTGTAAGAGCACTTAATAGGACATGGATTGGGTGCAGGCTATAAAAAGCGACATAGGAAATTCGAGACGGAACGTTGCCATAAGCTATTATCGCCATGATTATGATGCCACTAACCGCTCCTAACGCTGTGTACGGAGCGTGCACTCTTAATTCTTTTACTATCCGCCTGAGCATCTTTTCTTATCTTACTGTTTTTTATAGCAACTGGAACAAATCCCGGAAGACTCAGAAAGATGATATTCCGTATGGAAACCAGAATTCTGAGCAATCTTTCTTTCACGCTGGCATAATTCATCATCAGCAAATTCCTGAAGAGCTCCGCAACAACGGCAAACCAAAAGCCGATGGCATCCCTCCTTTTTATCCAGAATGCATTTCACAAATCCGCCAGCAGATAACACCTTGTGAGCCAGGCTAAGGCGACAAAATAGATTGAGTATACGATAGATAGTGACATGACTCAGGTATTTGCCCCGCTGGCGCAGAACCCTCTGTATATCATAAGGTGAAAGTGATTTTTGCGCCTCTTCAAGAACCCCTAACACCTGCCTTCGAGGCCTGGTCACTTTATACCCCTGAGTTTGTAAAACTCGAATTGAGTCCTGGACCATGGATAATATCATAGCAAAAAGGATTGCTAATTGCAACAATATTACAATTAGCTCATGGGAAAAAGCATTCGCTGTAACGGCAGCGTCTCTACCTTAAAAAAGTGCTTCCTCAGCGGACACAGGTCAGGATATTCGCACCAATCGCATAACCAGGTTTCCTGCGGTGGAAAATCTTGAGCGGATTCTATCTCATCAATTAGTCTCCTGGTATCTTGACATAGATTGGTGATAGCTTGCGGAGTGCGATAAGAAACAAGTTCTGTATCAAAGGCAAGGTAGTGCCAGATGAGCTTGACATCCTTGATATGTAGCCATCTTTGCTGAATCCCAATATGGTACAAGCCAAGCTGCCTGTCGTTGTCAACATCTTGCTGATTCGGTAGATGAGCGGATGTTTTATAGTCATGAATTTCATAAACACCGCCTTGAGCCCGCGCCAGTCGGTCTACATACCCGATCATCCTGTATTTTTTCTCGTCATCCAGGTGGAAATTGAGCCTCATTTCAGTGCCTATAGTAACGTCCGAGTCAAAGGGTGAATAGCGCTGGTAATAAGCCTTAATCATCGTTTCTCCCTTCGCCATGTAGCTCTCCTGCGTCAAATCCTTCTTCATGATAAGGATCGAGTCACGCCAGTTCTCCTGCCAAATTTTACCGTAGTAAGCGAGTAAATTGTCCAATGTGTCTACCTTACTAAGCCCGAGATTGTCATAACACTTTTTCAGGGTTTCATGAACCATTGTGCCCATAAAGCTCTCGATGATTTCAGAGTCTCTCTTAATCCTATCACGATATCGAAGCTTGTATTTTAAAGGGCACTCTTTATATACACTTAGCTGCGAATAAGAATAGACAGGCATGTTAATCACTCAATTCGATGACCGAAGGCAGTTCGCCATGGCGCTCGCTCAATCCCAGGTTCCGCTAATGCTGATAATCATTCAATTTCTCCCTCAATGCCTTCAAATTCACTACATCCTCCTTATTATACTGTAACAGCAAAGCTAAGGCATCCTGGTCATTATTATCCTGGTATCGCTGCCACAACAACACTGCCCCCAACCCACCAACGCCCTGTAGCTGTCGGGGGATTCCCAGCTGGCTTTCAACTGCCTTGAACCCGCCATACAGGTTATTGCTCCAACAATCATACATCAAGTCGTGATGGCAAAATTCGGCCTCAAGGTTTATTCCTAAGGAAGCATCAATGAAAGGAAGGTCAAACCTGCTACCATTATAAGTATAGATTACGCCAACGCCTTTCAGGGTTTTGACAAGGTTTTCCCTGTTCGCCTGCTCACCCACTAATTGAATGACTTCATTATCCCTGTCATTACACAGGAAAATACCTATCACGGTAAGGCTGTCACAAAATGGAGATAAGCCAGTTGTTTCTATATCAAGATAGGCTGCAGTCCATTGTTCCATATCTTATCCTTCGACTAAATTATAGCATGGCATATATCAGAGACAGCTAGATTGTCACAATTTCCACACTTTTACAAACCTGCACATCCGATGCGTGGTCATCTTAAGCAGAGGCCCACTAACCCCCGGAGCAGTATCAACGCCGCCTTTTTATCCAGGGGGTAATTATTATTGCCACACTTGGGCGATTGAATACAGCCAGGGCAACCACCCCTGCAAGGACACTCTTCGACCAACTCTAAGGTAGCTCGCCAGAGTTCCTCAACTAGATTGAATCCCTTTTCAGCAATGCCGATACCCCCGGGGTAGGCATCATAGATAAAGATTTGTGCCTTTCTTGTATCAGGATGAAAGGAGGTAGAAACACCACCAATGTCGTTTCTATCACATAGAGCAAACAGAGGAAGTATGCCGATGGCAGCATGCTCGCAAGCATGCAAACCACCACGAAGATTAAGCCGTGCCTCGACTATCTTATCTATCGCCTTTTGAGGCAAATCAAACCACAAAGACTTGGTGAGAAAGTTTTGAGATGGCAAATTAAGAGACTCTTCCCCAATAATTTCCTCGGTGAATTGCCTTTTCTTCTTAAAACCAACCACGGTGGTGGTAGCATCCACATCTCCTAAATAAACCTCCACTCCGTGGCAAATTTTTTCTTTATCTATCCCCACAATCCTGATATCAGCAGTTTCCTTAGTCTGTGTATAATAATTTGCCGAAGTTGGCATTGCAGCAGCACTATGCCTGGTTAAGTCAAGTTCAGTTATAAGATAAGGTTTCCCTTGATGAAGATAGATAGCACCAGGGTGTATCTGAAAGAAAGCCACATTAGCTCCCACCATTTCCAGTAAGCAGTTCTGGGAAACATCAATAACGGCAAAATTCTTCCCCGGTGCGGCTCTGACACTTACATCTTGAGCAGGATATGAGAGAGTCGGAGAAAGATACCATTTCCTCTGGCGCTTTTTTAACTTACCTTCACTCTCCAGTTCAGCTGCTATAGCATTAACATTCGCTCCAAAGAACTCTTCATCGCTATCATCGAGAGGCTTCGCCCATGCAGCACAGAGGAGATGAGGTTTTAGAATATAGGGATTATCAGGGTTAATTAAGGTATTATCGAAATTTTTGCCAAAAAAGAAATCCGGGTTACGCATCAAGTACTGGTCCAGTGGGTTATCTTGAGCGATAAGAAAGCTCAATGAGCTGTTCATACTTCGCCCGCTACGCCCGGCCTGCTGCCAGGCGCTGGCAATGCTCCCAGGATAGCCAGCAAGCACAGTAGCATCTAAATCACCAATATCTATGCCCAACTCCAGGGCAACTGTAGTCACCAGGCCAAGGAGTTCACCATTGAGAAATTGCCGCTCAATTTGGCGCCTGTCCTCTGGAAGATAACCCGCTCGGTAAGGGCTGACTTTGTCAGATAGAGATGGATGAAGCTGCCCTCGAGTATAAATATAAATAAGCTCAGTCAGTTTACGAGTACGAGCAAAGACGAGGCTACGAATATTATTCTGTATTAGTTCAGTAAGAAGAAAAGTGGCCTCAGAATTCGGGCTATGCCGCCTGCCTCTGGCCTCGTCAATGAAAGGTGGGTTCCAAAAAACGAAATGCTTTTCACCATGTGGTGAACCATCATCAACGATCGTCTCAAAAGGCAGGCCAATTAAATCTTGAGCGTGCTGTTTTGGATTAGCAATAGTGGCTGAGCAGCAAATAAACTGAGGGGTAGAGCCATAAAAAGCACAGACCCTGCGTAACCTGCGCAGCACATTAGCCACATGGGAGCCAAAAACACCTCGGTAAACATGAGCTTCGTCTATCACCACATACTTCAGATGCCGAAACAGGCTGGACCACAATTGATGATTGGGTAAAACTCCAAAATGGAGCATATCAGGGTTGGTGAGTACTACCCTGGCTTGTTTCTTTACTCCAGTCCTCTCAGCATACGGTGTATCACCATCAAAAATAGCTATCGCACTTTCAGAAAGAAATTCTGGGCAGGCAATCTCCTTCAAACTCCTTAGCTGGTCCTGTGCTAGAGCCTTGGTGGGAAAAATATAAATAGCGCGGCTATCTTTATCATCTAATATCGCCTCAAGCGTTGCCAGATAATAACACAAGCTCTTGCCACTGGCACTAGGTGTAGCTACCATGACATTTTCTCCAGCAAAAACAGCATTCAGGGCCTCTGTTTGGTGAAGAAAAAGGCCTGATATTCCCAGGGATTCAAGGCGCGACTCAAGGTCAGGATGAAGAGCTTTATCTAGCTTGCCAAAGATAGCATCCCGTGAAGGAATGTGTTCAATATGAACTATCTGTTGCTTATAGTTAGGTAGAGCGGTAAGGTGGTGAAGAAAGTCAGTAGTCTCCATTCACAATCCAGGGACTCCTTAGCAACTCCCCATGCTACCCTGTCTCTGAACGAAACGAGGAGAGAGTTCTGTAACACTCCGCTACCGCTCAAGCCAAGGCAGCTAACATCACCAACTCAAAAAGCTGGAGAAATTTCTATCCCCGAACCCAGTAGCTCTAAATCAGGATAACTTTGGGCGACGAATCTCACCACACTAGATAAGACTTCATCGGCACGCCTTCTATGGTGAATTACACAAATCATACCCAAGGTAGCTAACTACCATAGACCCTGATTGCCAACTTCGGCTACAGATACGTTATAACTATTGCGGAGCCGGGTGACAATAGGCCTAACAGCCCGCCGCTTACCCTTGAGAGATTGATTCCCAAGGAGGCGAAGCTCCACTCGGCATACACCGACATTCATTTGGTAACGATATTAGGTTTCTTGCTGCTGCTCTTTAATCTTACTGTAGCACTCGCTGCAGTAAACTGGTCTACCCTCTCTAGGTTCAAAGGGCACTTCAGTTTCGCATCCACAATCTGCGCATGTTACCTTGTACATCGTTCTGGGTGCAAATCGTCCATATTTTCGTTTAGCCGCACGGCAGTCTGGACAACGACTAGGTTCATGCTGCAATCCCCGTGATTGATAAAACTCCTGCTCGCCTACAGTAAAGACGAAAGTCTTACTACAGTCCCGACAAGTTAAGGTTTTGTCTTCTTGAGCCACTGGATACCTCCTGTATCATATATAATCTTGCCTCGTTTGGTTGCAGTATCCACCAGCTCAAGGCCCTTATCAAACAGTTACCTGAGACTCTTCGGAACAACAACCTTTACTAAGGTCTTACTCGACTTTATTTAATATACACGAGGAGTAATATACTAGTCAAGAGTATAAAAGTTTCCCACAATTACATAAGCATTATCATCATTGAAAGAGATATAATAAAAGAGTTAGTGAAAATAGAGAGGGGGTGAGAAGATCATGAATACGGAACTTTCTCCATTAGCAAGGGAAAAGTTAGCCAGGATCGGCGATTTATCGCCACAGGAAAAGGAAAAAACAAAGCAGTCAAGCAAACTTGATTCTTTGCTCTCCCAATATTTCAAGGGTGATGCGAGCTCTGAGGGTCTATGGAAAGAATTGAATTCTCTCAAAGAACAGGGTGGTGAATTTATCGTGAAGGAAGCACAGGACAAGTTGATAGATACGCTTCGTTTGCAAATGAGCCAGATAGATTTTGACCAGCGCCGCAGTGCTATTTTAGCCATAGAAACAATGAAAGGTGAGGGGAAATATTCTACTCTGGAACTGGCCACAAATTCGATTGAAACTCTTCGCCAGGAATACGCACAAGCCAGGGAGCAAACGTATGAGCAGCTCAAAAGTGCGCTGGAAAACCAGTTCCAGACAGTAGCGCAACAGGTAATAAAACAGGGATTGAAAGTCGATGTAGAAAGCTCTATAGAAGCCAATGTCAAAAACAGCCCACAATGGAAAGCTTTCACTGCCGAGCATGAGAAATCCTACAGCGAGATGTTCAACAACTACATAGCCAAACTAAGAGAATTCATATAGGGAAGAAACAAGCCCCAGCCCAAAGCTCATGTTCGCACTACACAGTGCCTTACCATCTCGGCGACCTACCTGAATGAACACCACGAGCTATCCTACGGCGAGCTGAATTAAGCATAGAAGAATTATTAGAACTTTGAATAAATGGCTGAATCAGGCATTTCCCTGTAGTATAATCACTTATGAAATTAAAAAAGGAGAAGATCTGATGTCTAAAGCAAAAATAGGAATTATTGGCGGAACCGGGCTTTACAAAATAGAAGGGCTGGCTGAGATAGAGGAAGTAAGAATAAACACCCCTTTTGGTGAGCCCAGTGATGCCATACTTCTAGGCAAGTTTGAAGGGATAGCTGTCGCTTTCCTGCCCAGGCATGGCAAGGGACACCACATTAGCCCCACCGAATTACCGGCAAAGGCTAATATCTATGCCTTGAAATCTTTGGGGGTGGAAAGAATTATTTCTGTGAACGCTGTGGGCAGCCTCAGGGACGAAATGAAGCCGCTGGAGCTAGTTATCCCTGACCAGGCAATCGACCACACCAAAGGCAGAGATAGCACCTTCTTTAGCGATGGCATGGTAGCACATATTGCCTTTGCTGAGCCTTTCTGCCCGATACTAAGTCAAGTTTTGTTCGATGCAGCCACCGCGGCAGGAACCCGAGTACATAGGGGTGGTGCTTATTTAGCTACAGAGGGGCCCCAATTTTCCACCAGAGCTGAATCGCAGCTCTACCGCTCATGGGGAGCTGCTATCGTGGGAATGACAGCTCTGCCTGAAGCTAAGTTAGCCAGAGAAGCAGAAATATGCTATGCCATACTGGCAATCGTAACCGACTATGATTGCTGGCACTCCAGCTATAAATCAGTAACTGCAGAAATGATTCTGTCTAATCTGGTCAGGGGCGTTGATATCGCTAAGAAAATTCTGAGACTGAGCATTCCCCTTATACCACAAAAGCGAGACTGTGCTTGTGCCACTGCCCTGAAAGATGCTATTGTCACTGCGCCACAATATATCCCGGAGAAGATAAAGAGGGATCTAGCCCCATTCATTGGGAAGTATCTGAATTAAGAAACAAAATGGCGAAATTTGAGTTTGCTTGCTTGCCCACAGCTATCGGCAGCATGCCCCACACTAACGTGGAGGAAGCTTGCTCGGTTGTTATGAAACATCTTCCAGCCATTCCTGCCTGGCCTCAACTGCCCATGCGCTCCAACAGGGAAAGCATGAACATTCAGTTTAGTGAAGGCTTCCCTGGTGTCGTTGTAGATGGAGACAAAATCCATGTTGAGCCGCCAGCAAACTTCGATGCTGAGTTGAAGCAAATCTACATTGACCAGAAGGAGAACAACTTTGACAAATATGCCGTTTCTGCTGAGTATGCCGCTGGGCTACACGCTTTTATATCAGGGGTAAAGAGGGCGGAAATAGCCAAGGGGCAAATAACAGGCCCCATCACCTGGGGATTTACAGTTACCGGCCAGGACGGCAAATCTGCCCTTTGCGATGAGACTTTAGCTGAAGCCATGGCTAAATTTTTGAGGTTGAAAGCTATGTGGCAGGAAAACGCTCTAAGGAAAATTTCACGCCACCCCATTATTTTCGTTGACGAGCCATCTCTGGTGTTCCTTAGCTCAACCTACTTTTACCTCCCCAGGGAAAAGGTATCCATTCCCAAAGAAAAAGTGGCTGCTCTATTAGAGGAGGTTCTCAAGGGAATTAAGGGATTAAAAGGGATGCATTGCTGTGGCAGCACCAACTGGTCACTTCCTTTGAATTCCACAATTGATATTCTTAGTTTTGATACATATAACTATGCTTCCTCTTTCATACGCTATCCTGATGAAGTGAAATCTTTCTTTGGTCGTGGGGGCAATATCGCCTGGGGAATAGTCCCCAACGATGAAGACTCTCTAGCTAAAGAATCTGTATCTAGCCTGAGCGACCGCCTGGGAGAAACTATAGCTCCTTTTACCAGAGACGGCATCAGCTTCAAGCAAATTCTAAAACAAAGCCTGCTAACTCCCTCCTGTGGATTGGCAGGCCTATCACACGAAGCGGCATACCGGGCTTTGGAATTAGTGGCTGAGCTATCCAATAATTTGAGAAGGCGGTATACTATATAAGCAAATCCACCTCCGACTACAATAAATTAAGATGAACAAAAAGAAGAAAATGGCTGTTCTGAAGCGCCGCCGACGTCGGGAAAAACTTGAGGGAAAAAGAAAGGCTGAGGCTCTAAACAAATAACAGTGAAGAAAGTTCTCCTTCTAACCGGCAAACCAGGCACAGGCAAAACTGCCATCATCAAAGAGGCTATTGCTAAGACAAAGCTTAAGGCTGGCGGCTTTTACACCGAAGAAATACGAATTGGTAACATAAGGCAAGGGTTTAGAATAATTAGCCTTGATGGGCGAGAGGCTATACTGGCACACATTAATATCTCCAGCCCCTACCATATAGGCAAATACAAAATTGATATTGAGAGCTTAAACAAGGTTGGCGTTCCTGCTATCCAGAGAGCATCAAAGGAATGTGATCTGGTGGTTATAGATGAGATTGGCAAAATGGAGCTTCTGTCACCACAATTCAGGGAGGCCATGCTGCAAGCGATAAACAATGGCAAAAAAGTTCTGGGAACCATTATGCTTAACCCCCAGCCTCTTGTTGACGAAATCAAGTGCCACCCTGAAGTTAAAGTGCTCCTGGTAATCAACAGTAACCGTAACCGGGTGTTAAAAGAAATCCTGAACTGGCTAGAGACAACTTCCGATGAAAATCACGCTTGAGCTATTGGGCGATACGAATAACGATGTAGTTAATAAACTAAGGGGGAAGCTCAAATCCATTTTCCATTGCCTGGTAGAAGTAAAAACAGGCTTCAATTATTTAGCTCACGCCTATAATCCTGAAAGAAGACAATATCTTTCCTCGGATTTGCTGGCCTCCCTGAATGCTATACCCAGAGAGAGGGAGGAAAAAATTGTAGGCATAGTTGATGTTGATCTTTATACGCCGAGGCTTAATTTCATCTTTGGCGAAGCTGATATCAACTCTGGCACAGTAATAGTATCTTTAAACCGACTAAGGCAGGAATTTTATGGCTTGCCAGCTGATGAAAAGTTGTTTATGGCAAGAGCCACTAAAGAGATAGTGCATGAAGTGGGACACACCTTTGGGCTGGAGCACTGTTCCAATATGAAATGTGTCATGCACTTCTCTAATAGCCTAGCAGACACCGACTGGAAAGAGGCCAATTTTTGCGATAAATGTCGCCCACAACTAAGAATTTGACTAAAAATAAGCTGCCACCTGTTGTTAATGCATTGCTTAACCCTCTGGCTTATCCACATAAACCACGAGAGGTAAAGCTAGTGCAAACACAAATGTCTTTTCTTTTTCTCACTGGCGACTATGTGTATAAAGTGAAAAAACCAGTCAATTTGGGATATCTGGATTACACCACACTGGAGAAACGTGGCTTCTTTTGCCACCAGGAGCTGGAATTAAATAGACGTCTTTGCCCTGATGCTTACCTTGATGTGATTGCTATTACCGAAGAGAAAGGCGAAATTCATATTGAGAGCGAGGGCAATATAATAGAGTACGCTGTAAAAATGAAGCAATTGCCTCAAAATCGTATGCTGGACGCACTCTTACTCAATGGCCAGGTAAGCCAGGAAATGATAGCTAAGGTGTCTGATAAATTGGCCAGCTTTCACCAAAAAACCGCCACTAATCCGGAAATTGCCGCCTTCGCCAACTTAAACATTATTCGCCAAAACTGTGATGAGAATTTTGCTCAAACCGAGAAATATATCGGCATCTCCATCACCATGGAAAGATACAGCCAGATTAAAAATTACACCTGCAATTTTATTCATAATAATAGTTCCTTATTCCGCAGGCGAGTGCGAGAGGGCAAAATAAAGGATTGTCATGGTGACCTTCATGCCGCTCATATCTGCTTCATTGATGACATTTGCATTTACGACTGCATTGAATTTAACGATAGATTTAGATATTGTGATGTAGCTTCAGAGGTTGCCTTTCTGGCTATGGACTTAGACCGTTACCAGCGGGCTGACCTTTCTCAGCACTTTGTAAACACTTATGTAAACTTGAGTCAGAATAACGAGTTATTGAAGTTGCTTAATTTCTATAAATGCTACCGAGCGTATATTAGAGGCAAAGTAGAAAGCTTCAAGCTGGACGACCGCCTTATTGCGGATGATGAGAAGGCAAAGGCTTTAGAAAATGCTGAGAGGTATTTCCAGCTTGCCGAATCGTATATATCGGGGGAATCCGAAATTCAAAGCGCAATGCTCTAAACAAGCTCAAAAATCAGAAGTATTTGACTATTTGGGACATCTATCATTTAATGACTGAAAATAAGAAACACAGAGAGTTTTTCTGAACTAATCAAGAGGCAGCCTGGAGTTCAAAAGATTGTAAAGCAAGAAGGTAGATTCATTTAACATGTGTGCTGGCAAGGGAGTAACAAATTGAGAGAGACATTTAGGAAATTTATACAAGCTGAATTGAGGCATAATGTTTTGCTTATCACCTGTGGCCTCCCCGGCACCTGGAAGACCGAGACGAGTGCGGAGGTTTCCAGGCTCAAGGGTTACCATATCCTGCGAACTGACCTGATTAGAAGAGAATTACTCAAAGGTGAAGATGTATTTGATGAAAAGGTCGCCTCAAATATGGACAAGCGAACGATGGTCTATGATGAGATGTTCAGACAGGCGGATAAGAGCCTTAAAAGGGGAGATGGGGTGATACTTGATGCCACTTTCGTTACGCAGTCTTTGAGAAGACGTGCTGCTGCGATAGCGGCCAAATGCGACAAGACGTTCGTCATACTTGAAACCCAGTGTCCACAGGAGGTTGCCATTGCACGGATACTAAGGCGAACCAGAGAGAATTATGAATCAAACGCCTTGACTGAACAGGCCTACCTTAACAATAAAAAGAAGTTCGAAAAGGTGGATGTGGACGAACTGAAGCGGTTAAATCCGAGCCTTGACATTGTCCACTTGACAGTTGATACTCAATATGACCCACCCGAAGATTGGCATATCATTGGCGTGGAAAAGAGATAGATATGAAAATAGATTTACACATCCATACCAGGAGCTGCTCTGATGGCAACCTCTCTATTGAAGAAGTTTTCCAAGAGGCGAAAAATAGAAAAATCGATTTTATGTCGACAACCGACCACGATTCCATAGACTGCCAGGAAAGGGCAATCGCCCTGGCGAAGGAGTTTGGCATAACCTATGTTACAGGCGTGGAATTGAATGTAACCTTTCAGTATCCCGGCAACAAGTCTGTTTCCCTGGATTTTCTGGGATACCAGTATGAAATCGACAATCGAGAGCTCAAAAACAAGCTTCAGTTGATAAAGAAGCACAGGGAAGGAAGAGCACATCAAATTTTGGAGAAATTGAATGCTGAATTCGATAAAGAGGGTATTAAAAAGTTCAGCGAGGGAGATTTCAAGGATATGCGGGCTAATGTTGACGGCGTGTTTGGGCGACCTCATATAGCAGATTACCTGGTAGAAAAAGGAATTGTGAAAAATAAACAAGAGGCCTTTGATAAGTATCTAGTCAGGTGTAATGTTCCCAAATATCCGCTCTCGCTGGCTGAGGCATCAAAGTTAATCAGGAACGCCGGCGGCATACTGGTACATGCTCACCCCAATGACCCCCATGGAATATCTTTAGCAAGCGTAAGCCCTGATTTGGATGAACAAACAAAGATTATAGAAAAATATATGCTAGAATACATCGATGGTATTGAGTGCTGGCATTCGAGGAACGATGCCAGGACCACTGCACACTACATTGAGTTCGCGAGGAAACATGACCTGATTATGACAGGGGGCAGTGACTGCCATCAAAAGCCAATTCTTATGGGCACATTAGATGTACCCGATTGGGTTGCTGAGCAGTTCAAGCAATGGATACGATTATGAAAATGATGTGGAGTAAAATTTAAGAATGAAAAATTATGACATCAAAGACCGCTCACTGGCCGAGAAAGGCAAGCTTCGGATTGACTGGGCTGGCAAAGAAATGCCGGTAGTCAACCAAATAAAACAGAGATTCGCCACAGAGAAACCTCTTGAAGGAATTCGCATTTCCGCCTGCCTCCACGTTACAACGGAAACAGCCAACTTAGCTTTGACTTTGAAAGAAGCTGGCGCCGATTTAATTCTTTGTGCTTCCAACCCTCTAAGCACCCAGGACGATGTAGCTGCCGCCTTAGTTGACTATGGCATTCCTGTAAATGCTATAAAAGGAGAGAGCGACGAAACCTACTATAAACATATAATTACCGCCCTGAAACACAAACCACAACTCACCATGGACGATGGTGCTGACCTGGTTTCTACCCTCCATAAAGAACATGCTGAACTTACCGCTGATGTGATTGGCGGCACCGAGGAGACTACAACGGGCGTCGTCAGGTTAAGGAATATGGCTATAGCAGGAAAGTTAAACTATCCCATTATTGCTGTAAATGATGCCCAGACCAAGCACTTCTTCGATAATCGCTATGGCACGGGGCAAAGTGCAATTGATGGCATCACCAGGGCTACTAACATACTATGGGCAGGGAGAAAGGTGGTTGTTTGTGGTTACGGTTGGTGTAGCAAAGGGATAGCCATGCGAGCCCATGGACTAGGAGCACAGGTCATTGTCACCGAAGTCAACCCCATCCCTGCACTGGAAGCTGCTATGGATAGCTACCAGGTTATGCCTTTAATTGAAGCGTGCAAAGTTGGAGAAGTCTTTATCACCGCCACCGGAGATAAGAACGTCATCGATGGAGCCCACTTCGTGCAAATGAAGGATGGAGCTATCGTCGCCAACAGCGGCCACTTCAATGTGGAGATAAATATTTCCGCTCTGGAAAACCTGTCCGAATCAAAAAAGAGAGTACGCCCCTTTGTTGATGAATATATCCTGGCTAATGGACGGCGCATTTACCTGCTAGGTGAAGGACGGCTCATAAATTTAGCTGCTGCCGAAGGGCACCCTGCCAGTGTTATGGACATGAGCTTTGCTAACCAGTCTTTGTGCGTGGAGTGGCTTGTCAAGATGAGGGGAAAATTACAACCAGATGTTTATCCTGTACCAGGTGAGATTGATGAAGAGGTAGGACAGCTAAAACTGGACTCTATGAATATTGCCATTGATTCCTTAACTGAGGAACAAAAAAACTACCTGCAAAGCTGGGAGTCAGGAACATAAATAAACTGCGGAGGCTAAGATATACAGGTAAAACTAAGCAGCACAGCGGGTTGACTTAAATTTATTTATTAGCTAGGATTGTGGAAATAAAATAATAAAGAAGCCCTTGACTTGAGGGGGGGGTAATATCATTATGATAGAGATGACGATCGACAGCATTAGAGTAAGTCTAATGAATTATCAACGTGTAGTGATTTTGAGAGAAAAAACATCGAACCGCTATTTGCCTATCTGGATTGGTCCTGCTGAAGCGGATGCCATTGCAGTAAAACTACAAAATGTGGAGCTAACTCGTCCATTGACACATGATTTACTGCAATCTGTCATTGATACTTTAGGGGCTTCGCTCAATTTCATAGTGATTAATGAACTTCAAAACGATACATTCCACGCTAAACTTTCTCTCAGCGTCAATAACGCAGATGTTGAGGTTGATTCTCGGCCCAGCGATGCTTTAGCCCTGGCAGTAAGAACCGGGGCACCGATATATGCAGAGGAATCAGTACTGGATAAAGCTGGAATCACACTTGAGGAGGAAATAGGTAAGCCTGTTTCCGGAGGCAAAGCTGAAGGCAAAGTGGATGAGCAAGAGTTAAAAGGCCTATCGGCGTATAAGGATTTCATAAACACGCTAGACCTGAAGGATTTCAAGAACCGTCAATCTTAGCAGATGGGAGGTTGAATGGGGCAGCATAATAAGGATTGAAGTGAAAGAACTCAGGTCGGAATTCGTGCGTCAGGAGGTGGTAATTTGGCTGAAGTGAGCTTCTACGATACTCCTGTGGAAGAAATCATGAATCGTAACCCGCCATTAATCGATAAAAACTCATCTATACATGAAGTTGCGGATATAGTATGCAAAGAAAATCATGTCTGGGTAGTAGAAGGAAAGGATAGCAGAAAAATTGTTGGTTTTATTACCGAAAAAGACCTCTTAGATATCATTAGCCCACTGCCCGAGAAAAGTTACGCGATTGCCGTGATAAGGCCTAAATCCCTGCGTCACAGCGAATTTGAAAAAGCGGAGGACATTATGACCAGACCCGTGATAAAATGCCACCTCCAGACAACAGCGGAAGAAGCACTTGAACTTATGGCAGATCACAGGGTAAGAAGATTAGCAGTGACAGATAATGAAGAAATCATTGGTGAAGTGTCTCTAAATATTATGATAGATGCTTACTTTAAGATAACACCCCGAGATAAGCTCTAAAATATAAGATGGCCAGTAGGGAAATTTCGGGTTGAATGGCAGGCAATATTTTCACAAGATGGAACCTTGCCTCTAAGAAAACCTGAATGAAATTTTCCTTCTCCCTACATCGGCAAGCTCAATCGGGATAAATGAAAAGCTCTTAAAAGAGATGAATTTAGTATTAGCTTTAGGCATAATAATAATTGCAGGGTTTTTGGGCGGGCTAGCTGCCGGTAAGCTCAAATTTCCCAGAGTTACAGGCTACATCGTTATCGGTGTTTTATTAAGCCCTTCCCTTCTGAACATAATACACGCAGAAACAGTAGGGAACTTAGACATAATCACCGATATTACCCTGGGTTTTATTGCCTATTTAATTGGAGGGAGCCTCAGAATAGAATCCTTGCGGGGCTTAGGGAAAAGTATCACCTGGATAACACTCTTCCAGAGTTTAGGTGCGTGGTTCCTGGTTGCACTGTTTTTAGCTATCTTAGGCCATTTAGTCATTCCAGGCCAGACCTTCTGGCAATTCTACTTTCCCATAGCCCTTATCATAGGCGCAATATCGTGCGCTACCGCTCCAGCGGCAACAATGGCCATAATCAGTGAATACAAGGCAAGGGGCCCTTTAACTACAACATTATTGGCGGTAGTTGCTCTCGATGACGCAATTGGAATTATAGCCTTTGCCATCGCTGCAGGCATATGCCAACCATTGGTCGGCGGTGTCAATTCCCCTTCTTTTTACCAAATGCTGGGTGTTCCCTTCTTACATATAGTCGAATCCGCAGCTATCGGCATCGTTTTTGGCGTCGCCTTAACGTATATAAGCAGACTTGCGAGAACTCGCGAATTGCTCTTAGTGGTGGTTTTCGGAGTAATAATGCTGTGTGTTGGTCTCACCAGTTACCTGGGCATTTCGTCGATTTTGGCCAGTATGGTTGTTGGCTTCATTATAGTAAATAAGGTGAAAAGGAAAGAAATGTTTCTAGTGGTTGAAGAAATCGAGGATGTATTCTTTGCTATGTTTTTCGTATTAGCAGGATTACATTTTGATTTAAGCGTGTTAAAAGTCGCCGGCATGTTGGCACTATTGATCGTTCTAACTAGATGTATGGGTAAATACTTTGGTGCGAGAGTAGGTGCCATGATCTCTCATGCCCCAGATAACGTGAAAAAGTATCTAGGTTTTGCACTATTACCAAAGGCGGGAGTTACTATTGGTCTGGCACTTATAGCGGCCCTCAAATTTCCTACTTTTGGAACTGTGCTGCTAAATGCCGTCTTAGCCTCAACTATCATAAACGAACTCATTGCCCCACCCCTGACGAAATATGCAATTTCCAAGGCTGGAGAAAGCAATATCAAGACCTCATGAAAAATGTGCAACCTGCCACGAATTGAGCTACAGACCCGCCACGATTACCGGGGGAACTGATAAGTAGACATTACGAGAAGGGTTAAACAGCCCTGATTAGACTATTTCCAATCTAACTCTAGTGTCATTCTTAGCCGCCTTCACACGAAGTAGAGTGCGCATTGCTTCAGCCACGCGGCCCTGCCTGCCAATAACTCTGCCTTTATCCTCAGCAGCAACTTCCAGTTTGATTAATAGACCTTCATCTCCACTCTCTTCAGTAATACTCACTTTATCAGGCTCTGAGACGATAGATTTAACAATATATTCCACTAATTCCTTCATTTTATCTCCTTAGCAGTAAATCTTAGCTTGAAGCTTGCCGTTGCTTAAACTTATCGATAATGCCTAATTTTCGCAGTAAACTGTGAACTGTATCCGTGGGCTGAGCCCCATAGTTAAGCCATTTCAAAGCCTTTTCTTCATCAATACTAACACTGGCCGGATCAGGCAAAGGATTATAATAGCCAATAATCTCAATGAAAGCGCCATCACGGGGTGACTTGCTATCAGCCGCTACCACCCGATAAATCGGTTTATGTTTTCTTCCCACCCGGTGTAATCTAATTTTAACCACTTGACTGAGTCATTATCCCTTAAAGAGAGGTATTTGTCAACAGCCTGTGCTGGCTGATGTCAAAATTCGATAAAAATGTCCTCGTCTGATCTCATACAGCTAATGCCTATATATGGGGGTTAGCTTTGATGCTGAATCTTCCCTGTTCCTGTAAGCCATGTGGATTGTCCCATCCAAATACTCTTGCATCAGTACCTTTTCCTGGCTGGTGGCAAGTTGGGCCGAGACATTATCTGGAAGAAGCGGTTCCTGTAACGTTCAACCCGTCCTTTGGTTTGTGGAGAACTTGCTGGCAGTATTTCTATATCCAGAACCATAACAATTTCATCGCCGCTATCGCTGCCTCTCCCATCGTCCTGCTGTTAGTGTCAACCCAAAATCCCAGTATTGCTCCCTATACAAGGTCAATTACCTGTCCATCGTTCCTCATCCCATAAAGCTCTATCCATGCGATGTGGTGTTCTGGGGTATTAGGATGCGGCACATCTCTTCCTACAACTATCCGAACAACATCCACGTCTTCCCTCCCACGTCCCTTACCGATTTCAATAACCGGGACATGCTTCTCTGTTCCCTCAATACCCATGCTTTTGACAATATCTCCAAACTTCATTTTCTCATCTCCTCCTCCTTAATACTGCTAAGCAAAGTTATGTTCTTTGTGCTTCCGTGCAATGGTTTCAGCCAGACTATCCAGTGCCCTGAAATCAGCTTCTCTCGGGAAGCCCTTGCTTAACACCGGGCTTAATATCTCTACCTTCAGGTTAGGTATCATCGCCGCCAGTTGCTCAACAGCTTTACCTCCCCAACTATAGGAACCGATGATGGAGATGAATTTAAGGTTGGGCCTCAGGGCATTCGCCAGGATGGCAGCGTAGGCAACATTCGGGTGCGGGCCGGCGAGAACAGTAGGCGTCCCGATAACAACTGTTGCCGCATCCACCAAAGCCATCGCCAGTTTCCCGATGTCCGTTACGGCAAGGTTAAACTGTTTCACCATCACGCTTCTCTCGGTTAAAGCTCCGACAAAGTATTCCACCATCTTGTGGGTGCTGCCGTGCATCGAGATATAGGGCAGTACCACGATGTTTTTTGGTTCGTCGAATGCCCAGCTATGATAGGCCTTCAGGATAAACTCGGGCCTATCGTGCATGGGGCCATGGCTGGGAGCAATAATGTCGATTGCATAGTCCTTCACCTTCTCCAGGTTCTTCTGGATAGAGGCTCGGAAGGGCATCATGATTTCCGCGTAATATCTCTTAGCGGCTTCGTAGATCTGCCCTCCATCCCTGACATACAGGTCGGTTGTAGCCAGGTGGGAACCGAAGAAGTCGCAGGAGAAGAGTATCTTGTCTTCCCTCAAGTAAGTAAGCATAGTCTCTGGCCAGTGCACCCATGGAGCATGGATGAATTCTAAAGTTTTATCCCCCAGTGAAATGGTTTCTCTATCGTTGACCGTGATAAATTTGTCCTCTGGAATCATGAGGAGGTCTATAAGCATTCCTTTACACTTGGGCGTGGCCACAAGCTTTGCGCCAGGGTAAATCTCCAATATCCGGGGTAGGGAACCCGAATGGTCCTGCTCAGCATGATTAGCAACCACGTAATCTACACTTTTAACTCCGAGTTCAGCTAAGTGGTTTATCAACACATCCTGCATAGTAGGATCGGCGGTATCAATAAGCGCCGTCTTCTCGCTAGCCCTAATCAGATATGAATTATAGCTAGTACCGTCGGGCAGCGGTACTAGAGCGTCAAACAGCCGTCTGTCCCAATCAACTGCTCCAACCCAGTATACTCCAGGTTTTATCTCTCTTGCTTTCATCTTACCTCCATTTAATATTCTAGCAGTCTTTTTTCTCCTTCGATTTCTTTTATCTTTGTAATGTCCTGGGTAGCTTCCAGCGTGCCCAGATATCTGCTTGCTTTATCCAACACGGCAAAATACCTGATATATACCTTCCTCTCTCTCCGAGATTTATCCAAAATCCCGCTGAATCTTTTTTACCACACTACATATTATCCCTCTTCCACTTTTTCGAACTCACTCTTGGCAACCCCACACACAGGGCATACCCAGTCATCAGGTATCTCCTCAAAAGGAGTCCCAGGTTTTATCCCGCCATCGGGGGCGCCTGGGTTTCATCCATTTCATAATTAATACCCTCAAATTTATTTATGTCTCTGCCTGATTTAAAGCCAAAACGGCCAATGAAAAAGAGAGGCGTATCGCGGGAGAGCATTGATACCAATAATACCTTGCTTTCCTTGATAAATTCGTGTGTTAAATTGCCTTTGTTGATGCTAATAGCGATGGTAGGCGGCTCAGAAGTTACTTGAAACACACTGTTAGCGACTTGCCCATTGAGCTTATTTCCCTTTTTTGAGCTTACTATATACAGGCCATAACTTAACTTATATAGAGCCTTAAAGTTCATTTCTCACCTCTTGGGTAGTCCTATCTACATAATCTCCTTTTCGCTGGCTTCAACAGCTCGTTGCAATTCAGCACTGAGCACCGGTGGTAGCCCCTCAATATCTACCCTGAGAAAACCCCTGACGATGGCGGCAGTAGCCTCAGTTCGAGTTAACCCCCGCGCCATTAGATATTCTATTTCTTCCTCAGCTATCTTGCCCACCGCCGCCTCATGGGACAGGTCAATGCCAGCTAGATTACCTCTAAGCTCAGGTATGGCATGAATCACACCCCTTCCCTTCAAAATCAGACCCCGACATTCAAGGTGGCCTTTTACATTGGGTGCATTACCTTCTATGTAACCACGGCTAATAATGTTACCCCCGGTAGTTATAGCCCTTGATATAATTTCTGTCTTTGTATCTCTGGCATTAAGAAACACTTGAGCCCCCAGGTCCATATTTGATCCAGGTGGCGCAACCAGGATATTGTTAAACCTAACCACCGCATTGTCCCCGACACACTTTGCTACAGGATTCGTTTGCAGCGAGTAAACTGGCTTCATAATTACATAGTTGCTAATAAATACAGCATCTTCTTCAACAATTATCCCGGTACGAGGGCGAACCGCTACCTCTGGATTCCAGCTATGTATCATGGTAAAAGTAACTTTGGCTCCTCTCTTTAAATAAAACTCGGATACACCAAGATGCAATCCAGCTTCCTCACTAGAGGCAATAGTACAACCCGTAATGATATGTAACTCCGAACCCTCTTCAGCAATAATGATATTGTGCACGTTCTGCGCTAGTCGTGCCTTCTTTAGATAGAGGCAAGACTGAACCGGGTAGATAGTTTTACATCCTGGCAGGGCTCTGATGAAATAACCACCATGCTGGTTCAACTCTACATTGGCAGTATATTTATCAGTATCTACAGCTACCGCCCGCCACCAGTAATCTGATAACCAAGCATATTTTTCCAAAGCCTGGTCGATTGCCATCACTTCTACCCCCTCCTGGCCAACCGAGCTATGAACTGCTGTATTATCCATCTGAATATAAGTTCCTGACCTCTGATTCGTACCGTCCAAACTGATTCCCACCCCCAGCATATCCTCTTTGGCTTTGATGGGAAACTTCGATGGGTCACTCTGGTATGGTCGTTCCTCGGCAGAGTTAACATAACTGCTTAAGTCTATATCCTCCCCAAGCGCTGCTGGTTTGGATATTGCCGCTTTAGCTTTATCTCTATACACCTCCGCAGGTTTTACTTCACGCATATGGCGCACTCCTCATAACCCCTCTCTTTAATAGTTGCCAGTATCTCACGGGGATCGCCTACACAGACTATCCTGCCTTCAATCATGACATAACCAGTCCGTGCATTAACATAATCCAGAATATGGCCTGTATGAGTGATGATGAGCCCAGCGTGTTTACGATCACATATCCTGTAATTTTTTCCCAGCAACTTATTTATTAATTGACCCATAAGGGCTATATTTATCAAGTCAACCCCGGATTCAGGCTCATCCAGTAAGCTCAGTTCGGGGTTTTGCGCCAGAAGTTGCATTATCTCCGAACGTTTTACCTCTCCTCCAGAAAAGCCATAGTTTATCTCTCTATCTAAAAAATCAGTGAGGTTCGCTTTCCCAGCTAATTGCCCGACAATTTCCTCACTTCCTCGCCCTTTGAGGCAAGCGGCAATTATGTCACGCGTTTTCACACCTCGAACCACCGGTGGCCTTTGGAAAGACATCCCAATCCCCAGGCGGGCTCTCTCATCCAGCGGCGAGTTGGTTATATCCTTGCCTTTGAAGGCGATGTTGCCTTTGATTATCTGATATTTTGGGAATCCCATTATCGCCATGAGCAGGGTGCTTTTCCCACTGCCATTGGGACCGAATAGAGCGTGAGTCTCCCCTCTCCTGATTTCCATATTGACATCATGTAGAATTTCCTTGCCCTCTACCGCTACAGTCAGTTGGCTAATACTTAATACAACACTATCCATACTCAATACTCCCAAGCGCTGATTCCATTCTATATCTTAAAAAACAGCATCGTCAAATTATCAAACCGTGTACGCACGCAATACACACTGGCTCGGAGATCCAAGCTACAGATTTATTGAATGATATCTGGGCACACAAGCCTCTGCCCAAGGCGGAAGGCATCTTGTAAAACTGTAGCATGCTCTCCAATTTGAGCTTCGTACTCAATTCCCCTGATTAGTAGATCTCCAGCATATTTCACTCCAACGGCATTGAAGAAATATTTCACCGTGAGCACTGCCCCATCAAAGAGTTTTTCACCTCGAGTAGCACCAACGGAGACAAACACCCCTCGCCGTATCCGCTTATCTCCCGCCCCCATGCCCAATATATATTTTCTAACCCAAAGCGCCTGGCATCTATCTACTATTGCCTTCGCCTGGCTGGTAAGTCCATAAAAGAATATAGGCGAGGAGAATACTACGTGATCAGTTTCCAAAAGTTTCCCATAAAGCCATTGCATATCATCCTTGATTGCGCATTTACCCTCCCTGCGACAGGCATATATCTCCATGCACGGGTGGACTTTGATTTCCGAAACTGCCACCTTCTCAACTTCTGCCCCCATTTGCTCGACACCCGCCAACACGCTGTCAAGAAGGATTTCTGTGCTACTGTGTCTCCTGGGGCTACCCATGATACCTAATACTTTCATATTACACTTTACACTACCTTATCTCAAAAGTTTTCATTTTTATGTTCGAGGCTACATTGTGCCCACTGGATCAACATCTACAATCCAACCCCTGGGCAGGGTCATTTCTTCTAAAATCTGGGTAGGATTAGAGCCTCGAAGGATAAGCTGCCAACGGTATTTTCCTCTTACCCTGGCAGCAAAAGCAGGCACAGGGCCAAGCAAACTTAAATCAGTCAGTCCTCTCCTTCTTTTTTCATTAATGATAATCTGGCTCATTTTCTCTGCCTCACGACGACACAAATCGTTATTGGTATAGCTATACACCAAACGGGTGAAGTGGCTGAAAGGGGAATAATTACATTGCCGCCGATAGTTTATTTCCTGGCTATAAAAACCTTCATAATCATGTTTGGCAGCAGCGCGAATAGCATAGTTCTCAGGTGAATATGTCTGGATAATGACTTGCCCCGCTTTGAGCCCACGTCCAGCCCTGCCAGCTACTTGACATAAAAGCTGGAAGGTGCGTTCGCCAGCTCGAAAATCGGGTAAGTTGAGACCTGTATCGGCATTTATTATCCCAGCTAAAGTCACCTGAGGTAAATCTAACCCCTTGGCTATCATCTGAGTGCCAATAAGTATGTCCATTCTATGCTCGCGAAAGTTAGCCAATAACTCTTCATGAGCATATCTCTTGCTAGTTGCATCTCTATCCCACCTGAGTAGCCTCGCCTTTGGGAAGAGTCGCTCCACTTCATCTGCCACTCGCTGAGTGCCAATGCCTAGAAACTTTAGACGGCGACTTAGACATTGAGGGCAGGTCTGAGCCAGTGGGATGGCGTAATGGCAACGGTGGCAGGTTAGTTTCTTCTCCACTGAGTGATAAGTTAGAGCTATAGAGCAGCGCGGGCAGCGGAAAACAAAGCCACAATTGCGGCACTGAATAAAAGTGGCTGTTCCGCGGCGATTGAGAAAAAGGATTATCTGCTCATTCCGCATCAAAGTTTCCTTTATAGCCACCAACAAAAGACGACTAAATAAGCTCATATTCCCTGCTTTAAGTTCTTCCTTTGTGTCTACTATACTTACTCTAGGAAGAGGTGAGTAACCACGAGGAGTAATCCTTTCTTTCAATTTCACCAGATGATAAATACCCTGTCGCGCTTTATGAAAGCTTTCGATATCAGGTGTAGCACTACCCAAGATAACAACAGCACCGCTAAGTTCTGCCAATTTAAGAGCTACTTCTCGAGCATGATAGCGAGGGGACTTATCCTCCTGTTTGTACGCCCATTCATGTTCTTCATCAACTATAATAAGCCCCAGGTTAGGTTGAGGAGTAAACAAAGCACTTCTCGGCCCAATAACCACATCACATTGCCCCTCCACCACCCGTTGCCATTCATCGAACTGTTCGCCCAGCGAAAGGCCACTGTGGAATACCCCCACACGACCAGGAAAACGACTGGCAAACCTTTCCACTACTTGTGTTGTGAGAGCAATTTCAGGAACAAGGCAGATACCCCGCTTACCCATAGCAATAACCTGAGATAAAGCTCGCAAATACAGCTCAGTCTTGCCACTCCCTGTTACACCAAAAAGAAGAAAAACAGGCGACGCGCTATGATCCCAATTACTTTGTATAGATTCCCAGGCAATTTCCTGTGACGAAGTGAGAGTCGGTGGCAAAGTAGGCTCGATCTTAAGATGGGATAAAGGGTCACGCCTAGCGTTAACCAGCTCTATAGAAAGCAAGCGACGAGTCTCTAATGCCTTGATAGTCCTAAGAGAACAATTAAGACTCTCCTTTATTTCGCTGACAGTACTGGGTTGGGTTTGTTTTCTTAAAAATTCTAAAACCTCTATTTGTTTATAAGCTCTAGCCTTGTTCAGCCGAATTATTTCACTCTTAATCTCACTATTGCTAGCTATTAGATTAACATAAGGAATTGTTTTCGCTCTAACTTTAGCTTTCCCAAGCTCCTGGCTCTTCACTACCAGGTGAAAGTGGAGAAGTTGGTCACTGATTCGCCTCGCTTTCTTGACACCGAACTCTCTCTCCAGTTCCCTTAAGTTTACCCCCTCTCCTTTTTCTATAAAGTGAAGGACTCCCATTTGGTCTGCAGTGAGCGGTGGAAAGTCTTCCTCGGGTTTCACCAGGTGAAAATAGGTAATAAATTTACGTTCAAATCCAGGAGGTAACATCAGGGCAATAGCATCAAACAAAGGAGAAAAATAATATTCGCTTATCCATTGAGCAAGCCTGATTTGCGCAGGTGAAAGCCCAAAACAACCAGCGACGGGTTTAACTATTTCCCTAGTTGCTTCAACTGACGACTGATCAGACAGTCCAACGACAATGCCCTGAATAATTCTAGAGCCAAAGGGGACCCATACTGCCTGCCCAACATCAATATTTAGCCGCGGCGGAATAGCATAACAGAAGCTAGAGCGGCTTCCAGGAAAGTTAACCGCTACTTCGGCATACTTCATTCAAGATAACTAAGATGACTCTGCTGCTTCTTCTTGAACGGTTTGTTCAGTTACCTTTTCTCGCCTTTCTTTAGGTCGAGCTTGTTTAGCGCTAAGCCCACGCATGTAATAAAGTTTAGCTCGACGCACTTTGCCATGCCGGAGCACCTCGACGCTTTGGATCAGGGGAGATTGAAAGGAGAAGGTGCGTTCTACTCCAATACCATAAGTTACTCGCCTCACGGTGAAATTTCCGCCATCAACCCCCTTTCTAACACTGATCAGCATCCCCTGAAAGCGTTGAATGCGCTCTTTGTCCCCTTCAACAATCTTCAAGCTAACCTTAACCGTGTCGCCTGGAGAAATTTGAGGAACACTAGGGTTTATTTTAGGTTCAATAAGTTCTCTGATATCCATTGTTTCTCCTTATCTGAAAAAGTCATTTTTTCCATAAGATCAGGGCGTCTTTCAGCCGTTCGTAGAATAGCTTGTCGCCGCCGCCAGCAAGCTATTTCACCGTGATTTCCCGAAAGTAAAACTTCGGGTACTGACCAGCCTTGATATACCCGTGGCCTTGTATATTGGGGGTACTCCAAAAGTCTATCACTGTGAGAATCGCTATCTACTGACAGTGGCGAACCAAGCGCTCCCGGTATAAGCCTAACTATGGCATCCACTATCACCATAGCAGCTAATTCACCACCACTAAGCACATAATCGCCAATGCTAATTTCATCGCTAGCTATATGGTCACGTATTCTCTCATCCACACCCTCATAATGACCACATATCAACATAAGGCGAGAATGGAGAGCTAGCTCTCTGGCAATCTGTTGGCTAAAAACCCTGCCTTGAGGAGTAAGTAAGATGATAGGCATTCCATCAGGTTTAAGTTGTTGCTTTACTGCTTCCACTGTTTCAAAAACAGGTTCAGGCTTCAGCACCATGCCAGGTCCACCTCCATAAGGGCAGTCATCCACCACGTGATGCTTATCCCACGTATAGTCACGAATATTATGAATCGCGATATCAAGTAGCTCCTGCTCCTTAGCTCGCTTAATAATGCTTTGACTAAACGGCGACACAAACATCTCCGGGAAAAGGCATAGTATATCAATACGCATCATACCCCTTGGGTAAACAACTTCACTGGCTACTTATCTTATCACACGAAAGACAGTTAAAAAAGTTGCCCTATTGACAAAGGCAATCAAATCTACCATAATTGCTAGCTAGAATAATGCCTTTAATAGTAAAATGGGCGATTATTCGCAGGGAGTTCAGCTATATTTATTACTTAGCAATAATTACAAAGACCATGAAGTGAGCATACTGTGCCCATGAAAGAAATTTCCAAAAGCGTAGAAGATATAGAAAGCGAAGCCAAAAAGATATTGGAAGAGGCTAAAGCCAGCGCCAGTGAAATCCTCTCCAAAGCCAGAGAGGAGGCCAAAGAAATTCTTTCCTCCCAAATACCAATGAATGAAGTGGAAGCAGAATGTCAGGAAATCGTGCGTAAGGCTAATATAGAAGCAGCCAAAAAAGATAAAGGAGCTGCACACAAAGCTTCTGAAATTAGAGCCAACGCCGATAAGAAAATAGACAAGACTGTAAAATATATAGTGGACATTATCATAGGACGAGATTGATGTGAAACCTATATTCCTCAATACACCTGACCCTATGGTTAGGACAAGGATAGTAACCACCAAGGATAACTCCACTAAAGCTCTCAAGACCCTGCATAGAATTGGGGCACTTCACATTGAGGAAAGCGAGGAACTAAAACCCATCGACCGCGAAGCCATTGGAAATGAAAGAGCACAGGTTGCTGAATTATTAGCAACCATCAACAATATTCTAATTTACATGCCAGAGGAAAAAATCCGCCTAGAAAAGGATGTCGAGGTCATATATGCCAGACCACTCAGCGAGCTTGATAGTGAAATCAGCCCAATATGCACCAGGCTCAACAATATGCACCAGAGAGCTGCTAAACTCAAAGAGAAATCCAAAAAACTTAAGGAACTAAAGGAATCCCTCGAACCCCTGGAACAGCAAGAAAACATTAAGTTAGTGGATTTAACTTTCTCTGGAAATTACCTTTTCTCCAGGGCTTTCGTAGTCTCAAACGAATTATACAAAAGCTTACAAGATAAGATTGGAGCATATCTGCTTGGGAGCTCAATCACCACAATGGAAAAGAAAACTATCCTCTATGCAATTGCCAGGGTTGAAAACCAGGGATTCATAGAAACCTCGATCAAGGATAATGGGGGCAGAATTCTCCAGATACCGAGCAAGGATCTAGCGCTAAGGGATTTTTTAGAGGAATCTGAAAGCGAAATCTATAGCACTAACGAGGAACTAGCAACGCTCGCTAAGGAGATTGAGGGAAAAACTAGAGAGAATTTACAGAGCCTCATTCTTTTCAGAGAAGCGCTGTCTGCGGAAAATGAAAGATTGTCAGTTTTAGAAAAAGCTTCCGAAGCAAAGTATGTAACTCTAATCGAGGGGTGGATTCCAGAAAACATGGTTGAGGATGCAATTTCCCAACTCAAGGAAAACACAGCCCACGTGTTTATTGATATTAGGAAGCCCGAGGAAACAGAAGAACCCCCTACCAAACAAAGAAACTTAAAAGCATTCAAGCCATTTCAAGTCATCGTAAATCTATTCGGCACACCCAAATACAGGGAATGGGACCCAACTCCCATTGTAGCTTACTCTTTTGCTTTTTTCTTTGGCCTCATGTTGGGCGATGTGGTCTATGCCATAGGCATCATATTGCTTACGAGGTTTGCACTGCAGCGACTTGTTGACGACCCTGAATCCGAGGGCTTCAAACTATTCCAAAGATTGCTTTATATAAGCAGTGGAGTTTCTCTGGTCATTGGCTTGCTCGCTGGGAACTACCTGGGTGATTTTTGCGCTGCGTTCATGGGAATTGAAAACCCGGCGCTTGCACCGGCATTTCAAAATTTCCTTCTAGATGCCATGACTTTTATGGCATTCGCCATAGTAATAGGCCTCATCCACATAAACATAGGCCATGTGATAGCAATTATCGGAGGAATAAAGGAAAGAAACAAGGGACTAATCACAAGTAAAATTGGTTTATTTATGCTTGAAATAGCTGGGGTCCCCTGGATTCTCAACTTCCTTAGTATGGGCACTCTGCCACTGAGTGAACAAGCGTACTCAATTTTGTTGTACTTCATGCTTCTAGGTGGAGCGTTAATTATTGCCGCGTCTATCATGCAGTATCGCGGTTTGGGCATCATTCTCTGGCTATTTGATATAACCGGTCTTCTGGGAGATATTATGTCCTACTGCCGTCTGGCAGGCGTTGGGTTAGCTACATATTACCTTGCCGCGGTTTTTAACATGATAGCAGGCTTGGCAATGGATATGATGCCCGCCAATACGGGGGGACTTATCACTGGCATCTTATTAGCGACTACGATTCTGCTTTGTGGACACATATTCAACCTGTTACTCAGCACTATCTCGTGCTTTGTGCACTCCCTCAGACTATGCTTTGTAGAATTTCTGCTCAAATTCTACGACGGTGGTGGCAGTGAGTACAGCCCATTTAGACTGAGAAAGCGCATGCTCGTGCCTATCAAGGCGCAGGCTTAAAATAAGAAAGGGAGGATAAAAATGTTAGTTGATCCAATTTCATTAGCAACTCTGGGGGGTGCTGTAGCATTGATCGGCGGGTTGATAGGCTCTTCAATAGGATTGGGTATTGCTGGGTCTGCTGGAGCAGCCACACTTGGTGAGGAACCCAGCCAACTCAGGAATGTCATAGTGCTAGTATCCCTACCAATGACACAAACCTTCTACGGACTCATAATATTGATACTTATCCTGACAAGGGTGCTTCCTAACCTTGCTGCTATGCCCGATGCTGGTGGCAGCAATGGTTTTGCCGTTCTCGCCTTCGGCCTCATAGCAGGATTCGCTGAATTATTTTCTGCAATATACCAGGGCAACGTATGCGCCTCGGGCATTTCACTTCTACCCAAGACAAAGGGGAAGATACTAACGAATGCCATGATGTTAGCCGTGTTTGTTGAGCTGTTAGGTGTGCTAGGGCTGGTATTTACCATAATGGCCTTAAACATGCTGGGGCTTTTTTAAAGGAAGCTCAAAATGGAAAACATAGGCAAAGTTGTTATCAGTAAAGTCAAGGTAGAGGCTCTGGGTATAATAAAGGAGGCTGAGGCGAAGGCGCGGGAGGAGAGAGAAAAAGCCACAAAGCAGCGAGAGGTGAAGCTTCACGAAGAGAAACAGAAGCTGCTGGGAGAAGCAAGGCAAGAGGCTGCGAGAATCGTAGCTCAGGCTTCCATAAAGTCACGTCAGGAACTAGCACGCGCGAAAAATGCGGTAATCAATAAAATGACTGACAGGGTAAGACAAGAACTGTCACAGATTTCAAGTAATGAAAACTATTCTATGAACTTAATCCAGGAAGCAGTCGAGGCAATCGGTGCAAGCAAGGCAAGGATTTACGTTCCGCCTAAGAGTGTAGACGCCACCCGAAAGCTCCTTGAAAGCAACAAGCAATTAGCTACTAGGATAACGGAGGTCAAGGAAGCTAATTTTACAGGGGGAATTATAGCCGAAAACATTAATGGGACACTGCGCATAGACAACAGTTATGAAAGCAGGCTTGAGATGCTACTGCCACAACTATTGCCTGAAATAAGCAATGAGTTTTTCAAAACTCCGTAGGAGTCAGTTTTGTTTGACACAAAATACCCATTTATATCAGCTTATCTGAAGGGCGAAGAGGCCAAAATCATCACCTCCGACCATATAAATAGAATGTCAACGGCATCCAATATTCAAGATGCTCTGGGAGCCATTAGAGAGACAGATATAGGAAGTTACTTTGAAGAATTAGATGCCAAAAGCTTTGATGATGTAGATGGATACCTGTGGAGATATTTTGCACAGCGCATAAATTACATAGATTCATTTAAGCTTCTTCCAGAAGATATTCTGAAAATATCGAAGGCCTACTTAGTAAAGTATGATGTTCTAAATATTAAAGCTACTTTACAGAACATTTCAACGGGTAAGAAGAGTCATATGATACCGATAGGTATTATCCATAACAATGGTTTGCTCGACAAGCTTTCCGCCGCCCAGAATTTGGATAACATCACTGAAATACTTACCAGGTGCAAACTAGGAAATTATATACCATCACTAGAAGGATATGCGACAACAGGAGAAACGAAGTCCAAATTTCTGACTGAAGCTAAGTTAGATAGCGAATACTACAAAAACCTGTTAAAAATCGCCAGGGACATAAAAGATGGCTCTATCCTTTCAAAAGCCATCGGCCTCTCAATAGACATGGCAAACTTACAAGTTGTATCACGAGCCATAATTGAAGACATAGGGCTGAATGCTACTGAATACACCTTCCCTGAAGGATATATGATTACAAATAAAGTCGCCAGGGAATTGCTGTCCTGCAAACTCGCTGATGTGCCCCATAAACTAGAAAATCCCCAATACAAGTATGTGGCCGAGGAAATATTAAACAGCTATTCCAAGACTAACCGCATCACAGCCGTAGACGAAATCATTGATAAATATAAGTTCAGGCTGCTTAAGGAAATATTATCACCAAGGATATTATCGCCATTGGTGATGGCCTGGTATCTGGTACTTAAAGAATTTGAAATACGAAACCTGAGATTGATTCTGAAAACGATAGCCGACGGCATTCCCACAGAAGAAATAAAGGAGTACTTAGTATTGTGAGCGTAGCACAGGCCAAACTCTTAAGTATTGCTGCTATAGGAGATGAAGAGATGGTTAGCGGGATGAGGCTGGCTGGCATCGATAGATATTATATTATGAAAGATAACAGCAACATCCACGAAGATGTGCGCAAGGCTCTGAGTGAGCTACTAAATGAATCCAACATTGGCGTGATAATTATACTGGAGGACTATACAGAATATGTTAAAGACATATTGGCTCACGTTAGGGAGAGAAAAAGAATAGCCCCTGTGATCGTCGAAGTCCCGCCGAAATCTGGCACAAAATACAAGGACATCGCCAGATATTACAATGCATTTATCAAAGCATCTATAGGGTTTGATGTAGAAATCTAAGTTTAGTTAAGGAGGTAGTGGCCCATGGGTAAGATATGGAGAGTTTCAGGTCCTTTGATTATAGCGGATAATATGAAGGGTTCCCAGGTTTATGAAATAGTTGAGATAGGGAAAGAGGGAATCGTAGGGGAAATAATAGGCCTGGAAAGAAATAAGGCCATAATCCAAGCGCATGAAGATACCCTGGGATTGAAAACTGGCGAAACAGTAAGGGGAACAGGCAAAATCTTGAGTGCTGAATTAGGCCCAGGACTCGTAGGGTCTATTTACGATGGCCTGCAAAAGTCTTTGCTTACCCTTGTTGAAAACACAGGTTCGTTTATAAAACGAGGGGCTAAAGCATATGCACTGCCCCGCGATAAGAAATGGCAATTCAGCCCCATAGCAAAAGTTGGAGACCCTGTTAGCGAAGGAGACATAATAGGTACAGTCCCCGAGACTGACCTTATAGATCATAAGATAATGGTACCAGCAGGAATTAAAGGAAATATTAGAGAAATTCGTAAAGGTGATTTTACTGTTGAGGAGCCTATAGCATGGGTAGAGCATAAAAATGAGGTGAAAGAGCTAAAACTAATGCAGGAATGGCCAGTAAGGAAACCCAGACCTTATAAACAGAGGCTCGACCCCTCAGGACTTCTTACTACCGGCATGCGAATCATAGATTACATGTTCCCCTTAGCTCTTGGTGGCAAAGCCGCAATGCCCGGAGGTTTTGGCACAGGGAAAACTGTTGCCCAACAGCAGCTAGTTAGATGGGCTCAAACACAACTGAACATCTACATTGGTTGTGGCGAAAGAGGAAATGAAATGGCCGATGTGCTTCATAGTTTCAGAAAACTCAAGGACCCCAACACTGGAAGGCTACTCCAGGAGAAAGAAATATTCATAGCCAACACTTCCAACATGCCCGTCGTAGCTCGTGAAGCAAGCATTTTCGTCGGCGTCACCATGGGGGAGTATTTCAGGGATATGGGCTATGACATACTGCTGGTTGCTGACTCAACATCTAGATGGGCCGAAGCTATGAGGGAAATGGGAGGCAGGCTTGAGGAAATGCCAGGCGAAGAGGGATTCCCTTCATACATGGGCTCGCGACTCTCCTCTTTTTATGAAAGAGCAGGGATGGTTAACTGCTTAGGCAGTCCCAAAAGGAAAGGATCGCTAACGATAACTGGCGCCGTAAGCCCTCCCGGAGCTGACTTCAGTGAACCAGTAACGCAGAGCACTATTAGAATAGTAGACGCTTTGTATGCCCTGGATGTTTCCCTGGCAAATAAGAGACATTTCCCCGCCATAAGCTGGCTCACCAGCTATAGCCTATATGTAGATGCAGTTATGGACTGGTGGAATAAGAACGACCCTGGCTGGCAGAATACCAGAGCCGTTGCTCTGAGGTTGCTGCAACAGGAAGCTGAATTGGAAGAAATCGTAAGGCTCGTAGGGCCTGAAGCTTTACCCGAAGGGGATAAACTGCTCTTGCTCGTCGCCAAAATGATACGCGAGGACTTCCTCCAACAGAGCGCCTACCACGAGGTTGATACCTACTGTACACCAGCAAAAGCCGGACTCATGTTAAAAACAATCATCAGGTTTTATGAACTGTCCCAGGAAATGTTAAATTCAGGGACAGGTATTGAGAACATCCGCTCATCTCCCATGGTGTACAGAATATCAAGAATGAAAGACATCCCCAATGAAAATTTTGAACAGCAAATCAAGGAGCTATGGCTAGAAATGGAGAAAGACTTAATAGTTCATAAAGGAGGTGTTTCATGAATATCCCTTCACTCTACATCAAGGAGGGGAGAGCTCTCAATAGAGCCAAGGGCTCTCTGCTCATAGCTGAAAGCATCCCCGGCATAAAATTTAATGAAATAGTCGACGTTCAACTCAGCAATGGTGAGATAAAGAGTGGTCAGGCAATAGATATCAGCGAGGAGGCGACTGTAGTCCAGGTGTTTGGTGGAGTCAGTGGAGTAGATCTCTTTGGAAGTAAAATAAGGTGCAAAGGTGAGACATTAAAGCTACCAGTGTCTACTGACATTTTAGGCAGAATCTTCAACGGAATGGGAGAGCCTATAGATGGAGCCTCCCCAATAATCCCAGACGGCTATATGGATATTAACGGACAACCCATAAACCCCGCTTCCCGCCAGCCACCAGCCGAGTTTATTGAAACAGGTATCTCAGCAATAGATGGTTTGAACGCCCTGGTTAGAGGGCAAAAACTACCAATATTCAGCGGATCGGGCCTGCCCCACAATAGAATTGCGGCTCAAATAATCAGACAAGCTACAGTCAAGAGCAAAAAAGAGGAGAAATTCGCCCTGGTATTTGGTGCTGTCGGCATCAGCTACGACGATGCCTCCTTTTTCATAAGGAATCTTGAGAGGACAGGTGCCTTAGAGAGAACAGTTGCCTTCATCAACACTGCCTCAGACCCTGTTATAGAGCGAATATCAACACCCAGGCTAGCTTTGACCGCAGCCGAGTACCTTGCATGGGAACAGGATATGCACGTACTGGTAATACTCACTGACATGACCAACTATTGCGAAGCCCTTCGCGAGCTTTCCTCTATGCGCGAAGAAATACCTTCTAGAAGAGGATACCCAGGATATATGTACACCGACATGGCTACGATGTATGAGCGAGCAGGCAGAATCATGGGGAAAAAAGGTTCATTAACTATAATGCCTATACTGACTATGCCTGATGATGACATAACGCACCCCATACCAGACCTTACCGGCTATATCACTGAAGGACAAATTGTGCTTTCTCGAAATCTAGAAAGAAAGGGGATATACCCACCAATAGATGTATTCTTATCCCTCTCACGAATGATGAAAGAGGGAATTGGGCCGGATAAAACCAGGGAGGATCATAACAATGTCTTCATGCAATCATACGCCGCTTATGCTGAAGGATGTTACCTCAGGGAAATATCGACTATCATAGGAGCAGAGGCACTAGGTGAAAGAGATAAAATATATTTGACGAACGCAGATAAATTTGAGAGTAAATTTATATCCCAGGGTGAGCTTGAAAAAAGAAGCGTAGAAAATACTCTGGATATAGCCTGGAGCTTGTTCTCAGTATTACCTGAAGGAGACCTGAAATTAATTAGTGAGAAATTCATCAAAAAGTATCTTCCAAAATACTCAAAAAAACCAAACGTGAACCAAAATGTCACAACTAATTAAGGTTAGGCCTACAAAAATTGAGCTTGTAAAACTGAAACGCAAGCTTACATTAGCACAAAGAGTGCAAAAAATAGTAAAGGATAGGCTTTCAATATTAACCATGGAATTTCTGCAGACAGCGAGGGAGACAATAGAGGCCAAAAGAAATCTGGTTGACAGCTTTTCCTCAGCTTATAAGGCATTATCAATTGCCAGCGGGTATCACGGATATATAGCACTGGAAAAGGAATTAATAGCAAGCGAAACTGATTTAAGAATCACTGCCGGCTCAAGAAACATAGCAGGCGTGAGAATCCCCTCTTTTGAGCTAACAGAAAAAGGAAAGGAGAAGTCAATAAAGAGATATAATTTGCCCGATACCTCTTCGTGGGTAGACCACGCAGCCCAACTATCTAAAAGATGTCTCAATCATACCGTAGAACTGGCTGAACTTCAGAGAAGCCTGGAGCTATTGGGGATGGAAATAAGCAGGACAAAAAGGATAACCAACGCCTTAGAACACATGATAATCCCTGCATTAGAGGTGACGATAAATTACTTGAATATGAAATTCGAGGAAAGGGATAGAGAAGAGAAATCACGATTGAAGCGCGTGAAGGTATTGCTCGCGCAAGAGTAGAAAAATGCTTGGTAATTCATCTTACGAAAGAATGCTTCAAGAATGTTTGAAAGGCGGACTCAGGATAGTAAATGCCGGGCTACCGCAAAATCGGAAATCCCTATCCGATCTACTGGGTGAAGAATATCCACACGTAATGTGTAGCGATAGCGGCGTTCACTCTTTTAAACAAAAGGAGCTTGAGTATATTGCAAGCCTTATAAACGCCAATGAGCAAGCGGCATTATTGCTGCCTATACTCATAGAGTTAGGAGCAAATAACGCAGAGGCAACCGTAATATGCCAAACGGGCATAGAAGAGAAGATCATATCAAAAATTCTTAATATGCCTGCTCAATCCAAGAACGGGAGAATTACGATATATAAACCACAATTAACTCTGTTAAGAAGAATGCTAAAAACAACCACTCAATATATATTTACCCAAAAAATCCTCCAGTAAACTATACACATCAGCTAGCATGCCCACCTCTACCTGATTCAACACTACCAACCCTCTCTGTTCTTTCTTGTTCAATATCACCATCTCCTTCATGACGACATTTACCCTGAACAATTAGATAGTGACAAAATCGTAGAACATTAACTAACAATGTAAGGCTAGTATGTGTTGAAGCTCTATGATAATGTCCTGTAGATAACTCGATAGAAATGTCCTCTTTCTGAGAAAAGTGGTAAATAATAAGCATGTTGCAAGGAGGTGTCTAAATGGAAGGAGGAGCATTAGTCATGAATCAAAGGGAACGCTGCCGACTGGTGATAATGTCGAGGGTGAGGGAGAAAGCAATGACGATCAGGGAGGCATCGGAGGTAGTTGGTGTAAGTTATCGTCAAGGCCGTCGGATATACAAGGGAGATATGGGGTTAATACATCGAAATCGAGGGCAACCATCGAACCGAGGAAAGTCTTATGAAGTAAAAGAAAAAGTATTGGCCCTGTATAGGGAGCAATACTGGGATTTTGGGCCGACACTGGCAGCGGAGAAGCTTAAAGAACGTAATGGATATAAAATTGGCCACGAGACGCTGAGGCGGTGGCTTCTGACAGCAGGACTATGGAAGAGACAACGAAAGCAGCGATGAAATTGTTATGGTCATGGGTTAAGAAATATGGGATACCGCAGGCCTTGCATGTTGACTGGAAGAACGTGTATATAACAAAGAGGGAGCCGACATTGGAGGAGCAGTTATCTGGTGAATTACCATTGACGCAGTTTGGCAGGGCCTGTAAGAAACTGGGTATAGAAATACTGCCAGCAAGTTCTCCACAGGCCAAAGGACGGGTTGCGCATAAACATAGAGTGTATCAAGACCGGTGGGTGAAAGAGCTTCGATTAGCAGGTATCAGTGATATCAAAGAGGCCAACCAGTGTCTATGTGGATTTACAGAAAGTCTCAATGCCAGGTTTGCAGTGGAGCCTCAAAGCTCAGCAGACTTTCATCGGCCAATTCCGCAAGGCATGGATTTAAGGACTGTGTTTTGTTTGGAAGAAATACGTTCCTGCTGCGGATCACCCCTGGAGAAGATTCAGCATCAAAGCTAAACCCCGTACCAAGGCATTAACTGTATGAGATCAGCAGAGGACATTTCTAAAGAGCCTTGACACAAAGCAAGGATATTAGATTTGTCCCACAAAGATTTTAGTGTTAGAGTCGTATGTTTGATAGTCACTAATAATTAGAACGGAGGCACCAATGAGTAAATTGCTTTGGAAACCATCAGAGGAACGGAAAAGGAATGCCAATATGAGCAAGTTTATGGATTTCGTGAATAAGCGTTATGATAAAAGTTTGCATTCCTATTTCGAGCTATATGACTGGTCAATAAATAATATACCCGATTTCTGGGCTTCCGTGTGGGATTTTACCGGGATCAAGTCCTCTAAAGGCTATGAGACAGTTGTCGACGACCTGGGCAAGTTTCCGGGGGCAAAATGGTTCACCGGGGCAAGATTAAATTTTGCCGAAAATCTTTTGCGATATCGGGATGCCCATACAGCTTTTATATTCAAAGGGGAAACTCAAAAGTCAACCAGCATGAGCTATGCGGAGCTTTATGACTCTGTGGCACGCCTGGCAAAATCACTTCGGCAGATGGGAGTTGCCCCCGGAGACCGGGTTGCGGCATACATGCCCAATATGATGGAGACGGCTATTGCCATGCTTGCTGCCACTAGCATCGGTGCTACGTGGGCTTCCGGTGCTAGTGATATTGGTCCAAGCGCAGTTGTGGACCGCTTTAGTCAAATCGAACCAAAGGTTTTGTTCACCGTTAATGGATATTTCTACAAAGATAAGACTTTCAATTCCCTTTCCGCCGTGGCTGAGATTATAAAGGGGCTGCCTTCAGTTAAAAAAGTCATAGTAGTTTGCTATACGGAAGAAAAACCTGATATTAGCTATATTCCTAACTCGGTATATTATGATGATTTCCTATCTAAGGAAAGAGGGCTTGAAGTCGAGTTTGAACAATTACCCTTTGACCACCCGGTATTTATTATGTTTTCTTCTGGAACAACTGGTAAGCCAAAATGCATCGTACAAGGAGCTGGGGTCCTTATCAATCACTTAAAGGAGCTAATACTGCATACCGATTTGAGACGGGAAGATATTCACTTTTTCATCACAACTTGCAGCTGGATGATGTGGAACTGGATGATAAGCTCTTTAGCGGTGGGAAACACTATAATTCTATACGATGGTAATCCCAACTATCCTGATGCGGGTGCTATGTGGAGATTGATTCAGGATGAAAAAGTAACAATGTTTGGTACTAGCGCAAGCTATATCAATTATATTAGAAGCCAGGGACTCACCCCTGGGAAGGATTATGATTTATCGGCATTACAGCAAATATGGCAAACCGGCTCGTCTCTTTCAGCTGAAGGATTTGAGTATGTTTACCAGGAAATTAAACAAGACTTGCATTTTAATTCCAGTGCCGGTGGCACGGACATCAATGGCTGTTTTTGCATTGGAAGCCCTATTATTCCTGTATACGCCGGCGAGTTACAGAGTCCGGGTTTAGGGATGAGGATAAATGTATACGATGAAAAAGGTAGTCCGGTGGTTGACCGAGAGGGAGAGCTTGTCTGTGAAGCTCCCGCTCCCTCAATGCCTCTTTACTTCTGGGCTGATCCAGGTGACAAGAGGTACAAAGAAGCTTACTTCGGGTTCTATCCCAATTTAAATGTCTGGCGTCACGGTGATTACGTTATTGTTTATAGCGATACGCGTGGGTTTGCTTTCTTCGGCCGTTCTGATTCCGTGTTAAAACCTTCTGGAGTTCGAATAGGTACAGCCGAGATATATAATCAGGTCGAAAAATTAGAAGAAGTTGCCGATAGCCTGGCAATCGGGCAGAACTGGGAGGGAGACCAACGTGTTGTTCTTTTCGTTAAACTTGCCCAAGGATATAATTTAACAGAAGAATTAATAACTAAGATTAAAGTGACTCTACGCAAGAACGCCTCTCCCAGACATGCTCCAGCTAAAATTATCGAAGTGCCGGATATACCCTATACCCTGAATATGAAGAAGGTAGAAAGTGCAGTCACGAATATCATGCACGGTAAACCAGTTCTGAACAGAGATGCTTTGATTAATCCGGAGTCATTGGATTACTATGACAAACTCAAGGAAGAGCTTCAAACGTAACCCGCCAAAAGGATTACCAGCATAAGAAATACAGCGGTAGAAGCCAAGTATAAGATAAGCGAGCTGTAAGCGTATAATGACATGAGTGTATTTGAGGGTAAGAAATCAATCCTGATGAGCGTGTGGTCTTAGCGGCACTGGGAGTTGGATTCGGAACGATGTTCGCTCGAAAGGGAAAACGGTTTTCAACACCGTCATCATTAATCACTTGGCCACACATCCTGAGTGGCCGAGAATTAGAAAAGCGACTGTTAGCAAGCAAACTGCTCAGGACGGGGGGCGTATGAGGACGTGGCGAGAGACTTCAACACTGGTACATGACCCGTGATTCACTAGTCTGATAATGGCAGTGAGTTCGCTTTAGAGTTTGAAAAAACCTCCAGCAAATTAGGTATTCAAAGGTATTTTTCAAGAGTCAAAACCCCTAAGGATAACCCGGAGATAGAAAGGTTTAACCAGACATTGGAGTATGAATGGCTCTATAACCCTAATCTATCTTTAGACCCCGAAGAGTTCAATCCCAGGCTAACCGAGTGGCTTGTTGAGTATAACTTCAACCGTACTCATCAGTCTCTTGTCTATCTTACCCCTGTGGAGTATATTGAAAGCCTTATAAACGCCAATGAGCAAGCGGCATTATTGCTGCCTATACTCATAGAGTTAGGAGCAAATAACGCAGAGGCAACCGTAATATGCCAAACGGGCATAGAAGAGAAGATCATATCAAAAATTCTTAATATGCCTGCTCAATCCAAGAACGAGAGAATTACGATATATAAACCACAATTAACCCTGTTAAGAAGAATGCTAAAAACAACCACTCAATATATATTTACCCAAAAAATCCTCCAGTAAACTATACACATCAGCTAGCATGCCCACCTCTACCTGATTCAACACTACCAACCTTCTATGTTCCTTCTTATTCAGGGTAAATGCCACCATGAAGGAGATGATGACAAAATCGTAGAGCATTAGCAATGTAAGGTTAGTATTTTGACAGTAGCAATGGAGTAACATAGTATATGTGCTTGGTTAAATAAGCCAGCTAGTAAGCAATTATAAATAGAGAGGGAAAAGGCGTGGAAAAGATAAAGTTCTTTTTTAATCCCAGCAGCGTAGCTCTCATAGGAAGTACGGAAAAGGAAAAGGCCGTAGGAAGAGTAATCCTAGAGAATCTACTGGAAGCGAAAGATAAATGCAGGATATATCCAGTGAACCCCAAAAGAGAAAAAATATTCGGAATGAAATGCTATCCTGATATCGCTTCCCTGCCTGAAATTCCTGATCTTGCCGTGATTGCAACGCCCGCTCGAACTGTCCCTGATATAGTTGAAGAGTGTGGCAAAGCTGGTATTAGGGCTATCGTCATTATTTCATCTGGTTTTAAGGAAATAGGAACAGAGGGAAGGGCACGTGAGAATAGAATAATGGCTATAGCCAAGCAATATAATATTAGGATACTGGGGCCCAATTGCATGGGTACAATTAGACCCAGCGCTAATTTAAATACCACATTCGCGAAGAAGATGCCAAAACCTGGATATGTGGCTTTCCTATCGCAAAGTGGAGCTTTAGGATCTGCTGTCCTTGATTGGGCAATTAGCAGAAATATAGGTTTCAGCGCCTTCGTTTCGTTGGGGTCCATGCTAGATGTGAATTTCGGAGATTTAATAGATTATTTTGGTGAAGACCCCGAGACCAGAAGTATAATCATCTATCTGGAATCTATAGCAAGTGCCAAGAAATTTATGAGCGCAGCTAGGGGGTTTGCTAGAACTAAGCCTATAATCGTAATAAAGCCGGGAAGGTTCCAGGAAAGCGCAGAGGCAGCCAAATCTCACACAGGAGCTATAGTAGGAGAGGATTTATATTATGATGCTGTTTTCCGTAGAGCCGGTGTTGTAAGGGTAGAAGAAATTGAAGACCTCTTCAACTGCGCCGCCATATTGAACACCGCCCAACTACCTAAAGGGCCAAATTTAGCCATAATAACTAATGCTGGTGGGCCAGGAGTCCTAGCCACGGATACTCTGATAGGCAAGGGCGGCAAATTAGCTCAGCTAAGCGAGAGGACCCTATCTACATTAAATGGATTCTTACCTGCTAACTGGAGTAAATCTAATCCCATTGATATCCTTGGAGATGCGAATACTCAAAAATATGTGAAGACTATCGAAGTTGCTGTTAAAGACCCCTCAGTTAATGGCGCCATAGTTATATATACATTCCAAGCTGGAGCTAATCCCATTGAGTTAGCAAAGGCTATTATTAAGCATACTAAGAGACTTAATAAGCCTATTCTAGCTGTTTTGATAGGTGATGGGGAAATAAGCAGGGCAAGGCAGTTACTCTTCAAAAACAACATCCCCACCTATGAGTTCCCTGAACAGGCAATCAAAACATACTTATATATGTATCAATATGCTCGTAACCTAGAAATGCTATATGAAACTCCCGAGGAATTACCTTTGGGCATGGGAGTCCCCAAAAATCATCTCAAAACACTCACCCGTAAAGCATTAAGAGAAAAAAGAACACTTCTATCAGAGGAAGAGTCAAAGAAAATCCTGAGGACATATAGAATCCCTACCACAATTCCATATATAGGTAAAGATGCAAACGATGCTGCTAGGATAGCATCGAGGATCGGATATCCAGTGGTAATAAAAATATCTTCTCCTGATATAGCCCATAAATCAGATGTTGGTGGGGTAATATTGAATATCTCCTCAGACGATGAAGTTCAGAAAGCATTTGATAAAATAATGGCAAATGTTAGAGAACGCCAACCTGATGCAAGAATCGAAGGAGTCAGTATACAAAAAATGATTGGAGGATATGATTATGAACTTATTGTTGGGAGCAAAAAGGACCCAGTTTTCGGCCCTGTAATAATGTTTGGCCACGGTGGAATAGAGGTAGAGCTCTTCAAGGATATCGCAGTTGGGTTGCCCCCTCTAAACCAGATATTAGCTAGAGGAATATTAGAACAGGCAAAGATCTATAAAGCACTATCACAAGGATTCAGGACTAAACCACCTGTCAACTTACAGTTGTTGGATGAGACCTTAGTAAGAATTTCGAACTTAATCATTGATTTCCCAGAAATAAAAGAAATTGACATCAATCCGTTAGCCGTAAGTAGTAACATGGTTACTGCTCTAGACGCAAGAGTGATTCTTGATGAGAAAATGATATCTCAGGAAATACCTGAGCACTCTCACCTAATAATATCCCCTTATCCAAGTAGGTATGTGCAACCTTGGATATGTACAGATGGGAGACCTGTGCTACTAAGACCTATCAGACCCGAAGATGAATTACTTGAAAAAGGGCTCATAGAAAGCTTATCGGAGGAATCTATGAGATATAGGTTCTTCTACATAATCAGAGATCTGACACACGAGATGCTCACTAGATTTTGCAACATTGACTATGACAGGGAAATGGCAATTACAGCTGAATATACTTCCGATGGCAAAAAAAGAAATGTCGGGGTTGGAAGACTAATAATCACGCCTAGCGGGGAAACTGGAGAATTCGCCATCTTAGTTGCTGATGATTTTCAAAATAACGGTTTAGGGCTAAAACTCTCTGACATGTTGGTAGGGATAGCGGTACAGAAAGGGCTGAAGAGCATATATGGGGTCGTACTAAATAACAACATGAAAATGATAAACTTGGCTAAGAGGCTTGGTTTCACTATAGAGAGGCTTTCACCTGAGGAAAGCAAAATAGCCATGGAACTTTAGTAAAAAGTCATTACAACAAAGTGTAAATCATATCATCACCTTAGCACACCATTGCGCATACCTCATGTTTCTAGGCCTTCCTCTTTTTCTAAATATCTTCTGGCTGATCAAACAAGAATTCAGACATTATTCCCCCTGAGCCACCATTACTAAACCCTAACTAAGCTGAGTGCTCCAGGACAGAAGCTACTGCACCCAGCACACCAGAATCATCTCCCAATATAGCAGGCTTTATTTCAACAGTATTAGCCAACGTGTCGAAGGCCCTTTCCCTGACTACTTTTATTGCTGGTTGGAATAATAGGTCACCCATCTTGGCCACGCCGCCACCTACTAGTATGAGCTCCGGGTTGAAAATATTGACCAAATTAACCAGGCCTATACCAAAGTAATATCCCAGGCGAGAGATAAGCTCTTTAGCCAATTCATCTCCCTGCTTAGCTGCCAGAAAAACAATCCTGGCATCAATTTTGCTTATGTCACCACCTGTAAGTTCAGCAATGGACGTTTCAGCACCTTCTGCGATTTGCTTCGCTGCTTCCCTGGCTAAAGCGGTGCCCGAGGCTAAAGCTTCCCAGCACCCAATGTTGCCACAACTGCAAAGTGGTCCATTGACATCAATAATCATGTGCCCAATTTCGCCAGCGGCGCCACAAGCCCCAGTATACAATTTGCCGTTGGCAATAATGCCACCACCAATTCCAGTGCTTATCGTGATATAAATCAGGTTTGCCACTTCTCTTTTTAGCCCAAAATGCCACTCCCCTAATGCAGCTATAGTAGCATCATTTCCCATGTACACAGGGGCACCAAACCGCTGTTGAACAATATCCCCCAAAGGGACTTCATGCCAGCCAGGAAGGTTAGGAGAGAAAATAACCTTGCCATTATTACCATCTATGATGCCAGCAACAGCAATGCCTATGCCTAAAAGCTGAGAGGGATTAATTTTAGCTGAAGCCATGATTTCCTCCATAGTGATGAGAACATTATTTATCACGGCATCAGGCCCAGACTGAGCTTGAGTAGGATTACGCCTTCGCACAACAATCTCTCCACAAGTAGTGGCAATGGCAGTAGCAATTTTAGTGCCACCGATATCCACACCCATGATAAATTTTCGCTCCATGCTTTCTGGCATTTTTAATGTCACATACTAATGTTACTAAGCTAGCTTGTCAACAGGGGGCTCAAGTAGTTAGAATAGTATATACCATGATTGGATTTGAACATTTAACGAAACTTTCCCGCACATCACCATCTAAAATAGTGCTTTTAGTAATTGATGGTTTGGGTGGGTTGCCTCGCCCAGAGACAGACAAAACAGAGCTAGAGTCAGCGGAGAAAACAAATCTAAACCAGATTGCTAAGGAGTCAATCTGTGGTCTCATCGATACTGTGAGTTCTGGAATTACACCAGGAAGTACACCTGGACACCTGGCAATTTTTGGTTATGATCCTATCAAATATGACATTGGACGAGGAATTGTTGAGGCTCTGGGAATAGATTTGGACTTAAAGCCAAACGACATCGCAGCCCGCGGCAATTTTTGCACCATTGATAATAAAGGAATCATTACTGATAGAAGAGCAGGGCGTATTACCACAGAGAAAAATGCCGAGTTATGTCAGTTATTGAATAAAAGAATTGCCATCGCAGGGGTAAGGATAGTAACCACAACAGTTAAGGAACATAGATTTGCACTGACCCTGCAAGGCAAAGGGTTATCGCCTGAGCTAACGAACTCTGACCCCCAGCAAGCAGGTTTAGCTCCCCAAAAAATAGAGGCTCTCTCTTCACAAGCACAGCGAACGGCGCGAATAGTCAACGAATTTATTTCACAAGCACGCAACTACCTGAAGGGTGAATCCCCTGCCAATATGGTGCTTCTAAGAGGATTTTCCCAACACCCCGATATCCCCACTATGAGCAAGATTTATAAAATAAAACCTGCTGCTATCGCCATATATCCTATGTACCGCGGCCTGGCAAGATTGATAGGAATGCAAATACTGCCGTCAGGCAGCAATATAACAACCCAGTTAGAAAACTTGCATCGTTATTATGAAGATTATGATTTCTTCTTCATTCACTTCAAGGCAACAGATTCCAGAGGAGAGGATGGTAACTTTGAAGCCAAGGTTCAAGCTATTGAGGAAGTAGATAAAGCTCTTCCTAATTTGCTTGCTTTGAATCCAGATGTCCTCATTATCACTGGAGACCATTCCACTCCAGCAATCTTGGCCGGGCATAGCTGGCATCCAGTCCCTTTCATGCTGAGATCCAGATGGTGTTTCCCTGATAAGGTGAACGAGTTTTCAGAACGGGCTTGCCTTGAAGGCGGTTTAGGACGTTTTCCCGCCACAGAAATTATGTCTCTAGCAATGGCCAACGCCCTGAAATTAAATAAGTTTGGCGCATAGAGCAAACCACTATCTTCACCATCAGGTCAACCTGTCCCTGCCGAGTCTTCCTGTTCCAAGCTTTCCATAAGACGAGCGGCTCGTGGGTAACCAACATGAAGACGCCGTTGTAAAAAAGAGGTAGATATATGCTCATGCTCTTGTGCCAAACGTCTTGCCTCCTCCAAAAGAGGATCTGGAGCTGAAGCTATCTTCTGACTTAAAGTGACAGCCGCAGCTACATCATCAAAATCAACATAGTTTGCCTCCATCATATGCTGGTTGCCCCAGAAATACACCAGTCTCTCAATTTCGGCATCAAAAATAAGGCATCCCTGAAGACGTTTTGGCTTACTAGCTTCACTAGGCATGTAAAGCATATCACCCCTCCCCAACAATTTTTCAGCGCCAACTGAATCCAGGATAGTACGTGAATCTACCTGAGAGGTGACTGCAAAGCTAACACGGGTAGGGAAATTAGCTTTAATGAGGCCAGTAACAACATCCACTGAAGGCCGTTGAGTAGCTACAATAAGATGAATACCAGTAGCTCGAGCTAACTGAGCTAATCGGCACAGGGTACGCTCTACTTCATCAAAGGCTGTCATCATCAAGTCAGCCAACTCATCAATGATCAGCACTAAGTACGGTAGCTTATCACCGGGTGAGCGATCTTTATTGTAACTCTCGATATTACGAGCTCCCACCTGGGCAAATTGGCGATAACGATTATCCATTTCATAATTAAGCCACCGCAGTGCTTTTACAGCTTTATCGCTATCCACAACCACAGGGGCAGCCAGATGAGGTAACCCATTGAAAACCACCAGCTCTACCCTTTTCGGGTCAACCATAATGAGTCGGACATCTCCAGGAGTATTATGCAGAAGCAAACAACAGACAATAGAGTCAAGGCAGACAGTCTTGCCACTGCCAGTGGCTCCGGCAATAAGCAGGTGCGGCATCTTGGCTAAGTCCGCCGAAACTGCCTCGCCGCCAGCACCTTTGCCCAACGCAACAGCCAATTTTGACCTCGCTCTAATCTTCTGAAAGGCAGTAGACTCTACCACACTACGCAGGGAGACTGAGCCAAATGTTGTATTAGGAACCTCAATACCAACCATAGATTTACCTGGTACGGGGGCTTCAATCCTAATACTAGGAGCAGCCAAAGCCAAAGCCAAGTCATTAGCTAAAGAGGTAATCCGATCTACCCTGATCCTGGTCTTAGATACTTCTTCCAGCCGTTCTTGCCCTCCATCTATGACTTTTTTATATTTTCTACCCCAGCCAGGTTCAACCCCAAACTGTGTTACGGTAGGGCCTACATTTATTTGCACCACTTTAGCTTCCACACCATAACTACCCAAAGCTTCTTCGACCAGCCGGGCCCGTTTATTAGCAGCATCTTTGTTCATCTCCACTTCTCTTGGCTTATCCAGAATATCAATAGGGGGAAGCTGCCACCCACTGGGAGTAAGAATTGGTTCACGCCGGTGTTGCCACGCCATCCCTTCACTATGTTCATGGATTCGCTCTTTAATAACGGAAAGGGGAGATGCCACAGTTTCTCCAGTAATACCGGACCGTTCTTGAGAAGGAGCAGCCTCAGGTAAATGGGGTTGAGGAGAGAGATTCTTAGCAGGCGCACCCCTAAGGCGGGGTTGAGAAATCTTGGCAAATAAGCATCCCGTATTTCTAACAGCCCCCTTTACTGCCCCCAAAGATTTATGCGGTGCTACAAAAATGACGCCTAAAAGGATAAGCCCAGTCAGCCGAAGACCACCCACAACATCCATAGTGCCAGCAACACCTATTATATTCTTTCTTATGCTCCACCCAATTCCGCCTCCCAACGTAGCCTGGCTTAGAACGCCTTTTTTAGATGCGAAAAAAGAAAGCCCTCCCCATACAATTAAAGCTAATATAGCCCCTCCCACAAACCAATTCCACCGTCTTAGCGAGGCAGAGAAATACCCTCGCCACACCACCCAAATTATCACACCAAGAGCAGCGACTACTATAATCAAACCGAGGCCAAATAAAGTAAGGACATCTTTCCACGCCGCAAAGGTCAAGTAAGTCAGGTGCGGACCAAAATAGTACAGCAGCCCTATCACAACGATAGCCAAGATAACAAAAAGAATAAATCGTCCCCCACCTGGTAAACCCTTCTTCCTCTCCCGCTTTGGTTTGAATACGGCCTTCCGTTTTGTCCGAGGCATAGAGCTATACCTCCACAATTACAGGGACAATAATAGGCCTTCGATGAGTTTGTTCGTAAAGGAATTTGACCAGAGAGTCTCTTAGTTTGGCTTCAATATCGTCTCGCTCAAGTAAGTGCTTTCTTTCATGGTTCACAGCAGCCATCACTACCTCTTGGCTCCTCTCCATTAAAGCTCCACTCTCACGCACATCGGTAAAACCCCTCGTTGCAATCTTAGGCTCTCCTATCACTTTGTCTTTTTTGGTGTCAATTACCAAGGTGACTATTACAACACCATCTCGTGAAAGCAATTTGCGATCACGCAGCACCGCACTATCTATCTCCCCGGTTACTGAGCCATTTACATATACATTACCTATAGGAACTTTCCCAATTACTTTCCCATTTTCCCGCCCCAGCTCAAGTATATCACCATCCTCAAGCACAAAAACATTATCGCCTGGCACGCCCAAACCCTGAGCTAATCTAGCATGCAAGCTCAAATGGCGATACTCGCCGTGAATAGGTATAAAGAATTTGGGTTTAACCAAACTAATCAAAAGCTTCAGCTCTTCCTGGCCGCCGTGTCCATGAACATGAACTTGCGCTAATTTCTGATAAATCACATTAGCGCCCCGTCGGAAGAGGTTATCTATAATTCTGCTAACTAACATCTCATTGCCGGGAATAGGGGTAGCTGAAATTACAACCGTGTCTCCAGGGACAATCTGGACTTGCCCATGGCTCCCATTGGCCATACGCGATAAAGCAGAGGTAGGTTCACCCTGAGTCCCTGTAGCTAAAATAATCACTTTATTATGAGGTAACCCTTCAACTTCGCCAAAACAGCAACGGGTATCAGGGGGAATTGCAAGATAGTTCGTCTCCATTGCCAAGGGTACTATTTCCTCCATACTGCGGCCAGTAATAAATACACGGCGACCATGCTTAGCAGCAACATCAAACACCTGCTGGATTCGAGAGACAAGAGAGGAAAATGTAGCTATAATTACCCTCCCTGGGGCCTCTCCCACAATATGATCTAGAGATTCGCTAACTACTTTCTCAGAAGGGGTATATCCAGAAAGCTCAACATAAGTGGAGTCAGAAAGCAGAAGTAAAACCCCTCTTGTGCCCAACCAGCCCAAGTGGCTCAGGTCAGCTAGCTTACTGACCACAGGGGTATAATCAACCTTAAAGTCACCACTATGAACTACGACGCCAACAGGGGTATAAATGATTAGCCCAACGGCATCTGGGATGCTATGGCAGACAGGGAAAAATTCTATAGCAAAATTACCCAGAGTAATCCTGCTGCCAGTGTGAACTAAATTTATCTTTGCCTTGTTTTGTGCCCGCCGCCGTTTAAGTTCAGCAGAAATTAACTTCGCGGTAAATTTAGTAGCATAAACAGGAAGGGTAAGCTGGGGTAAAATATAAGGCAAAGCACCAATATGGTCTTCATGCCCATGAGTAATAATAATGCCCCTTACATTTTGTTTTCTTTCTAAAAGATAGCTGATATCTGGAATAAGTAAATCCACCCCTAGCATTTCTTCACTAGGGAACATGAGTCCAGCATCAATGACAATAATGTCATCTGCATACTCCAAGGCAAGCATGTTCTTGCCAATCTCACCCAATCCACCCAGAGGAATTACCTTCAATTTTCGTGTCGACATAATTTCACTTTAAAGCAAACTCAATTGCCGGGCTTCAGCAGGAGTTTCAGCTATTTTCCCTGCTTGAGCTAATATCCCCGGAATCTTAATCATATCAGCCTGAATAATTTGACGCAGTTTACCTTGATGGAGAGCAGCAGCAGGGTGATACATAGGATAGTAAACAACATCGCCTTTCCTTCGTGGTTTTCCATGAACCTTACTTATACTTTCACGAGGGAAATACCTCATTAAAGAATAGCGGCCTAAAGTAATAATCATACTCGGCTGGATTAGTTCTATTTGGCGATCAATCCATCTGCGACAAGCCTGTATCTCATCTGGTAAAGGATCACGGTTTCCCGGCGGACGGCACTTAATTACATTAGCGATGTAAACTTGCTCTCTTGATAAGCCAATCGATGACAACAACTGGTCCAAAAACGCCCCTGCCGGCCCCACAAAAGGACGACCTTGCTGATCTTCATGCCAGCCCGGCGCTTCGCCGATAAAGAGCAACTCCGCATCTTCAGCGCCTTCGCCAGGCACCACTTTAATACGATGCTTAGCCAAACCACAATCCCGGCAATTAGCTATCTCAGCATAAAGCTCAGTCAAGGCCGACATCTAATCTGATAATACCACGCCCAGCCTCGGTATTCAATTTGCATTATATTAATCCTCTTCATATTCATCTTCATCCTGCTCCCAAATAGGTTCAGTGTAACGATCGATAAATTCAGCTGTAGCTCGCTTAGCTATAAACCCCATCTCTTCATCCATCTGTTTAGCTAAATTATCAAGCTCAGTCAAGTCAACATCAATTCCCAGTATTTTGATTAATACCCTGAGCACAACCAGGGAGGCTTTGGGATTTGCCATCTGAGTCCCATATGTCGGCACTTCCCCTAACAAACAAATACCTTCAATATCCCGCTCCTTAGCTACCCCTAATATCAATCCATTTAACCCAGCAATCCGAAGATTCCCTCTAAGAATAACATTGTACTTACCCAATTCAGTAATTAACGCTTGCTTCGTGGCCACTCCCCATACTTTGGGTTCCTCGCTGGGGTGAATCTTTGCCACAGCAGCAGCACAACTATATATCCTTTCCACCTTAAGGTTCTGAGCCACATCTAAAATACAATTAACCAGTTCATATCCCTTGGAACTAGGTTGCTCCTCCCCAATAAATAACACTAAGCCTTTGCCAGTCTCTTTATTTCGCCAATAGTAAAACTTGCTCTCGGGAAAACGAGGGTTCTCAATTACATTATCTCTCACCGTAACGCCCACTGGTTCAAAAAAATTGACGGGCTCAATTTCCCCTATTTCCACAGCACATAACTTGTCTTTCAAGTATCTTGCCGCCATTAAAGAAACATCGCCAATACTTGGCCACGAGACAAACATAGAACAGCCCTTAGAACGCGGCCTCCTGTGGAGATTTATTACACTCTTCGTTTTTCCCTTCACTTTCTTCAAGGTTACCTTTTTTTATTTCGATGCTACTGATAAACAAGTGCAGTATAGAGCAGGAGTTCGCAAAATCCCATCAACCCACCTCGCTTTATTTCCTATGCCAAGAGATTGCTTCAGAACCTGATAGATGTTCCCCGAAACCATAGTATCCTTTATACGCCCTACTACTTCACCATTCTCTACCTTGTATCCTAACAAAACATTGCCGCTGAAATCACCTCCTATCAAATTACCTTGATCAGCTCCTATGAGTTGTTCTACTATCAAACCTTCTTTCATATCCTCCACCATAGCTTCAAAAGAAATATCTCCTTCCTCTATAACAAAGGAACTCATGGCTGGCTTAGGAGAACCACTCCCAATTCGTTTACAATTGCCCGTGCTTTGCGTGTTAGCCAAAGCTGCTGTTCGTAAATCGTACAGGAAACTCGCCACTACCCCCCTTTCTACAAGCGGGGTGCATTGGCTAGGTGTCCCCTCATCATCACAGGGAGAGCTCCCCACACGATAAGCCAGCGCAGCATCATCCCATAAATTAAGATTATTGTCAAAAACTTGCTCCCCTAACTTGCCTTCCAGCGGAGAAACTCCTTCCAAAACCACTTTGCCATTAAAAGCTAGTGCCAGGGGAGTTAAAAAGGTGCTAGCCACCCCACGAGGAGTAAAAATCACCGGTAACAGCTTAGTAGAGACAGCAGCTTTTTCGTTAGCCAATTCCAACTGCCTGACCACTCTATCAGCTATAAGCTCAGGGCTAACAGGCAAACAACATGAGTCCTCACTATCACCAGTAAAAAGCATATCTGTATCTTGAATGAGTATGCCCTCCACGCTAAGGCCAAAGAAGCTCTTAGTATAATTTGCTTCCCCTCTTTGAGAATTAACTATGTAGATTGAATCTATTCCCTTAGTTACTTCAACGTCGCAAAGGATGTCGGGGGCATATTTCTTTATCCTAGTTATAACTTGGTTACCATACTCAATCATTTCTTCCATCGTTATCTTCTGCACTCGGGGGTCAAAGGTGTTAACATCAGGATAATCCATTCGGGAAGGAAAGGTGAAATTGGCTGGATCTCCAAATTCAGATGTCTCCACAGCCATATCAAGCAAGGCTTCCATATTATTAGAGCCACTGGCTGTTGATATACCAAGCTTACCATCCCGGAAAATTCGCAAGCTTACACTAGTGCTTTCTTTAGTTTGTATTTGCTTCAGCCTATTAGCCTCAAAATAAATTGGGTTTTCTTGAGAGGAAACGAAAAAAACCTCAGCCTGTTCAGCCACTTTACGGGCAGAATGAATAACATTTAAAAGGTGTTCCATAAATTTCTAAATTATAAACCCCTGGAATTTAGTATTTATTCTTATCTTCCACACCCCCCTAGCAAACAATGACGAATTCTAATATGTGGGCTGCCATTAGAAACGGGCAGCGGGGATTGCCCTGCTTTGCCACAACCTCCACCTTGATTCATATTCAAATCATTGCCAATAGCATCTATATTATCCAGGGTAACAAAAACATTACCAGTTAACACTACTGGGCGTAGCATCTCCTCCAACTTTCCGTCTCGAATCATATAGGCTTCCCCAGCAGAAAAAGTGAACATCTCTAAACTAGTCGTCCCGCCATACCAGTCTTTCACGTAAACTCCCTCTTTAATGCCTTCGAGCATCTCCTTAAAACAAGATGCGCCAGGTTCGATAAAGGTATTAGTCATCCGCACTATAGGGGGAAAGAGATAATTGATGGCACGTGCGTTCCCTGTGAGTTTTTCCCCCATCCTGGCTGCTGTCTCCCTGGAGTGGAGCCTTCCCACCAAAATGCCATCCTGAATAAGAGATGTTCTCGTTGCTGGCATCCCTTCATCGTCATATTTGTAGCTCCCTCTCAAACCAGGAATAGTAGCATCATCAATAATATTGAGTTGCTTACCCCCAAATCTTCGCCCCAAGGTCATGATATCATACAATTGCTTGTTCTGATAAACGAAATCAGCTTCTGATAAGTGTCCGAAAGCCTCGTGAACAAAAACTCCAGCTAAAACAGGATCTAAGATTACGGTATGTTCACCCCCCTTTACATGGGGAGCAGAAAGGAGAGATGCAGCGCGCCTGGCTATCTCCTGCACTTGATCATGCAGACCCTCTACGGCCGAGAAATCGCCATTACTTCCTAAACTCAACCCAGCTTGCTGAACCTCATTACCCTGACACGCTATAGCTGTCAGCCGCAAGGCAATATCCGGTTTACTTTGCTCAATATAACTACCTTCAGAATTAACAAAGGTGACTTTACGTTTAACATCACGGTAATCAATCCTAGAGCTTTGAATTTTTGAGCTGCCTAATATAATACTATTATATTCATCAAGAAGCCGCTTCTTAGCCACTAATGGAATAGCAGCCAGGCTTCTCTCCAATTCTTGGGTTACCGTATCTACCACAGGCTCCGCCGCAGGAAATCCAAACTCCTCCCCGCTGGCCAACCTTGCCTCATCTACCGCTAGCATCACCTTTCCCCGTAGCTTGTCAAGATGATTAAAACTAACAAACCCCCAACTTCCTTTAACCAAAGCTCGAATATTGCCACCAGAACTACAAGTCCTGCTTATTTCTTCCCAGCTGCCACTTCGGCAAATAATGTGAGTGCTTTCACTCTCTTCAAAGTGAACCTCAACGTAATCAGCATTATGCCCTTTCAAGGCATCGGTAAATTGATTTCGCACAGATTTATCCCCCAGAGTAGCTTAAAGCAAAATGACAGACCAGCAAGCAAACGAAATAAAGACAGACTTCCACCAAGACATATTATATACTCTAGCCGTTATTTCCTAAAATTGTCGGGTATAGAGTATACTATTGTATCAACAACTGAGGAGAACATGTGAATGAGATCCAGTATTATTGGGAAGATTGAAAAAGCTAAAAGGTATGCCCAGGAGCCGGACCGTGTTACTTTATCAGGTCTCACAGCCAACTTCCGCGGAGAGAATAACAACTATGAGTTAAGCTATGCTAACGGAAAGTGGCAATGCTCCTGCCATTTCTTTTCTCAGTGGGGAACATGTAGCCACACCATGGCATTACAACAAATATTAACCAATGTCCTGCCCAAGGAAGCTCTTAGCTCTCCTCTAGAGTAATTTGCCCCCAGAAGCTTGAAACCCCGCCACATAATCCAAAGCCTCCGCCACCACAAATAGGGAACCAGTAACACAGATGAGGTCGTTCTTCTTAGCTAGAGCTACAGTCTGAGAAAGAGCCTGGCCCACAGCATTAGTAATTTTGGGCTTGATGCCGCCTTTGGCAAACTCAGCGGCCAAATCTAAAGGCGAAGCGGCCCGGGGATGCGAAGAGCGCGTGACAACAACTTGAGGAGAGAGAAAAACTAATTCTTTCACTATTCCTGATATGTTTTTATCACAAGATGCGCCCATAATAAGGAAAAATCTGTCATAATTGAAATACGCTTTAATATTCTCCACTAATCTCTTCATAGACGCCACGTTGTGAGCACCATCAACCAGCATAATAGGATTATGACTTAAGATCTGGAATCGCCCAGGCCATTCAACACGGGCAAATCCTTGAGCAATATCCCTGGTAGAAATAGCACAGCCTAAAGAGGCTAAAACTTCCAGAGTAGCCACGGCAGTGGCGGCATTCTCAATCTGGTAATCCCCCAAGAGTGGAATAGTAAAGCAGTGAGTACCCATCTTACTCTGAACTACAAATGATTGCTTATGGAAGTCACTTGTTAACTTACGCCAGGTAATATCTTCACCCACCTGAACTAACCGCGCTTCCCGGCGGCGGCAGGTATCTCTAATTACCGAAGTCACCTCTCTCGGCTGAGGAGAGAGTATCACCCAACAACCAGGCTTAATGATGCCCGCTTTTTCGCAAGCTATCTTCTCCAAACTATCACCTAGAATTTGTGTGTGCTCCAAGCTAATAGGAGTGATGACACAGACCTCAGATTTAACCACGTTGGTAGCATCCAACCTGCCACCTAAGCCCACTTCCAGAACTTGAAAATCTGCTCCTTTCTTCCTGAAATAAACAAATGCAAGCACGGTCAACGCCTCGAAAAAAGTCAACCGCCTGCAGGAAGGTTCATGCTTCATTGTTTCAAAATAAGGTTTAAGCTCAGCCACCAGGCCAGCAAATTCAGTTAGGGGAATTAAATTGCCATCCAGCCTAATTCGCTCCCTTAAGTTACGGAGATGCGGAGAGATATATAGCCCCGTCTTATAGCCGGACGTGCTCAAGACCTGAGCGATCATGGCTGCCGTGCTCCCCTTCCCCTTCGTACCAGCTACATGAACAGTTTTGGCAGCTAAATGAGGGTTGTTCAAGCGCTCTAAAAGCTCTTCTATATGCTTTAAGCCATAGCCACGCGAAGTATAGGGTATCCCCGGGAGCATCTCATAATCAATAAAACTATGGATATATTCTTCTGCTTGGGTACAATTCACTTTATTATTCTCAAATTTTATCAATTATACCATCTGCCTAACATACCTATCATATCCCCACCAGGGGATTGCAAAAACTATTATTACGTGGCAAACTCTAGAGTAGAAACTGTGCTCTGAATTCAATCGCCTCTGAAAAGTAGAAGGATATATACAAGATGAACAACTCAAAAACCGTTCGCCTACCCCAACTAGCATGGTATGGAGATACCGAGATTGAGATAGATTTCCCCGATTCATGGGATGTTACCATCTGCCGTATGCATGGCCATGACACCCCTCCCTTAAACGAAGATAACATCAGAAAAGCTTTCCATAATCCTATTGGCTCTAAGCCCATAAAGGAGTTAGCTAAAGGGAAAAATGAGGTTGTAATACTCTTCGACGACATGTCGAGAGCTACACCTTCTGCCACATTGATACCCTATGTTTTAGAGGAACTTGCCGCCGCCGGCATTCCCGATGATAACATACGCTTCATAGCTGCCATTGGAGCTCATGGCGCAATGAACGGAATAGATTTCAGGAAAAAATTGGGGGACGAAGTGATGGGCAGGTTTCTAGTCTATAATCATAATCCATATGAAAACTGCACTCCTCTTGGAGTAACCAGTCAAGGTACACCATTGTCAATCAACAGCGAAGTAATGTCCTGTGATCTCAAGATTGGTATCGGCTCTATCGTACCACACCCATACAGTGGCTTTGGCGGCGGCAGTAAGATAATCCTCCCCGGCGTTGCATCTATGGAAGCCATAGATGCTAATCATACAAGGCTTAGGCTTTCTCCAACAATCGGCATAGGTAAATACGAAGGCAATGTGCTGCACAAAGACATGAATGAAGCTGCTAGAATGGCAGGACTTGACGTTAAGATAGATGCCATATTTAATTTGAAAAGAGAGATAACAGCTCTTTTTGTTGGCGACCCAATAGAGGAACATATAGAGGGAGTGAAGCTAGCCAGAGATTATTATGCAACGAATATGGTCAGCGATGCTGATATCGTCATCGCCAATTGCTATTCCAAGGCGAACGAGATGTGTCTCGCTCTTCCAATAGCATCCTCGCTTCTATCCCAAAAAGGTGGCGACATAGTACTTATAGCAGTTACACCTGAGGGGCAAATAAATCACTATTTAGAAAGAAGTTTTGGGAAGAAGTTTGGCGGCAGGAGCTGGCAAATAACAAGATACCCGTTCAAAACCCTGCCTCATAACATCAGGAGACTAACTGTCATGACACCTTACTCAGACAAGGTCGGTGGCGACTGGGTAGCACCATATGACTTGATTCATCAAGCTAAAACATGGGCAGAGGTAGCCCATGAACTTAAGAACAGATATGGCGCCTCAGCAAAGGTAGCAGTAATACCAGATGCAACAGTGCAGTATTTTCCTGAAGCATAAACTATAAAAGGAGGCACAGATGATTAAAACTATTGCAATTTCCAAAGCTCAAGCCTTACCCAAGGGAATAAAATATACTGATATTCGCAGTTATGCTTTTACATTCCTCTTTGTTTCGTTAAGCATAGCTACACCGTGGGTCTTCCATCAATTCCACTTAGCCGGGCCTATTTTTCTACCTATGCATTTCTTCGTACTAATGGCTGGATTGTTATTCGGTTGGAGAGCAGGGCTAATAGTTGGGCTATCCACTCCCATAATGAGCTTTGCCATATCAGGCATGCCAGCTGTAGTGCTCCTACCCCAGATCATAGCAGAGGTTTCAGTATATGGATTAGTCGCTGGAATTCTACGCGAGAAGTTTAATCTTCAAGTGATATGGTCATTAATTGGGGCAATGATAGGGGGACGTTTGACATTACTTTTAGTATTATCAACGACTTACCTTATGAAAGGAGCAACTTATAGCCCCCTCAGCATCTATACAGTAACAGGCGGGGAGATAAACCCCCTCGCTTCTTTTTGGTCAACTATCACACTAAGTTGGCCAGGGATTATTATCCAACTGATATCTATACCACTAATCATTAAATTTTTAAAGATAACTATAGCCCAAAATAGCCGGAGAGGCAGCTAACTTTGAATGAAACACCTCTATTCAAGCAGTTCTTAGTAAGCAGTAATACTCTTTGGGCATACAAAGGTGACAAATTGCTGTTTATATCCAGTAAACATGGTCTACAGCCGCTATTTGAATATGTTGACAAAGGTGCACCATTTCAGGGCAAGATTAAAATATTCGATAAGGTAGTAGGCAATGCTGCTGCTTTGTTAATGGTAAAAGCTAAATGTAAGGAAATTTATAGCCCCCTGGCCAGCGAACTTGCGCTCAAAACGTTACACCATTACAACATTCAATGTCATATTCATAGTACCACACCATACATTCAAAACCGCGAAGGGGAAGATATGTGCCCAATGGAAAAATTATCCATTGATAAAAACCCTGAGGAATTCTACACGGCAGCAAGACCCCTGTTTTATCGCCCTACAGGAAAGCCTAAGGCAGGGAACAGGACACAAGGAACTAAGCATTGAATTTTATTGATAAGCTACTTAATATTAGCCGGAAGAACGAAAGCCTGCTTTGCATTGGGCTCGACCCCAACCCGGATTTAATACCCAAAGTAACCATCTTAGAATTTAACACCGCTATCATCGATGCCACCAGCGATTTAGTATGTGCCTACAAACCTAATTTGGCTTTTTATGAAGCTCTAGGAATCGAAGGCATGGCCATCTTACAAAAGACTATTGAACACATACCCGACAACATTCCCATAATTGGGGATGCCAAGCGTGGCGACATAGGCAACACTGCTAAAGCTTACGCTAAAGCTCTTTTCTCCACCTTCGGTTTCGATGCTGCCACGGTCAATCCCTACATGGGTTTTGACTCCATAGAGCCTTTCATTAGTTACCACGATAAAGGAATATTTATTCTATGTAGAACGTCAAACCCCAGCGCTATAGATTTTCAGAACCTCCGTTGCCCTACTGGCACCCCACTCTACAAAATGGTGGCACACAAAGCCAAAGAGTGGAATATTTATAACAACATTGGTTTAGTAGTTGGAGCCACCTGCCCTGATGAATTAAGAGAACTTCGCTCAATCTGCCCTGAGATGTGCCTGCTCATTCCAGGCATAGGCACTCAAGGCGGCAATTTGACTTTAACAATTAGCTACGGAGTGGATACTCAAGAAAAAAATGCAATTATCAATGTATCGAGACAAATTCTTTATGCCTCACAAGAAAGAGACTTCGCGCAAGCAGCCAGAAATACCGCTGAGAGAATACGCAACCAAATCAATTCATGCTTACCTTCCCACCTGAAAGCAAAATGAACACGTTTGTAATAATTGCCCCTTCGTAGAGAAAAGGGGTTTTAAAATAAACTGAACGTGCTAAGATCATGACTCGCTGCATTTTCCACGTCGATTTGGACGCTTTCTTCGTTTCTGTAGAGCGAACACTTAATCCGAATCTAATGAAAAAACCAGTAATTGTCGGGGGAGACCCCAGGCGGCATGGGGTAGTAGCTTCCGCCTCTTACGAAGCTCGCCCCTTCGGGATTCATGCCGGCATGCCATTATCCAAGGCTCATCGCCTTTGCCCCCAAGCTATTTTCCTCCAAGCTGATTTCTCCCACTATAGAGAGTCATCACAAAGATTTATGGAGATCCTGGCTGACTTCTCCCCCCACATTGAGCCTCTAAGTATTGATGAAGCATATCTCGACGTCTCCGGATATGAAGAACCATTCGGTTCTTCTCAGAAACTAGCCCTTGTTGTAAAGAAACGAATATATGAAGAGCTCAAGCTCACTGCCTCTATAGGAATTGCTACGTGCAAAGTGGTAGCCAAAATCGCCTCTGATTTATGTAAGCCTAACGGATTGTTGGAAGTAGCTCCAGGAGAAGAACGCCACTTCTTAACCCCTCTCCCACTGGCTAAATTGCCAGGAGTGGGCAAAAAAACAGAGCAGGTGTTACGAGAAATGGGTATAGCTACCGTAGGTCAATTAGCAGCGCTTCCTCTAGACACAATTAAAAAACGCTTTGGAAAATTTGGCACAGTAATCCATGGCTATGCCAACGGAATAGATGACCGAGAAGTAGAAGCGCCCGGTGAAACCAAATCCATTAGCAAGCAAACCACATTCGCCAAAGATAACTCAGATCACCATTATCTTGAGGCCAGCCTCCACCACTTATGTGACCAGGTTAGTACAGAGCTCCGCTATCTAGATAAGCAAGCAAAGTGTGTAACCCTGAAGCTAAGATATGCTGACTTCAAGACAATCACCCGTCAAGTTACCTTAAAAGAAGCAAACGATGTTAGTCATGTTATCTTTGCTACAGCTTTACAGCTACTGTGCAAAACTTTAGCGCAAAAAGAGAAGGCAATCCGACTTATAGGCATCAAGCTATCAAGCTTATCTGGCAAGGAAAAGCAACTCTACATGTTTGACACCAAAATAGAGAAATGGAGACATTTGGATAAAGCCATCGACCAGATCCGAAGAAAATATGGCTCATCATCTCTTAGGAAGGGTAAAGATATCTTCACCTAAACGGATATAGAGACTTGTTTTTAGCTTGGGACACTAAGTATAATTAAGCAAATTATTTATAAAGGAGGGGGGAATGCCACCTTATGCTTTTTTCCATAAGCGATTCATGCCATTGTCTGAAGCCAAGATCGGAATTCTAACTCACGCCTTTCACTACGGCACCGCTTGCTTTGAGGGCATCCGCGGCAATTGGGACAGCGAGCGGCAAAAATTCTGTCTCTTCCGCATGGAGGATCATTATAAGCGGATACTTAATGGCTGCCGTATCCTAAAAATCGAGCTTCCCTATTCTGTTAGTAAACTATGCCAATTAACCAGCGAGCTTGTAGAAAAAAGTGGATTCCGTGAAGATGTATACATCCGCCCCCTGGCCTACAAAAGTTCTGAAACTTTAGGGGTTCGCCTTCATGAACTGGAAGATGATTTTCTTATCATTGCGACCCCCCTCCCTCCTTACCTCGGCACAAAAGGCATCCGTTGCTGTACTTCATCATGGCGCCGTATTGATGACACCATGATTCCACCTAGAGGCAAGATATGCGGCTCTTACGTGAACAGTGCTTTGGCTAAAACCGAAGCTTGGGAAAATGGCTTCGATGAAGCCATTTTCCTAACCTATGATGGACACGTCTCGGAGGGCACAGGGGAGAACATTTTCCTCATCATCAACGGCAAATTAGTCACGCCCCCCTCCTCCGACAATATCCTCCTGGGGATTACTAGAGCCACAGTGATAAAACTAGCTAAAAATGAGTTGGGCATAGATACTATAGAGAGACAACTAGATAGAAGCGAGCTCTATTTAGCTGAGGAGTGTTTCTTTACCGGCACTGCAGCCCACATGGCACCGATTATAGAGATCGATCATCGTTTAATAGGCAATGGAAAAACTGGCAAAATAACCGCCGCATTACAAGAATTGTTTCAAGAAGTGATACTGGGCAGGAATCCCAACTACCTTGATTGGTACACTATGCTCTGTCCACAATCAAACAAAGACACAACGTGAACCCTGTCTTTTGGTAAAGAGAACCTAAAGTTTAGATATAAGCCCTAGAGATTCAGGCAAACAGTGGCTATGTTAACTCTCCACTTCCCTCTTGCTTTATATTGAACGCTTCGGCTCGACGGCAGCGGCAGCGTTCAACTTTTTCATTAAACGGGATTTAAGCCTGGCACTCTTATTCCTATGAAAAACCCCCTTGCTTACAGCCTTATCCAGGCTACTTATAGCTGTCGCAGTTTCCTGCTGTGCTAACTCTAGCCCTCCACTACTAATAAGCTTCCTTGCTTTACTCACACGAGTTCTAGTACTACTTCGCACCAGGCGATTTCGCAACCGCTTTCTCCCCGCTGAGCGGGCTGCTTTATCAACTGTCTTGCTATTTGGCATCTGACCCTCCTTCCCTTACTACATTTATCACATTCCACAGTGAGTAAACTCTAGAGACTACTTTATTTAAGTGAGCCGCACTTTTAATTTCGAGAGCAAAGTATAACGACGTGACATTATTATCATGGTGATTCACATTAGCACCGGTAATATTCACTCCCTCATCAGATATAATAGCACTAATATCCCGAACTAAGCCAACTCTATCCCAAGCATCGATTTTAATAGTTACAGGATAAACCTGCCCCACATCTCCCCAACTCACATCAATCAACCGTTCTTTTTCTACTTCATTAATAATATTAGGGCAATCCTTACGATGCACAGTGATGCCACGGCCCTGAGTAATATACCCTATAATTTCGTCTCCAGGCAAGGGATGACAACAACTAGCCAACCGAGTAAACAAATCACCAACACCTAACACTTTGACACTTGAAGGGCTACCCTTTTGAGGGGGCGAAATTCCAATTGTCTCACCAGTCGGCTCCAAATCCAGGCTTAACTTAAGTGATACTTGAGAGAGAGTAACATCACCGCGACCAAGAGCAGCAAAAAAATCATCTACGTGCTTATAGTTAAATTGATGTGCCAATTTATCAATGCTGGATAGACTAATACCCAAACGTTTAAGTTCCCTATTTAAAAGTTGCTTGCCAGCATCTACACTTTGACCTCGTTCCTGTTTATTGAACCATTGCCGAACTTTGCCTCTAGCGTGAGACGTTTTAATATAATTGAGTTGAGGGTTAAGCCAATCTAAACTGGGGCCTTTCCTACCTTTAGCAGCAATAATTTCTACAATATCTCCGTTGCCAAGCATGTAATTTAAGGAGACTAAACGACCATTCACTCTCGCCCCAATACACCCATAGCCCAAATCCGTATGAATTCGGAAGGCAAAATCCAGAGGTGTAGCTCCTTTAGGCAAATCTTTTATATCTCTCTGTGGAGTATAGACAAATACCCGATCTCCGAAGATATCAGTTTTAACAGATTCCAGAAACTCCTCACCATCAAATTCCTCCCGTAACTGAGAAATATCACGCAGCCAAGATATTTTATGCCCAAATGACAGGTCTACTTTTCCACCTTCTTTATAATGCCAGTGAGCCGCCACACCATACTCAGCAATCTGGTGCATATCGTATGTCCGAATCTGTATTTCTAGCGGAGTTGTGCCTTGGCACATTACCGTAGTATGTAAGGATTGATAGCCATTGTCTTTAGGGTTAGCAATAAAATCATTAAACTCCTCAATCATAGGATGCCAAAGATTGTGAATCGTTCCTAATACCTTATAACAATCCGAAACTGAGCCCACTAATACACGTAAGGCAAAAAGGTCATGAATATCACCAAAATCCTTGCCTTGTGCAGCATACTTATCCAGTTTCTGATAAATGCTGTAGATATGTTTCGGCCTACCAAAAATCTTAGCCTCTATGCCAGCTTTGTCTAATTCTCGACGCAGTGCTTGACTGACCTCAGCTATAAAATTTTCCCGCTGCTCTCGTTTTTCAGCTACCAAGCGAATAATCCGACGATATTGCTGTGGCTCCAAGTATCGCAAACCCAGATCTTCCAATTGCCATTTTACATCCCACATACCCAAACGGTGCGCCAGAGGCGCATATACTTCCAATGTCTCCTGGGCAATCGCACGTCGTCTCGACAAAGGCAATGCCCCTAGAGTGCGCATATTATGTAGCCTGTCAGCTAACTTAATAATGATCACCCGTAAGTCTTCAACCGTAGCCACAAGCATTTTGCGCAAATTCTCAGCCCGAACTCTTGATTTCCCCCAACCCTGCCCAGATCGGTTGGTGAGTTTTTTCAGCTTAGTAACACCATCAACTAATTTAGCTACCTCAGATCCAAATTTGATTTCAATCTCATCCAGCGATATACCACAATCTTCAGGAATATCATGCAGCAAGGCAGCAATTAAAGTATCTCTATCGAGGTGTAGGTTAGCCAGGGCCATGGTTACTTGCAAAGGATGCTCCAAATAAGGCTCTCCCGACTTGCGCATCTGCCCTTCATGTGCTTGCGCGGCGAACTCATAAGCTGCCTTAATCAAGCCTTCCTTATCAGCAGGCAAATATTCATTGATTTTTGCCATAAGAGAATCTATATCCATATTTCAAGCTTCATAATAACGCAGCAATAAAAGCAACGCAAACCTTGCCGTCTCAGGCAATCCAACCACAGGAAACACAATAACAAACATAATAAATTGGCCATCACTTATATAAAACTTCTCCTGCAAGTTTATAAGCTCCCAGCTATTATGTATGGTGAGAGAGCGAGTAAGCAACTAATAAATATGCTAAACTAAACATCATACATAGAGAAAGGAGTCTCCCTTGTATAAAGCGCCCAGAGGTACATCAGATATCCTGCCACAGGAACAAAATTATTGGAAATATGTGAAGGAAAAAGCAGCTCTTTTATGTCACCTTTATGGCTACCAGCCATTGACTACACCAATATTTGAAGATTCCAGACTCTTCTCCCGTACTGTGTCTGGAGGAACAGACCTCGCAGACAAAGAAATGTACATCTTTGAGGACAGGAGCGGGCAAAAACTAGCTTTAAGGGCAGAAGGAACAGCACCGGTCTGTCGAGCTTATATGGAACACGGGTTGTTCAATTTGCCTCAACCCGTAAGACTTTATTATATTGGAGCTGCTTTCAGATATGAGCGCCCTCAAGCTGGACGTTACCGCCAGCATCACCAATTTGGGTACGAAGCTTTAGGCGATGTTGACCCCGCCCTCGACGTCGAGGTAATAGAGATGGCACAACAATTCTTGCTTTCTCTAGGTCTTTCTAAATTCTCCATTCAACTTAATAGCATTGGCTGTAAACTCTGCCAACCTGAGTACATAAAGACACTAAAGCAACATTACTCCAACCACACAGCTGATTTATGCCCAGACTGTGAAATCAGGCTGCTTAAAAATCCGCTGCGCTTACTTGACTGCAAAAAAGCCTCCTGCCAGAAAATAGCTGCGACAGCCCCAAAAATCATAAATTACCTGTGCCCTGAATGCCAAGCACATTTCCAAAACGTGCAGCAAGGATTAAAAACGTTGGGTATTCCTTTCCAATTGAACCATAGATTAGTACGTGGGCTGGATTATTATACCAGGACTGTATTTGAGATTGAACCTCGAGAGGAAGGGGCACAAAGTGCTCTCGGAGGCGGAGGACGTTACGACAATCTTGTTGAGCAACTGGGTGGGAAATGCACCCCTGCAGTTGGCTTCGCCACCGGCATAGAAAGGCTCATATTAAATCTAAAGAGACAAAAAATGAAGATCCCTCCTTCCCCTAAATCCGTTGCTTTCATCGCTTATTTAGGGGAAGATGCTAAAATTGAGGCAATGAAGCTCGCCTCCAGGCTACGGCAAGCTGGGATTGCTGTTATCAAAGCCACAGGTAGTAAAAGTTTAAAAGGACAGTTAAGGCAAGCCAACTCACTAGGCACTAACTATACTATTATCATCGGTGAAGAAGAGGTCAAAAATCAGACCGTAGTATTGCGGGATATGATAAACAATAAACAGAACTCTATCTCCATAGCTAAAGTAGTCCTGTCACTTAAACAAAACAAGCCCCTTGAATGATATCTCAAATACATTCTCCGCCTCTAGATATGATACAATATGGACTAGTGGCTGTAAGCATCGTTGATACTAAGAGAGGCCTAAAGTCTGCCCACGGCTCTCCTTCCGGAATTTCCACTCCGCCGAAGTGACATGTATAAGAAGGTAAGTTAGCCATATCGTAAGGCAAGATAACCAATGGCTCAGTTTGACCAGGCAGGTAATAGAGAGTAAATATGGAAGAAAACGGATCGCCTCAATATACGGCCGATAACATTCAAATTCTGGATGAGATAGAAGCTGTCCGCCTGCGGCCGGGAATGTATATAGGGAGCACTGGCCGTGAAGGATTACACCACCTCCTATACGAGTTAGTATACAACAGCATAGATGAAGCAATGGCTGGCTTCTGCGACCAAATTGAGATAACAATCCACAATGATGAAAGCGTAACTGTAGTTGATAATGGCCGTGGCATCCCTACAGAGACTATGTCCACAGCAAATATCACCGCGCTGGAAGCAGTAATGACACGCCTGCATGCCGGAGCCAAATTTGGGGGCTCTGCATATACCACGTCCAGTGGTTTACACGGTGTTGGTGCTTCGGTAGTGAACGCTCTATCATCGTGGCTTCAAGTCGAGATTAGACGCCAGGGTAAAATATATCGACAGGGTTACCGGCGAGGGATTCCCACAGGTGAAATACAAGTCACCGAAGATTCTCCTGACACAGGCACTACAATTACCTTCCTTGCTGATGAAGAAATTTTTGAAGATCTTAACTATGATTTCAATACAACTTGCCAACGGCTAAGAGAGCTAGCTTTTCTGAATAAAGGGGCGCAAATTTCCCTTAAAGACGAAAGAACTTCCATGGAAAAGACTTTTTACTTCGAAGGAGGCATAGCTAGTTTTGTTAGCCGCTTGAATAGAAACAGAGAAGTTATCTACTCTTCCCCTATCTGTTTCTCAGCCATAGTCGATTCCACTATAATCGAAGCAGCTATACAGTATAATAGCAGCTTCACAGAATCCACTTCCGCCTTCGCTAATTGTGTCAACACCAGAGATGGCGGTAGCCATCTAACTGGCTTCCGCTCAGCTCTCACTCATGCTTTTAACGATTACGCCAGAAAAAATAAGCTCATCAAAGATACTGAACCTAACCTGACGGGTGACGATGTGCGCCAGGGATTAGTAGCTGTTATCAGCGTAAAGCTTCCCAAGCCACAATTTGAGGGGCAAACCAAAACAAAGCTCGGTAACCCTGAGGTGAGAAACCAAGTCGAATCTGTTGTAGTAGATAATTTGTCTCTTTATCTTGAACAGCACCCTAACGAGGCAAGAGCAATTATAAACAAATGCCTCCTCGCAGCTAAAGCTAGAGAAGCAGCACGCAGAGCCCGTGAACTAGTTTTCAAAAAAACTGGACTTGAGGCATCAACATTGCCAGGCAAACTAGCTGACTGCTCAGAGAAAAACCCAACATCATGTGAGCTCTATTTAGTTGAAGGTGACTCGGCCGGCGGCTCAGCTAAACAGGGGCGGGATCGCCGCTTCCAGGCTATCCTCCCTCTCAGGGGCAAGATACTCAACGTAGAAAAAGCTACCAAAGACAAGATCGTAACACACGAAGAATTACGAGCTATTGTTACAGCACTAAGGACAAACACAGATGAGCAATTTGACCTCTCCAAACTCAGATACCATCTCATCATCATCATGACTGATGCCGATGTTGACGGCTCTCACATTCGTACATTGCTTCTTACTTTCTTTTATCGCCACATGGTAGAGGTAATTAACCAAGGGCACCTTTTTATAGCCCAACCGCCCCTCTACCGCATTAGATACAGTAAGCAGCAATTCTGGATTTACTCTGAACAAGAAAAGATGGACAAAACCAAAGAACTGGAAGGACATAAATTAGAGGTTCAACGGTATAAAGGACTAGGGGAAATGAGCCCTGAACAGCTATGGAATACAACGATGAACCCCGCCACTAGAACTTTACTTCAGGTACAGGTAGAAGATGCTATAGCCGCCGATCAGACATTTCATATGTTAATGGGCAACGAGGTTTTACCCCGTAGAAATTTCATCCAAGCCCACGCCCAAAATGTGAGAAATCTGGACATCTAAGAGTATGCCACACCCCTTTACCTTACGTCTCGCAGTTAGCATACAGTTTTTGCTCCGCTATATATTTTTCAACTAAGCTGGGAACTAAGTAGCGAATAGGTAACCCTTGAGCTATACGTTGGCGGATTCTCGAAGAGCTAACTTCAATTGTAGGTGCAACGAGCTGTATAACGTTATGACTTAATCCTGGAACGAGAGGCTCTAAAGATTCTAAATCCGGCAAATTTAAACCCAATCTGGGAACAACTACTAACTGGCACATCTGCACTAGCTGATCCGGCTCTTTCCACAAGTGGAATCCTGCAAGGCTGTCACTACCAAGAATAAAGAAAAACGGCTGTTCGCCTAATTGGCTTCGAAGAGTAGTTACAGTATCTATGGAATAAGAGGGCCCACTGCGCTCCACTTCCAAAGTACAAAGCTTAAAGCAGGGGTTATCAGCAATAGCCAAACGTAACATCTCCAGGCGATGGGTCACTGGAGCAATCGTGTAGCCCTGGTCCACTTTGAACCATGGCTGCCCCGCAGGCACAAAGAGAATTTCGCCAAGGCCAAGTTTTTCTCTTGCCTCTTCAGCTATAATAAGATGCCCTATATGAACAGGATCAAAAGTACCTCCAAGAATGCCTATATTCATTGTTTCACTTCCTAGGTTTGGGATGGAATACTGTTAGCCCAGGCGGCGAAACCACTTTCCTTTCCTCACTCAGCCGCCCAACTATTTCAATTGTCTTAGTGATGAATTCCGTCATACCCTGTCCATTAAGTGCTGAAATGAACAAGAGAGATGCATCTAAGTAATCAAAACTTTGCCTCACATCATGCAATCGAGATTTAACCTGCGGTAGATCCACTTTGTTCACAGCTATAATCTTTGCCTTCTGACATAAATCGGTTTTATATGCAGCTAACTCCTCATGTAACCTGGTAAAATCATCGACCATAGTTGCTGACATGCCATCCAGCAAATAAACTAGGAGCTTAGTTCTCTCAATATGTCGTAGAAATTCATATCCCAATTCCTTACTGACATGTGCACCTGCGGTAAGTGCTGGCATCTCAGCCACCACAAAATCTCTTCTGCTACCTCGGATAACTCCTAAAACTGGCTGCCGTGTAGTAAAGGGGTAATCCGCTATTCTAGGTCTAGCCTCTGTTATAGCAGATAGCAAAGTGGATTTACCTGAATTCGAGTAACCAATAATACACATATCAGTGACAAGTTTTAGTTCAAGGCTAATTTGGTACTCCTCTCCCAATCCCCCTTTCCCAGCTACCCTAGGTTCCTGATTTGCCCCCGTAGCAAAGTGCACATTCCCTAACCCACCCCTACCCCCCCTCGCTACTAATACTTTTCCTTCAGAAACAACCATGTCAGCTAAAGGTTTTCTTTCCCCTAGTTCAGTTCTAATAGAAACCATAGTCCCGACAGGCACAGAAATGCTTAAGTCCATACCTTTTTTACCATGCTTACTTTCTTTGCCACCTCCGTGGCCAGATTCAGCTATGAATTTTCCTCTTTGTTTAAGCAAAGTTAAATCAAACAAAGAGGAATCAGCCACAATGAAAATATTCCCACCATCTCCACCATCACCTCCATCTGGACCTCCCAACGGGATATATTTCTCATGAAGAAAACTAGCCAATCCATTTCCTCCACTTCCACCCTTTACTATGATTTCTATTTTGTCTATCATAAGGAATTGTAGTTATTATAAACTAATAATAGTCTTAATAAGAAGAGTTGATTAAGAAGAGATAAGGAACAAAATATCAACTTTGTAATGTATAGATCTCAACAATTTAGTTTCATTGTGAGCAATATTCATCTACATATTTTTAACATTCCCTTACGGGATTTTAATGCGAGCTGATTTTCTCATTAATCTCTAATATTTGGCGGCGTAATTTGAGGTTAGTAGTTATTTGGGCAGCGATTTTTTTATAACCATAGATGATTGTAGCGTGGCTTCTATTACCTAGTACCTTGCCAATTTCAGTGAAAGAGCAGTTATCTTCCTCTTTCATAAGATACATTGCAATTTGCCGCGCCAGGGCAATTTTCCTGTCTCTCGCTTTACCGCTTAGTTCCTCGCCGGGGAGGTTAAAATAATCAGCCACTGCTTGTATTATTGAATTTTTCCCCTGCTTACCAGTAGCGCTTGTTAATAACATGTTAACTATTTGTGGCGTGAGTTCTGATCTGGTTAATTTGGCTCGAGCTGTTAAGTATATCAGAGCGCCCTCAAGATGGCGGATATTTCCCCACGTACGTTTCGCTAGAAGCTGCAGTACTTCGTCAGAGGCCGATAGCATCATTTCCTGAGCTTTAGTGCCCAGTATAGAGAGGCGTGTTTCAAAATCGGGTGGCTGAATGGAGACAATGAGGCCCCATTCAAGATGTGATTTGAACTTGTCGCTAAGCAGGGCCATGTCTTTAGGATGACGGTCGGCGGTCATGACGATCTGACGGCTATTGTTGTATAGTTCGTTAAAAATTTGAAAGAAGCATTGTAAGGTCTGTTTTTTATCAGTTATGAATTGTATATCATCGAATAGAAAAAGGTGAGTATCTTTAAATTTGTCACGGAAATCTTCAACCTGTTTTTGTTTGATAGCTCTTATAAATTCGTTGGTGAATTGCTCAGCGCTGGTATAAGTTACGCACAGTCCATTGTCTACTGCTCTGTGTCCGATAGCGTGTAGCAGATGTGTTTTGCCCTGCCCAGTGCTGCTGTAAATGAAAAGAGGGTTGTAAGTATGCCCCGGGTTTTCAACTGTTTCCACTGTAGCGGCGTAAGCTAAACGGTTGCAATCACCAACGATAAAATTACCAAAAGTGTATCTCGAGTTAAACCTATCTATCCTGACCTTGGTGCTTGTTCCACCATCAGTTTGGCTGGCGCTGGCTAAAGAGCTGCTTTGTAGTTGCTCTTTGTTGTGAACGATAAATTGGACGTCTATATCTCTTACCGTAATTTGGGTTAAGGTTTTTTTTACTAGAGAATGGAGACGTTTAATTAACCACTCTGCCACGAAGGCATTTGGAACTCCAACTACGAAAACGCCACTCTGGAAACTTATGCCATAGCTTTTCTCAAGCCATGTAGTATAATTTGCTCTGCTGACCTGGAGTTGAAGTTCTCCCAGCGCCCTCTCCCAGATTTCCTTTGCTGAATCCAACTTACCTCCTTGGTTAAATTGCCGTTAATTAGCTAGAAAGAGATTAGTAACAAGGTGGAAATACGTGAACCCGTAACAGCAGTTTACCAAAGGGCTTTGAGATTTTTCTAGGGGGTCTTTGACATAATAGAGAAAATTGTAGAAAATACTTCTGTTGTGGAAACACGTATCGTTTTTATGGGTACTCCACGAATTGCTGCGACCATATTGGAAGTTTTGATTCGCAGCCCATATCAGGTGATTGTTGTGTATACTCAGCCTGATAGGCCATCTGGCAGAAAGCGAGAGCTTACTTCATCTCCAGTAAAGGAACTGGCCATAAAACATCGGATTCCCGTTGTGCAACCAGAGACTCTTAAGTCAGCGGAAGTGGTAAGGGAATTGGCTAACTTCAAGTCGGAACTGATTATTGTCGCCGCTTTTGGGCAGATTCTTTCCAGGGAGGTGTTGTCTTTGCCTAAGTTGGGTTGTCTTAATGTGCATCCCTCGCTATTGCCTAGACACCGAGGCCCATCTCCAGTGGCTGATGCCCTGCTTTGCGGAGAGCTATTTACAGGGGTTACTATCATGGTGATGGATGAGGGTCTGGACAGCGGGCCAATTTTAACTCAGAGCAGGGTAGCTATCTCCTCCATAGATACCACTGGCTCTCTTACGGATAAATTAGCTCATGCGGGGGCTGAGCTTTTGATGGAAACTCTACCTAAATGGCTTGGTGGAGAGTTTGAAGCGGAACCTCAAGATGAGAGCCAGGTTACTTATAGCAGATTGATAAGCAACAAAGATGGTGAGATAGATTGGTATTTACCGGCAATAGAACTGCGGCGGCAAGTAAGGGCCTTTAATCCCTGGCCAAGCTGTTATTCTTGGTGGCGTGGCAAACGACTTAAAATACATGAAGCTGCTCTCCCGAGCGAACCAGCAAGGGGTAGAACAGGAGAAGTAGTTTCTTTGCGAGAGATGCCCAACGTTGGCGTGGTGACTGGAAATGGCATCCTGGGCCTTTGCCAGATTCAGATGGAAGGGAAACGTAAGATGCTGGTTGCTGATTTTGTACGGGGGCAAGGTAATTTTATTGGTTCTATTCTAGGCAAAAGTAGTGTATGAATTTTCCTTACATGGTTCATTCCAGCATTATGGTAAAAAATATCATGGGGGGGGGCTTAGCAGAAAACCTGGGTTGGGCTACTCTCTTTCAGTCTGGGTCCTCAGCGTTATGCCATTCCGTTACGATGCTTGACCAGACTTGGCCTATTGCTGCTTCCAGCACCACCTTACGAGGATTGGGTATGGTTAGCAGGGGTGGCAAAGTACGGTTGTCAAACTGGCGCAGGAATGAGCACTGTTTCCGAAGTGAAAGTATTGTTGTCCATGCGCCTCCATAGACGATGTAATCTATGGTATGGCTATGAGCTTCGAATTGTTCTCGCATATGGATACAAATGTGGGTTAAAAAAAGTTCTATTTGTTTTTCTCGGTGGCGACGGAAGCGTTGCTGTGAGGAGCCGCCTTTTTTGTGTCGTGCATGGACTAGTCCGGTTCCGACTTTACTGGTAATGAGACTTTCCCCTTGATAAAGGCTGATGGCATATGCCCCCAAACGTACTAGAACCAGTGCAATCCTCAAATTGTGTTTGAGCAGGCAACGTAATGGCTCGGCGTCATAGCCATAAGTGAAATATTTTTCCATGATAGGGAACGGGGGTGAAATTAGATATTTCCGTGACGAGCCTGAAAAGAAAACCGCTCCAGTTTTCGAGGAGGTAGTGCACTCAACCAGGCTGGAGGGGATGTGTTGAGAGGCGCACGCTTTTTCGAGGAGGTTTTTGACTTCGGGCAATGGTAGTTCAAACGGTATGTATAGCGACGAAGCCGTATCAATAGTTGCTTCTATTTCATCAAGAAATTTGAGCATCTTTATCCTGCTAAGCGAATACCTTTTTGATATTAGCATTGGAATATGTACTCCTGCTCAAGAATTTACAGCAATGAGCCACTTTATAATTATAGATTGATAATGGTTACCCCATCGCCGCCCTCATCCTGCTCCCCAGGATGGGAGGATTTGACTAGGGGGTGAGAAACGACAAGGTCCCTGACGATGTTGCGCACAGTACCAGTGCCAAACCCATGGATGACACGGACCTTTGTTAAATTAGCTAGGGAGGCGTTATTGAGGTAACTGTCAAGTACCCACTCTATCTCAGCAGCTCTTTTCCCCCGGAGGTCAAGTTCAACAGGAACTGTTCGTCTGCGCATCTCTTTGGTTACCGAGGTGATTTTTGAGTTTGCCTCACTGGGTAAGGATGTTACCTTTTCTACTCTATCGAAACCTAAACTAACTTTAGTCAGCCCTACTTGAATCTCGACCTGATGTGTCTTCTCAGATATTGATAGCACTGTTGCTTGAAGGTTCGTTTCTTTTAGCCGAACTGTATCTCCTGGAACAATTTTATTCTCGTTCATTATTGCCACGTTTGTTTTTTTGGCTGCCTTTGCCTGCCAATCCTCGTTCTTCAGCCGCTCCTCTGCAGCAGCCAGAGCTTTCGCGGCCTGGTCAATTCCCTCTCTTGATTTCCTCTTACGTAATTCTGCCTTAGCGTGGTGGATTTCTTTCTGTAGCTGTGCAGCTTCATGCATAATATTGTCGCGGGTTTCTTGGATAACCTTTTGTCCCTCCGTTCTTAATTGTTGAAGCTCGTTTTCTAGTTCTTTGTTTCGTTGTTCCGCTTCAGATAGTTCCTTTTCCAGATTATGGGTGAGTGTCGCAACTAGTTGTTTCTCTCTCGCCAAGTCAGCAAGCAAAGTCTCCATGTTTTGTGTTCCTTTTGAGAGCATCTCCTTGGCGCTAGTGATAATTTCGGGGGGTAGACCCAGGTGGGAAGCGGTAGCCAGGGCATTACTGCCGCCAGGTATACCTATCGTTAGGTGGTAGGTTGGTGTCAGTGTAGTCAAGTCGAAGTCAAGCGAAGCGTTTTGCATATTTGAAGTCACATGTGCAAAAGGTTTCAGGTCATTGTAATGTGTGGTAGCGATGGTCATCGTCCCCTTTGATAAGAAATGGAGCAGAATAGAACGAGCTAGAGCAGAGCCTTCCACTGGATCAGTGCTAGTGCCCAACTCGTCGAGGAGCACGAGAGTTCTTTCTGTGGCACTTTTGATGATACGTACAATATTACCTATGTGCCAGCCGAATGTGGAAAGTGAATGCTCAATGTTTTGCTCATCACCGGTATCGGCGAATACCCCATCAAAAATAGGAATGCAACTTTCTCCTGAAGCGGGAATTGGTATGCCTGCTTGCGTCATCAAGGTCAGCAAGCCAATTGTCTTAAGTGCTACTGTTTTACCACCTGTGTTAGGCCCTGTAATAACAAGAATAGAGAAATCCTTCCCTACATCCACTGAAAGTGGCACTGCCTTTTCTGCTAGTAATGGATGCCTGGCTTCGACAAGTTTAAGTACACCAATCCGCTTGCCCGTGGCGTCTTTGGCCTTCTCGTCGAAGGTGGTGATTGTAGCTTCCGTAGCCCGCGCGCTTCTTGCATATTTTGCCTTAGATAGCGCCAGATCTAGCTTAGCAACCAGAGCTATGTTGTGTGAGATTTCGATCTCGTGTGCTCCTATTTCGTTACTGAGATTCCGGAGAATTCTCTCTATCTCGCGTTGTTCTTTTATGGTAAGTTCTCGCAGTTCGTTCCCTAGCTCTACGGTGGTCCATGGTTCAACAAATACAGTGGCGCCAGTGTTGGATATATCATGAACGGTGCCCTTTATTCCCTTTCTACGTTCGACCTTGAGTGGAATAACGTATCTTCCCTCTCTCTGAGTAACAATAGACTCCTGGATTATTTTCTGTCCCTTAGGTGACCTGATTATGGCTTCCAAACGCTTTAGCAGTTGTTCACGAGCTCTTCTGAATCCTTGTCTCATCATGGTCAGTTCAGGCGAAGCCGAATCCAGTAGTTCACCGTTTGGTGTGATGCATTTGCCAATATCTTTCTCGGTCTGGTGCAATTCAACAATATCAGCGGCGATGGCCCAAAGCAGGGGGAGTTCATCGGACAGCTTTCTGAGACTGTTGCGTAGTTGGCAGATAGCAGCCAGGCTTTGTTGAATTTCTATGAGGGTTCGTGGTTCTAGGATTTTACCTCGCGCTGCCATCTTTACTGGCCCTCTAATATCACGAATTCCCCCAATAGAAAACTCTGGCCTCAGTGAGAGGAGATGACGCGCCTCAGCCGACTGTTTTAATAGCAGAGATATCTGGTCGTAATCCAGAAGAGGTTGAAGATTGATGGCTAGTTCATGGCTGGCTGAAAACGAGGTAAATCTGGCAAGTATCTCCCTGACGCGGGGAAATTCGACCATTTCCAGGCTTTTATCATCCATTGTAAATGTGTTCTGCTTAACGTTGTAATTTATATTGTATCATTGTATCACCTTGAGTTATCTACGCTGAGCCCACTCTTTGCCCTGAATGTACTGGAATAGTTTTCGTTTGTTAGGCTGCTATGTAATAGATGAGTATCACGATAATTCCTACGGTGAGGAGTGGGGGCATATTATTTCCAGTAATATAAAATGTCTGTTGCGGGGTTTGCAATGTTAATTAAAATTCCCTAAGCTAGGTAGCATGACGTATTTTAATCCTTTGGGTATTATGCCTGGAGGATTTTGTAGAGGAGGCAATAGTGAAAGCAAGCACAGTAGCTCAGATGAGGGATTTAGACAGGTCTGCCATGGAGAAATTTGGCATCACGGACGATCTTTTGATGGAGAATGCTGGACAGGCAGTGTATTTCGTTATATTAAAAGAATTTGGGGTGAAGAATAAGAAGTTTGTAGTTTTCTGTGGTGGTGGTAATAATGGTGGGGATGGGCTTGTTATTGCCAGGAAGATTCACTCCAGCGGCGGAGAGGTGAAGGTCTTCCTCTTAGGTGACGAAACTAAATTCAAAGGGGCAACAGGAAGGAACTTCGAAATAGTATCGAAGATGCCCATAGAAATATCTAAAATTGGCTCAATTGACGCTATAAAATCTGTTGTTCTTCATTCTGATGCTGTCGTGGATGCTATATTTGGCACAGGCCTCGCCAGGGAAGTTGCTGGTATATATAGGGATGTAATTCAATTGATAAATGAGAGCAAAAAAATAGTATTCAGCGTTGATATACCTTCAGGCATAAATGGCGATACCGGGGAAGTGATGGGTGCAGGGGTGAAGGCGGCTTACACTATAACCTTCGGGCTTCCCAAAATAGGAAATATGCTTTACCCGGGATGTGAGTACTGCGGGAAGTTGTATGTCTCGCATATATCCTTCCCACCTTCGCTCTACAATGCGGGTTCTGTAAAAGTGGAAATCAACGTTCCAATAGAACTTCCCGCAAGAAATCGAGATTCCCATAAAGGAGATTTTGGGGAGGCTCTCTTTATTGCTGGCGCCTCAAGCTATCTGGGGGCACCATATTTCTCTGCTTTATCTTTCCTTAAAACTGGGGGAGGCTATTCTCGTTTAGCTGCACCGCTGTCCATTTCAGCATTTCTGGCAAATAAAGGAAGTGAAATTGTTCTTGCTCCTCAGAAAGAGATAGGCTCAGGTAGCATAGCGTTGGAAAATGAGGATGAATTGCTTAAACTCTCAGAGAGGGTGGATATGGTGGTTATAGGGCCGGGTGTTTCCCTGGATGAGGAGACGCAAGAATTGGTAAGGCGGCTGGCACAGGAGATAGCGAAACCTCTGCTTATAGACGGCGATGGAATTACCGCTGTCGCCCAGGATACAGGGGTAATCAAGAAGAGAAAGGCGGAAACAATTCTTACACCTCATCTGGGCGAGATGTCGAAAATCGCAGGTATGGGGATAGGCGAGATAAACAAAAACAAAATAGAGGTTCTGCAGCGCACAGCAAAGGAACTCGATGCTATTATTGTCTTGAAAGGTGCTCACTCTCTCATAGGCTACCCCGATGGGACTGTTTACATTAATCTGAGTGGAAACCCAGGTATGGCAACGGCTGGGAGTGGTGACGTTTTGACAGGAACAATCGCCGCTATGTTCGGTTTGGGGCTATCGCTCAGAGATGCCGTAAGGATGGGCGTCTTTATTCATGGATTCTCAGGGGACTTAGCGGCAAAGGGCAAGGGCGAGGATGGCATAACTGCCCAGGACATACTGGATTATCTCCCTATGGCGATGAAGAAGTACAGGGAGGACTTCGAAAGAATTTCCGAGAATCTTTATGAAAGTGTTTTTATTGTCTAAGAGGAGCAAATAACGTGTGGGCATATATAGTATACGCCGTTGTTCGGGTGTGACTATAGTTGCTGGATGGTATCTAAAAGAGAAGACGAATTCAATACCAAGAAATTTGTGGAGGAATATTGCTAGAATGTGAAGAAGGTCCTGTCCGGGGATCTTTCTAAAAAATTAAAGCGTGCTGCTGGTCAAAATGGAAAAGGTTAACGCCTCAATGAGGGGAAGGGATGAACAATGAAAGCCATGGTGCTTAAGAAGGTTTCTTCGGTTGAAGAAAAACCCTTAGAGTTGGTAGATTTGCCTGAGCCTGTTCCCAAGTTTAAGCAAATTTTAGTTAAGGTTTCTGCCTGCGGAGTCTGCCACACTGAGCTGGATGAAATTGAAGGCAGACTTCCCCCCTCGAAGTTTCCCATGATTTTGGGGCATGAAATCGTTGGTAAGGTGCGAAGCTTGGGCCCAGGGGCAACTAAATTTAAACAGGGAGATAGAGTAGGGATCGATTGGATTAACTGGGCTTGTGGCGAGTGCTCCTTTTGTCTTAGATGCGAGGAAAACTTATGTGATAAAGCGAAATGGACGGGGAAGGATGTAGAGGGCGGCTACGCGCAATATACTGTGGTTTCGGAGGACTTTGCTTACCCCATCTTGGGAAGATTTACTGATTTACAAGCAGCTCCACTTTTATGTGCTGGGGTAATTGGCTATAGGGCTTTAAGACTATCAGGCATGCAAGATGGCAAGGTTTTCGTCTTTACCCGACCTAATCAGGTGGAGCATCAGAATCTAGCCTGGGAATTGGGGGCTAGTTGGGTTGGGGCAACGGAAGATACTCCTCCAGAAAAACTTAACTGCGCCATTGATTTTACTCCAGTGGGGGCGCCGGTGCGTGAAGCTTTAAGAAATATGGGGAAAGGGGGTAGAGTGGTTATAAACGCAATTCGTAAGATAACACCTATCCCAGAATTAGATTATGCTGAGCATCTCTGGCATGAAAAGGAAGTGAAGAGTGCGGCCAATGTAACTAGAAGAGATGCCCAGGAATTTCTACCCCTGGCTGCTGAGATTCCCATAGTGCCTGAAGTTCGAGAGTTTAAGTTGGAAGAGGCAAACGAGGCTTTAATTTTGCTCAAGGAAGGGAAAATTCGCGGTGCCGGGGTTTTAAAAATTCCTGGGTAGAAAGGAGGTTAAGTTGAAGCTTGGTATTCTAGCTGACAGCCATGAGAATATGCTTTTGATTGCCAAAGCTGTAGAACTATTCAACAATGAAAAGGTGGGATTGGTTCTCCACGCCGGCGATTTTACTTCTGCCATCACAGTCAAAGAATTCAAGAAACTTAAGGTGGAACTTATCGGGGTATTTGGCAATAACGATGGAGATAAACTTCTTCTGCAAAGTAGATTTCGAGATATAGGCAAACTCTACGAAGATTACCACGAGTTTGAGATAGAGGGCAAAAAAATCGTATTGATGCATCAGCCGAAGTTCCTGAAAATACTCATCGCGAGTGGTAAATACGATTTGATTATCTATGGTCATACTCACAAAATCGATATCCGTGAAGGATGTCCTCTTGTGATTAATCCTGGTGAATGCGGCGGTTGGGTCACTGGAAGAAGCACAGTGGTTATAGTCGACCTGGGAGCCATGGGAGTCAAAATTTACGATCTTTAACGACTTCCTACTGTAGAGCTAATCTTGCATAGATCCCACAATTCCTCCAACGCAGCATCAATCTGTGTCCTTAGCTGCACTGAGTTAATGCTCCTGTATTTTGCCTCACGTCACATTGACCCTCGTTTTTTGGTAACACTTTTTTTGAGGCAACGTTACCACTTTCGGTAACAATACTTATGACGCAATTCGCGCCCTTGACTATAGCTTACAAATGGGATAGGCTGTTAGCTTAAATTTGGAGGGTATTTAGAGTTGCGCTGCCGCGGTATCAGAGGTGCTATAACAGTTCCAGCAAACAGTAGAGAAAGTATCATAGCCGCAGCTAAAAAGCTGCTTGGGGAAATGGTGCAAGCTAACGAAGTTAGAATTGAGGAGATAGCGGCTATATTTTTTACTACTACGGTGGACTTAAATGCTGAGTTTCCCGCAGCAGCAACGCGAGAATTGGGATGGCCAAGACACCTTGCCCTGCTTTGTGGACATGAGATGGATGTTCCTGATAGCTTACCTCGCTGTTTGAGGATTTTAATACTGGCAAATACGGAAAGAACAGCCGAGGAGATTGAGCATATCTACTTAGGGGAAGCCAAAAAATTAAAAGAGAACAAACTGATGGCATCAGGAGGCAAGACATGATTCTAGTTATGAAATCTGGCTGTAGCCAAAACGAAATTGATGCAGCCGTTAAGCGAATCAAAGAATTGGGTCTGGAGGAGCATGTATCACAGGGGCTTGAGCGTACAATTATAGGTATACTGGGCCAAAACCTTCGCGATCTCCAGGATGTACTACAGTTATTACCTGGGGTAGAAGAGGTTATTCCTGTTGGCAAACCCTATAAACTTGCGAGTCGTGAATTTCACCCTGGAAATAGCGTAGTCAAAGTAAATGATATCGCTATTGGCGGTGACGAAATAGTTGTTATAGCTGGGCCATGTGCTGTAGAAAGCGAGGAGCAACTTTTGTCTACAGCTCGTCAAGTTAAAGCGGCTGGCGCTAGTATATTACGTGGTGGTGCTTTTAAACCGAGCACCTCGCCATATAACTTTCGTGGCTTGGGCGAAAAAGGGCTTAAAATGTTAGCGAAGGCTCGGGAAGAAACAGGGATGCCTGTCATCACGGAAGTGATGACGCCGGGTGATGTTGAGTTAGTAGCTAGCTATGTTGACATTCTGCAAATTGGGGCGCGGAACATGCAAAATTTTATCTTGCTGGATGAAGCGGGGAAAACGAGGAAGCCAGTTATGCTTAAGAGAGGTTTATCATCCACGATTCAAGAATGGCTATTGGCTGCTGAGTACATTCTGGCTCAAGGCAATGAACAGCTTATCCTTTGTGAACGCGGCATCAGAACTTTCGAAACTTCTACTCGCAATACTATGGATATTAGCGCCATTCCCATCATTAAGAAAGTTAGTCATTTGCCTATAATTGCTGACCCCAGCCATGCCACAGGCAAGTGGTATTTGGTAGCTCCGATGGCACTGGCAGCAATAGCTGCTGGGGCAGATGGGTTGATGATAGAGGTCCATCCCAATCCTGATATAGCGCTTAAAGATGGTGCTCAATCGCTTACCTTTGAAAATTTCAGGCGATTGATGTCTCAAGTAGCGCCTATAGCGCGAGTTACAGGTAGAGAACTAACTGTTTCTAACATGAAGGTTGAACCTTAGACTCTAATGGGGATTGAACAAGAACTGATTCACGTAGCTTCTCAAAGGGAAACATTTCTTACTGTTGGTATCTTTGATGGTGTTCATGCAGGACATCGCCACTTGATTAAAAGATTGAACCAGCGGGCACAGGAAAAGGGATTACTCAGTGGCGTAGTTACATTTAACCCCCACCCACAATTAGTACTACAGCCACACAGCCGATTGCCTTGGCTGAGTAGTCTGGAAGACCGAATCAAATATCTACGGGAACTGGGTGTCTGTTTAGTTGTTGTATTATCTTTTACTCCTGAGGTAGCTCAGCTTAATGCCCGAGAGTTTGTTGTCTTGCTTAAGAAATATCTCAAGATGAGCGGACTTATAATTGGTCCTGACTTCGCTTTGGGTAAGGGACGTGGGGGTGGCGCTAACTTGCTTGCCGCACTGGGACAAGAAATGGAATTCAGTACAGAAATTGCCCCCCCTTTTAGGGTTGGAGGTGAAGTAGTAAGCAGTTCTCTCATTCGCCAAGCATTAACTCAAGGGGACATGATAAAAGTAGAAAAATTGATGGGGCGCTACTTTACTCTTCGGGCCAGAGTTATATCCGCAGACAAACGTGGGCAAACTTTAGGATTTCCTACTGCCAACTTGAACATAAGATCAGGGCAGGCATTGCCTAATAGAGGTGTTTATGGCACTATTACTTGCGTAAATAATAATCGATTTGCTTCGGCCACCAATATTGGTGCCCGCCCCACCTTTGGAGGGGGTGGAGAAACTGTGGAAACGCATCTCCTTGATTACCAGGGTGACTTATATGGTAAAGAACTCAAGGTTAAGTTTGTTCGTAAATTGAGAGATGAGAAGCGCTTCGCTTCACCTGAAGAATTAAAGCTTCAGATTAAAAAGGATGTTGAAAAGGTGAGGATACTAATAGCCAGAGAGTTAAAATGACTAATCTTAAATTTGACACCCTGCTAAAACGAGGCGTGAAAGAAATCATTGTCGAGCAGGAACTAATAAAGCTATTGGAGTCAGGGAAATGTCTCAGATTGAAACAGGGGTTTGACCCCAGTAGCCCGGATATCCACTTAGGGCATGTAGTCGGGTTGAGGAAATTGCGTCAATTTCAAGACATGGGGCATAAAGTTACCCTTATAGTCGGCGATTGGACAGCACGAATTGGAGACCCAAGCGGGCAGTCGGTTACTCGTCCAATGCTTTCTCCTCAAGAAGTGGAGGATAATGCTCAAACTTACATGGAGCAATTCTTTAAGGTGGTAGATAAAAGTAGGACAGATATAAGATGGCAGAGTGAATGGTATGGTAAATTCACTCTGGACGAAGTCATCAAACTTACCAGCAAATTTACTGTAGCGCAGCTTCTGGCTAGAGAAGATTTCAGTAAGAGATATAGCTCAGGCAATCCCATTTCCCTGACTGAATTGCTCTACCCCCTGCTTCAGGGCTATGATTCAGTAGTTGTCGAAGCCGACGTTGAGTTTGGCGGCATTGATCAGAAATTTAATTGCCTTCTAGGGAGGGAATTACAGCAATTCATGGGGCAGCCTTCCCAGCAAGTTTTTCTTGTCCCTCTTCTCATTGGCACTGATGGTAGCCAAAAGATGAGTAAGAGCTTAAATAATCATATAGGTATCTACGAGGTTCCTCAAGAGATGTACGGCAAAGTGATGTCTATTCCTGATTATCTTATCATTGATTATTTCGAGTTAGTAACTGATGTTCAGGATGAGGAAATTGCTGCATTTAAGGAACAGATGAATACTCTCTCAGTTAACCCTATGAGCCTCAAAAAGAGGTTGGCTTATGAGATTACCTCTCAATTTCATGATAAGCAGGCAGCGATTGAAACAGAAGAGCGGTTTACTAAAGTTTTTCAGAAAAAAAAGATGCCGAATGATATTCCTGAATATACTTTCATAGCCAAACATGCCCAGGGTGAATTGTACGAGGTTGATATTGCTCCGACTTTGCTTCAGAAGAAGCTGGTTAAAAGTAATAGTGAATTGAAGCGCTTACTGGCCCAAGGGGCAATTGAGCTAAATGGCAAGAAAGTGAGCAGGAATATAATGAACGCTCCGAGTAATAGTATTCTCAGGATAGGGAAGCGTTGTTTTATCAGGATGGCCATTAATCGAACTTTTGCAGGGGGGTAAAAATGCAATTACGAGTACCAGGACCAACACCTTGTCCACCACAGGCTCTTCAGGCTATGGGAAAACAGATGGTGAACCATCGAGGCAGGGAATTTGCCGAGATTCTTAACTCGGTAACAACGAACTTGAAACAGGTATTTCAAACCAGAGGAGACGTTTTTATTCTTACGTCTTCGGGTACCGGTGGTTTGGAAGCGGCTGTTGTCAATACTCTATCGCCAAATGACAAGGTTTTAGCAGTATCTTGTGGCGCTTTCGGCGAGCGCTTTGGCGATATCGCTGAACAATATGGTGCTAAAGTGAAGCACCTTAACTTTGAGTGGGGAAAAGCAGTTGACCCTGAAGCAGTGAATAAGGCATTAAGGGCAAATAGTGATATTAAGGCAGTGCTGGTAACCCATAATGAGACATCTACAGGAATAACTAACAGCCTCAGCGGAATAAGTTCTGTAGTTAAGGGGTTTGGCAAGCTTCTTATAGTAGATGCTATAAGCAGCCTTGGTTGCATTGACCTGCCCATAGATAAGTGGCATTGCGATGTAGTTGTTACTGGTTCCCAAAAAGGATGGATGGTTCCTCCAGGGGTAGCGATGATTAGCATGAGTGAAGAAGCCTGGCAAGCTCATGCCCAGGCGAAGATGCCACGATATTACTGGGATTTCACTAAAGCCAGGGAATATCTACTAAAAGGGCAAACCCCTTGGACGCCAGCCATCTCTATCTGCTATGCTCTAAATTCTACTTTAGATCTCATACTAAGCGAGGGGCTGGCTAATGTGTTTGCCAGGCATGCTAGAGTAGCTCAGATGACCAGAGAAGGAATAAAATCACTGGGGCTAGCTCTCTTTTCTGAAGCTAGCCATGCTTCCAATACTGTGACAGCAGTCTCCGCCCTTGGTAGAAAGGGAGAAGGGGGTTCTCCCAAAGGTTATTTTGCAGCAGAGCCGCAAATCGATGTGGCCAAACTAATCCAAGTTCTTAGAGATGAATATGATGTGGTTATTGCCCCAGGGCAAAGAAAGTTATCGGGTAAAATCTTTCGCATTGGCCACCTTGGGTTAGTTAAAGAGAGCGATATTAAAATATTGTTAGAGGCTTTAGCCGGAGCTTTGCCAAAAGCAAGATTATGATTAAGAAGCACGAGATGCGTATTTTAGTTGCCGACCCAATTGCTGAGGAAGGGCTAGAAGTCCTTCGTAAGTATGCACAAGTGGATGTCAAACTCAAGTTGGCTGCTGAAGAGTTTCAAGCCATAATTGGCAAGTATGATGCACTGGTTGTGCGCAGCGGGACTCAAGTGTCTGCTAAGGCCATTGAATCTGCAAAGAGGCTCAAGGTGATTGGTAGGGCAGGGGTCGGCATAGATAATATTGATGTTGATGCTGCTACTAAAAGAGGCATAATAGTAGTTAACACTCCTACAAGTAACACTATTTCTACTGCTGAACATACCATTGCGTTGATGCTTGCCTTAGCTCGTAGTATACCTAAAGCAAATAGCTTGCTTAAATCAGGTGTCTGGCAAAGGGGAAAATTAATAGGGACGGAACTTAGGGACAAAACATTGGGCATTATCGGATTGGGTAACGTAGGCTCAGAAGTGGCCAAGCGCGCTCAAGCATTTGAAATGAATGTTATTGCTTATGATCCATTTGTGTCCGTAAGTTATGCTAATGCTCTCAAAGTGAATCTTGTTCCCTTGGAACATCTGTTTGAAAAAGCCGATTTTATTAGCCTTCATGTGCCATTGACAGAGCAGACCGAGGGCTTAATTGGTGCTAAGGAATTAGCGAAAATGAAACCAACAGCTCGAATTATCAACGCAGCTCGAGGTGGATTAGTCGATGAAGAAGCGCTTGTCAAAGCAATTGAATGTGGAGAAATAGCCGGTGCGGCTTTCGATGTCTTTAGTGCTGAACCGCTAACTGCCAGCCCCTTATTTGAGGATGACAGGATAATTGTTACCCCTCACCTTGGTGCTTCTACTTTCGAAGCTCAGACTAACATTGCCAAAGATATCGCTGAGCAAGTTGTAGCAGTACTTCAAGGACAATTCTGTAAGTATGCTATTAATACTCCGTATGTTCCTCCCGAACTGGTGCCATTCATAAAGCTGGCTTCGGCTGTTGGCAACCTTGCCAGCCAACTAATGGATGGCCAAATAAGCAAGATATATATTAAGTATTGTGGTGAAGTCGCTAATCATGATTGTAACTCAGTAAAGTCAGCGATTTTTAGTGGCTTGTTACAACAAGCGCGTAATGAGAGTATTAACCTGGTCAATGCCAGTTTTATTGCTGCTCAGCATGGCCTAAAAATCAGCGAGGAAAAAGAGCCAAGTTGCCAAGATTACTCTAACTTGCTTACTCTAAAAGTTGACACTGAAGCAGGAGCTACTATTATATCAGGTACAGTTAGAGATAATGAGATTCATATTGTTCAGGTTAACGACTTTTGGATGGATATTGTACCCAGTGGTGGCTATTGCCTTTTATGTGATCATCTGGATCGGCCTGGGGTGGTGGGTGTCATAGGTACCATAACTGGTAGGTCCAATATTAACATCAGTTCTATGTACATGAGCCGGCTCCAGCCTCGGGGGCGTGCGCTCATGATTTTAACTTTGGATGAACAATTAAGTGAGCAACAAAGACAGGAAATATTAGCCATTCCTGGTATTCATACAGCCAGGGCAGTAAGATTTTAATCAATTGAGAGAGAATTCATAATCAAGCCGGTTGGGAGCTTAGGGTGAAAATAAGTCGATTTGCGGGGCATTCTATCGTTGGCATCAGTAATAGTTTTGATTATTTCTGGTGATGGTGAATTTGATAGGAAAGCTAGTTGATATTTTCCCTCTTTTATCTGCTGACAAATCTGTTCTATATCAACGGTGTAAGTAACGTTTTCACTGTCTTGTGTGATGCCTAACATTCTATCCAGAATAAGGTGATTGAGAAGGCTGATGCTAAGATTTTTGTAAGGCAGAGAGTGATTCCTCGGCATTATATCCTCAAAAGAAATGTCAGGACGTTGCTTTAGCAGTACCAGAGATTGTGGTACCAGCCCTAAGATTTCTAAAAGCGCTCCGCCGTCCATTTTGTATTCCAAACTTCTAATCAAATTCTCAGTTAAGGGGACATATTTTAGAGCAAAAATTCGTTTAAGCTGACTTTCAAATTGAGCTAAAGCGGAGGGCGCTATGCCTCTAACTAGTCTGTGAACAGGCAAGATAACCAAGCCTGGGTCAGAGAAATCAACTAGGGTCATCATTACATAATTGAAGGCTTCCTTGCCTGTTATAGGCCAGGGTGTCTTGCTTGTACTAATATGTGTTCTTTCTTGTTGGTAGGCTAGTGCTGTTTCATATCTATGATGTCCATCAGCCATATAAAGAGGTTGGTTGGCTAGAAGCTCACTGAGACGACGTATGAATGCAGGGTCAGTTATTGCCCAAACAACGTGCTTCTCTTCGGGATAGGCGAATTCTATTACAGGTTCAGCCCGTGAGGCTTCAGTCAATATTTGAGCAACCTTATCTCCCGAGTCCTGGTATAGAGCAAAAAGTGGGCTGAAATTAGCTTGGCAAGCGCGCATTAGCTGTAAGCGGTCGTCCTTGGCTTTGGGGAATGTCTCCTCGTGGGGGTATATTTTATTGCCCCACGGCTCTAATTTAATATGAACTATCAATCCACGTCTTCTTCTCCTTTTCCCCAAATAGGTAAAATATTGGTCATGGAGGTAAAAAGCCGGGTAATCTTCAAATTGAAGGACTTTCTCTTTAAGCCATCGCTGTAATGTGATAGCTGCTCTGTTGTATTTGTTATGAGCAGACTGCTTCGTTGTCACAACAGGCAGGGGGTATTCCAGGCGGATGGCATTGTAACTACTCCTTTCGTAGTAATACTTTTGTTGTCCAGGAGTAATGACATCATACGGGGGGCAGATAGATTGAGCCAAGTCCTTGACTATTTCTTGGTTATAACGTATCCCTCTGAATGGGCAAATTTCAGCCATTTACTTGAAATCGCTTTATATCTTTAACAAACGATCTGCCTTTTTTGCGCTAAAAAACAAAATAATAGCGGCAAAGTGGTACCGCTATTATCAAATAATTCCAACTCTCCCGCAACTTAGACAGTAGCTAGCAACTCCGAAACTATCTCGCTAACTTCCCTCCCATCAGCTTTTCCCTTTAACTGAGGCATGAGTTGAGCCATAACACTCCCTTTACCCTTCATTCCTTCAACTTCTGCTGTCTCTATTACTCGTTGTGCTGCAGTCTTAATTTCCTCACGGCTCATTTGCTCGGGAAGGTATTTCATCAGAGTGGATAACTCTGCCTTCTCCTGGGCTACAAGGTCATCGCGATTTCCCTGCTTGAACGCTTCAATGCTTTCCCGATGTTGCTTTACTTCCTTGCTAATAACATCAAGAATTTTGTCGTCATCAAGGGGTTCCCGCTGGGCGATTTCGGCGTTTTTTATTTCAGATAAGAGCATGCGTAATATAGAGGCTTTTCCTTTATCCCGCAGCTTGAGTGCTTCTTTGAGGTCTTCTCTTATCTTGCCCTCGCAAGTCACTTTAACCCCCTGGAGCTTTTTCGTTTCTTCGCTGCCTCTTTTTTCTTGCGTTGCTCACTGGGTTTCACATAGAACCTGCGTTGGCGGATTTCAGCTAAAATACGAGCTTCCTGAACACGCCTATTGAATCTGCGCAGCAAGCTCTCAAAACTCTCACTCGGACCAAGTTTTACATTAGCCATTAATATATTATCTTTATGCCTTTATACAAGGCACTATATTCTATCTATCGTATTCCCCTTATGTCAAATCGGCGGCGTAATCAATTTGATAAAGAGTCGTGCACTAGTTCAGACAGATTAGTGATACTGGTACAGAGAATAGATTACTAATACTCCCTGTGATTGCTGATAAAACAATAACTTTTCTCTTTTATCTCTCATCCTCAGTATTTATTTGATATCTTCCATACGCAAAATTTGTATCGTCATTCCTTATCAAAATATAATCGCTTCAATCTTTGTAGGAGTTGCTTATCTCTCTGTTTAATCATAGCCTCAATTTTTTCCTTAGGCCATTTATAAAAACCCTCGCCTGTTTTGACGCCTAATTTACCTCCTGCAACCAACTTTTTACAAAACTGAGGAACTTCTGTTGAGCTTTCAATCTGCGGAAATAGTTCCTGTGCACAGGTTAAATCTATATCTAGGCCAGTCAAATCCGAGGTTTCGAAAATACCTATCGTGGGCAAGCGGAAGCCAAAACTAGACTTTGCCACAGTGTCGATATCTTCAATACTGGCCATGCCCTTTTCAAAGATAGAAAGTGCCTCACGCAGCAAAGCTATCTGCATCCGGTTGGACACAAAGCCGGCCATCTCTTTCATAATCCTCACTGGTTTCTTCCCCACCTTGTCAAGAAGAGCGTAGGTCCGTTCCATAGTTTCAGGAGAGGTTTTTGGGCCTTTTACCACTTCTACCAATGGCACAATATATGGGGGGTTAAACCAATGAGCAATTATTTGGTTGCTCTGTCGTTTACATAACACACCAATATCACTTATCAGAAATGTAGAAGTATTGCTCGCTAATATGGTATCTTGGCGACAAATTTCTTCTACATCATAAAAAATCTTTTGCTTTACCTTGAGTATTTCTGGTCCAGCTTCCAGAATAAAGTTAGCATCTTTGATTGCGCTAGCCAAATCTGTAGTAACCTTAATCCGTGATAATGCTTGCCGCTTTGTTTCTTTTGTGGCCAAGCCGTTTTCTATAAAGCTGTCGAGGTGAGAATCAATAAGGGTCACAGCTTTTTCCAAGAGAGCACGATCTATATCATATAGCTTGACATTGTATTCACCAAGAGCGAATGCCAGGGCAATGCCATGCCCCATAGTTCCTGAACCAAGCACTGCTATATTTTGAACCTCTCCCAACCAGCTTTCAGCACTTTCAATCATTTACACTACCTCCTTTTTTATATACTTTTTGTCAATCTTTCCACATGCAGAAAGCATTTCTGGACTCATCCCTTCCACATATTGCTCCTGGAGCACTGCCTTTCACGGGCATATAACCAGGCAAGAGTCAAGGTGACTGAGGCGGAAGAATTTGAACTTCTGGCCGTGCTCTTTTATGAGATGCACTTATTCTGGATAAGGAGTTCAGCTACAAGAACTGCGCCCTTGGCGGCTCCCATCTTGGTATTATGGGATACCAGGAGGTACTTGATGCCGTTTTCCAGGACGGTATCTTTTCTGATTCTTCCTACCACGGTGGCCATGCCATCATCGGCGTCGCGGTCAAGTCGTGGCTGGGGCCTGAAGGGGTCATCGAGCACAATTATTGGGTGTTCTGGGGCTGAGGGCAGACTAGTCTCGCCTGTGTATTCTCTCATGACTTGTGCAATATCTTCTGCCTCACAAGCTTTTTGCGTGGAGACGAAAACTGATTCTGTATGTCCCTCTCGTACGTTGATGCGAGTGCAGGTACTGCTTACATTGAATCGTGCTGGCTTAACTGAAGTGCCGTCGAAATCCCCCAGGATTTTCTGTGTTTCGCGCTGTGTCTTTTCCTCCTCTCCCGGAATAAAAGGGATGACATTATCCAGAATGTCGATACCCAGCACTCCGGGGCTTCGGCCTGCGCCTGACATAGCTTGCATCGAAGTCATTATGACAGCGTTTATGCCAAATGTTTTATAGATTGGTTTTAGTGTTATTGCCAGGCCACATGTGGTGCAGTTAGGAATGGGTGTAATAAATCCTTTCCATCCCCGTGATTTTCTTTGAATAGCAATCAATTTGGCATGCTCGGAATTAATGCCTGGAATTAGAATGGGGACATCGTCATCATAACGGAAGGCTGATGCAGTGCTTATAACGGGCTTGGTAATGGCAAACTTCGGTTCGAGTATCTTTGCCTGGTCGGATTCTATGGCGGAAAAAACGATGTCTATGTTGGAGGTGTTCATCTTGATAGCGTTCTGGACTTCCATTCCCATGACTTCCTCCACAGGGGGCTCCTCGCAGAACCAGCGTAAAGCTCCTGATTGAGCTGAGGTTATCGCCTCTTTGTAACTGCGGCCTGCCGACCTCTCAGAGGCAGCAAGCGCTGCGATTTTAATCCAGGGATGCTTTTCCAGGGCAACGATAAATTGCTGGCCTACAATGCCTGTGGCTCCCACAATAGCAGCTTTTAGCATGGTTATCTCTCCTTTCTGACCTTTGATGACATCTGTTTCTGCTTAACTCATGTGCAGCAATGCCAGTGACCAAGCAGCTCTATAATATTACCATATTATTTCTATGTATTATCTCGTCCCCATATCCATGACCCAGGAGGCTTAAGATTCTATCAGAATGTGCCCCTTTGATAACAGCCATATCGGCAGAGCTGTAGTTGGAAATGCCACAAGCAATATGTGCGCCTTCTTCATTTATGATGTCCACAATATCGCCTCGCTGGAAGTTGCCATCTATCTTTGCAATGCCAGCAGAGAGCAAGCTTTTACTTTGCTCCTTAAGCGCTAGAACAGCGCCTCTATCCACTACTATTTTACCTTTAGAAGCTAATCCGCTGAGCATCCATCTCTTTCTGCTTTCCATCTTATTTACTTGGGCTGGGAAAAACGTACCTATGTTCTCGCCGTGGCTAATTTTCACCAAAGCACCACTTTCACGACCATCGGCAATGATTACATTCACTCCTGAAGAAGTAGCTAGTTTAGCTGCTTCAATCTTGGTTGCCATGCCTCCAGTCCCTTGACGGGTAACAGCGTTGCTGGCTAAGCGCTTAATTTTAGTGTCAATCTTGTCCACTCGACGGATAAGCTGAGCCTCAGGATTATGATGTGGGTCAGCAGTATATAAACCTCTTGTATCTGTGAGCAATATCAGGAGGTCAGCATCAATTAGATTGGCTACCATGGCTGAAAGATTATCATTATCTCCAAATTTAAGCTCTTTAATCTCATCAAGGGCAACGATGTCGTTTTCGTTAATGATGCAGATTATATTAAGGTCGATGAGAGTTAGTAATGTATTGCGAGCGTTAAGATAGCCAGCTCGGTCGCGAAGGTCTCTCTTGGTAAGCAATGCCTGAGCTATAGTTATGTCATACTGAGTGAAAAGTTCTCCATAGGTGTGCATAAGGTGGTTTTGTCCCACTGAAGCCAGGACTTGTTTGAAAGATGTGCTCTTATGTTCCGGGATTGCTTCGAGCTTCTGTCTCCCGGCGGCGATAGCTCCAGAGGAAACTATTGTTATCTCTTTACCTTGATGGTGAAGTTGAGCTAGTTGTTGTACCAGGTTAGCCATGATCGGCAGCTCAAGGTGGTCTGTGCCTGAAGTAAGGAGGCTTGTGCCAAGTTTGGCTACTATGCGATGATAAGACATTACCTCGAATTATAGCAATGCTATAGAAGGTCAACAAGTCAAGCAAACATTGTTATACTTTAAAGATGAATCTCTCCTGTTTACTTTCTCTGTTTAAGGAAACACCTGCCTACAAGCAATTGGTGGAACAGCTAGTTGCGTTCAATGGTAAGCAGAAAGTGGTGATACTCGGGGCTGCAAAGCCTTTTCTTATAGCTGCCCTTAACGAAGAATTTAACCTGCCTCTTATAGTAGTAACTGCTCACCCCGAGGATGCTAAGGAGCTATATGAGCAGCTCCAAATCTGGTGTTCGCCTTCAGTCAATTTGATGCAGTTTCCCGAAGTGGATTTCTCGCCATATGAATATTTTACTTCCTACCCCCGTAAGGCAATGATGGAGCGATTACAGGTATTATCCAGCCTATCTCTTTGTGGGCCCTTTGCGTTCCATCACTCTAAGCGCAGGGAAGAATCTTACGTCACCGATGGTAAGCTCTGCGAAAAATCTGGATGCCCTTCCCTTTCACTTAGTTCAGGACTTGGGCTGACAACTAAACAGCCCCCTTTGGTAGTAGCTTCAGCCCTGGCGATAGTAAGCAAAACTATCCCGGTGGAAGATTTTGCCCACGCCTGGCATTTTTTACGGCAAGGTATGGCTGCTGATCCTGTAGTCTTGTTACACAAATGGCAAAGAATGGGTTATGAGGTGGAGGGTGTAGTTGAAATACCGGGGACGATGAGTAGACGAGGTGGTATCATTGACATTTTTCCTGTCTGTAGCCAATTCCCAGCCCGAATAGAGTTTCTGGGCAATCAGATAGAGAGCATGCGGTTGTTTAATCCTGAAAGTCAGTGCTCAATCAAACCAATTTCTTTGTTAAATATCACTCCAGCTAAGGAAGCCCTCATATCCCCAGCGGGACAGATGACTAATGCCCTGGATTTAGATAGCTGTACTGCTGAGGCAAAAGCACACTTTGAAGAAGATATAGCTAGATTGCAACAGGGGCAATGGTTCTCAGGTGCTGAGTTTTACTTCCCTTTGTTTAATACCGCTGACGTTTTTGATTATCTATGCCCTAATGCTCTCATTATTCTCGACGCAGCGGAGGAAATTGAGGTTGTCATTGGAAGGATAAACAGGGAAGCTCAAGAATTAAGAGAGGTAAAGTTGGGAAATGCTGTACTGCCCAGGGGATTCCCATCTCCCTATTTTACCTGGGGGGAATTGGAATCAAAAGTAAAGGCGAGGCAATGGCTGGTTCTAGAATCCTGGAATACTGCTTTAGTTCCAAAATCCGGTGAGCTCCCAGGGATTTCTGCTGTTGAGAATCAGCAACAGATTTTGCCCTTTAGGTTAGCTTCTAGCTACGCAGGGGATTTAGGAAGATTCCTTCGGGAAGCCAAACAAATGACACAGCAAAAACAACGAGTAGTTGTGGTTAGCAACCAGACCAGTCGCTTAGCCGAGCTTTTTCAGGGGGAAGATGTGTATGTTTCTCCCACTTCAAAAATGGAGGAGGTCCCGCCTTGTGGCTCAATTACCTTGTTTCAGGGGTCATTGGCTGAAGGTTGGGTGATGAATCGTAAATTGAACTTGATTACCGATGCTGAACTTTTTGGCTTTGTAAAGCAGAGGCGTCTAAGTAAGAAGGAGCCTATACGACGCCAGTGGCTTCTCCCTCAACTAAGCCCTGGTGACTATGTGGTCCATATTGACCATGGCATCGGCAGGTTCAGTGGACTAAACCAGATGTCTGCTGGGGGAATTGAACGGGAGTATCTTGTTTTAGAGTATGCTGCCGGCGATAGACTCTATGTGCCTGTTGAGCAAATTGGGCGCGTCAGCCCTTATGTTGGCGCCAGTGACCGGCCGCCAGTTTTAAACCGATTGGGAACTCAAGAGTGGCAAAAAACAAAGAAAACAGTGGAGCAATCGGTGGCTGATATTGCTCAAGAGCTGCTTAGCCTTTATGCTAACAGAGAAGTAACCGCAGGTTTTGCTTTTTCTCCTGATACTTTATGGCAACAAGAACTGGAGGCCTCATTCCCTTACATAGAAACACCTGACCAGACTGAGGCAGTGCTCGCTATTAAAGAAGATATGGAGAAAGCTAGGCCAATGGATCGGCTCATTTGTGGGGATGTGGGTTATGGTAAAACTGAAGTAGCCTTGCGGGCTGCGTTTAAGGCAGTGATGGATAATAAGCAAGTGGCTATGTTAGTCCCTACAACCGTACTGGCTCAACAACACTTTGTTACCTTTAACCAGAGATTACAGCCCTTCCCCTTAAAAATCGCTGTGCTAAGTCGCTTTTGCTCCCCGGAAAAGGAAGGGGAAACTATCGGAGGCTTGGTTAATGGTACGGTGGATATATGCATTGGCACTCACCGTTTATTACAGAAAGATGTTGTCTTTAAGGATCTGGGGTTAGTGGTAATTGATGAGGAACAGCGATTCGGCGTGGCACAGAAGGAAAAACTTAAGCAAATGAGGAGAGAGGTAGATGTTCTGACTCTCACTGCTACACCCATTCCGCGCACCCTTCATATGTCTCTAACAGGCATTAGGGATATGAGCATTATAGAAACGCCTCCTGAGGAACGTTTATCTATTAAGACCTGTGTGGGTGCTTATGATGATGTTTTAGTCCGAGAGGCGATATTGCGTGAACTGGAGAGGAATGGGCAGATTTTTTTCGTTCACAACCGGGTTCAAAGCATTACCTTCGTAGCCAGCAGATTACAATCTCTGGTACCTGAAGCGAAAATAGCTATAGCCCATGGGCAAATGCATGAAGATGAATTGGAGAAGGTGATGGCAGATTTTGTGGCTGGTCGCTGCGATATTCTGGTGACTACTACCATTATCCAGTTGGGCCTGGATATGCCTAATGTTAATACATTAATTGTAGACCAGGCCGATAAATTTGGTTTAACCCAGCTTTATCAATTAAGAGGCAGGATAGGACGTGGTACTAACCAGGCTTATGCCTATTTTCTCTTTGATAAAGAGAAGCAGTTAACTCTACAGGCTCATAAGAGACTCAGGACCATTTTTGAAATTACAGAATTGGGCGCTGGATTTGGCATAGCTATGAAAGATCTGGAAATTCGCGGGGCAGGGAATCTCCTGGGCGCTGAGCAAAGTGGTCATGTGGCTGCCGTAGGTTTTGATCTCTATTCTCAAATGCTAGCTGAAGCAGTAGAGAAGTTAAAGGTGAGACAAGAAGGCGAAGTCAAGAGGAATGTCTACGTCAACAAAACGAGGCGAGTTCCTACTGTAGCGTTGCCACTGAGCGCCTATATACCTGAAGAATACGTATCTAAGTTGAACACTCGCTTAAATCTTTATCGCAGATTGGTCAACATAGGGCGTATTGAGGAAATAGGGAATATGGCCCAAGAGCTTAGAGATAGGTTTGGCGCCTTACCGCATCAAGTGGAAGGATTGCTTTACATAATAGAGATAAAGATACGGGCAGCTAAAGCAGGAGTGGGGTCTATCTATACCCAGGGGAAACAAGTGGTGCTAAGCCCAGTTGCTGAGAGGATGTCGCTCAGTGCGTCTTGCCTGCGAAAATATGAGTACGCAATTAAGATTGGTGCTAGCCAGCTTAGATTAGATACTAAACGCCTGGGGAATAAGTGGCAGGGGGCGCTACAGGAGCTGCTTGGAGGATAAGGTACTCGTTCAAGGCACTTCTGCTCTGGAGAGCTTTGCGATAAAATTTCTTCGCAATGACACAAACCTCGGGGAAAGTAGTAAACTATATGGGATAATGTGTTGCTGCAAACATCAATTGGAAGTTTTTATCACTCGCGAGGAAATAACTCGGAGCGTTGTTAGGCTGGCTTCCGAAATAAATCATGATTATCGTGGGAAGTCGCTTTTGCTCATCGGTGTTCTAAAAGGCGCATTTGTGTTTATGGCTGACCTGATCCGCCAGCTTGGTTTGCCAGTGGAGGTGGATTTCATCAGACTCTCCAGCTATGGCGCTGCCAGAGAAAGCTCGGGTAAAGTTAAAGTAATTCAGAGGCTTAGTGCATCGGTAAAGGGTAGGGATGTTCTGATAATTGAAGATATTGTGGATACTGGCGGTACAATCTCTTTTTTGTTGGATTACTTAAAAAGAAAGAAACCTGCTTCACTGAGGCTTTGTGCCTTAATGGATAAGCCGTCTCGCCGCCAGATTTCTGTACCTATTGACTATCTTGGCTTTACCGTGCCAGATAAATTTATTGTTGGCTATGGCCTCGATTTTGATGAAAAGTTTCGCTATTTACCTTACATCTGTTTTGTGGGGGATTAAACGATGAATTTGAAAAAGATTATTGCTGTAGCTAGAGGCGAAAGGCCAGCCGATTTAGTGCTAAAAAATGCTCGTGTAATAAATACTTTTATCGGCGAGGTGGAACAGGGCGATGTAGCTATTTGTGGCGATAGAGTTGCTGGTATAGGGGATTATCAACAGGCCAGAGGGAGCATTGATTTGCATGGCGATTATCTGGCCCCGGGATTGATCAATGGTCATACTCATGTAGAAAGCTCTATGCTTCATCCAGTGAGATATGCTCAGGCGGTGGTTCCTAGAGGTACTCTGACTGTTGTTACTGATTTGCATGAAATCGCTAACGTCTGTGGGGTCGAAGGTGTGAAATTTGTTACAAGCTGGGCACATAAGTTGCCTCTGGATATGATGCTTATGATTCCCTCCTGTGTGCCGGCAACCACGTTGGAAACATCGGGTGCTCGAATCAATGCTGATGAGGTGAAAAAACTTTTGGCATATCCTGATGTCATTGGTTTGGGGGAGGTGATGAATTTTCCTGGCGTGATCAGTGGGGATGAGGAGGTATTAGCTAAGATTAGTGCCGCTGAGGGCAGAGTTATTGATGGACACGCTCCTGGGCTGGGAGGCAAGGAGTTGAATGCCTATATAGCGGCAGGCATTCTTTCTGACCATGAATCCACCACGTTGGAGGAAGGTAGAGAAAAGCTGAAGCGAGGAATGTATTTGATGATTCGGGAAGGCTCTTCTGAGAAGAATTTAGAGGCTCTTCTGCCATTGGTTACTGATAATACCTATAAGAGATGTCTCTTCGTAGTGGATGACCGCAGTTGTTCTGACCTTCTCCGCCAGGGCGATATCGATGCTGTAGTGAGGAAAGCTATTAACGAAGGGTTGGAACCAGTTCGGGCGATTCAGTTGGCAACAATTAACCCTGCTGAGCATTTCCGCCTTCATGACAGGGGCGCTATCGCTCCAGGTTACCTCGCTGACCTCATCACTATCACTGATCTCTCCAGACTGGAAATAGACATGGTGTTTTATAAAGGTAAGCTACTGGCAAAACAGGGCAAACCTTTATTTCCCTCGCTACAACTGGAGGTTGATAGCTATCAGACGATGGCTAAATCAGTGTGTATCAAACCGCTTACTATAGAATCGTTGAAATTAGCGGCTACTGGGGAGACATATCCTGTTATTGAAATTGCCCCCGGACAGATAATTACTAGGAAAAGAATAGAAAAGGTAAAAATCGTGGACGGGGCAATTGTGCCTGACCTGGAGAAGGATATCTTGAAGCTCGTGGTGGTGGAAAGGCATAAAGCCAGCGGCAATATTGGCCTGGGGCTGGTTAAGGGATTCGGCTTAAAGGGAGGAGCGTTAGCATCCTCTGTGGCTCATGATTCTCACAATATAATAGCTGTAGGTTCTAATGACGCTGACATCCTTAGAGCAATTGAGGAGATAGTTAAGATGCAAGGTGGGCTGGTTGCCTGTGCTAACCATGAAATTCTTGCCTCTCTGCCATTGCCTATCGCCGGTCTGCTTTCCCCTGAGCCCTTAGAGAAAGTTGTAGCTCAATTTGAAAAGCTGGAGAAGGCTGCTGCTGGTCTGGGTAACTTGCCTACGGCTCCTTTATCTATCCTTTCTTTTCTGGCTCTGCCTGTCATTCCCGAATTGAGGCTGACTGATTTGGGGCTGGTGTCACTGTAACTGTGTTGCTTGTCGGCTGATTTTATTTCTGCCTTGTGGCCCATAGTGGAGTAGCCTCGAAAGGCTCACCACTCAGTTTAGCCTGTAGAATTTCCTCCAGCTTCTCGATGGGTACTCGAATTTGTGCCAGGCTGTCTCTTTCCCGTATGGTAACCTGATTATCCTCCAGAGACTGGAAATCTATGGTAATGCAAAAGGGAGTGCCAACTTCGTCCTGACGCCTGTATCTCCGTCCAATGCTTTGAGAATCATCATAGCAGGTCATAAAATTGTGGCACAATTTAGTGTAGACTTTTTTGGATAGCGGGGCTAACCTTTCGTTTCTGCTCAAGGGCAAGATGGCTGCTTTCATTGGAGCTATAGCGACAGGGAAGCGCAAAAGTACTCTGGCTTCTCCCTCTACAGTTTCTTCATGGTAAGCATCAATGAGCAGGGCTAGCACAGAGCGGTCAACACCGGCTGACGGCTCAATGATGTAGGGGATGTACCTTTTTTTCTCCTCGTTATCATAATAGCCAAGTTCTTTGCCGCTACATTTGGCATGCTGGGACAAATCATAATCACCTCTATTGGCAATGCCTTCCAATTCCGCCCAGCCCATAGGAAATAGATATTCGATGTCGTAGCAATCTTTAGCGTAATGGGCCATCTCTTCTTTGCCGTGCTGTCGCAAGCGCAGGTTTTCCTTTCTGATGCCTATCTTTATATACCACTCGAGCCGCTCCTTTACCCAGTAGTCAAACCAGCGTTCATCAGCCCCGGGTTTGACAAAGTATTCCATCTCCATCTGTTCGAATTCTCGGGTCCTGAAGATAAAGTTTCCTGGCGTTATTTCGTTGCGGAAGGACTTACCTATCTGGGCGATGCCAAAGGGCAACTTTTTTCTGGAAGTGGCAAGCACATTTTCAAATTCAACAAATATGCCCTGGGCAGTCTCGGGGCGCAAGTAAATGGTGTTTGTTTCTTCCTCCACTGGACCCATAAAAGTTTTGAACATCAGGTTAAACATGCGAGGTTCAGTCAAACCATCACCACACTGAGGACATTTATTGTCATTTACATCACTAACTCGCCATCTCAGGTGGCAGGTTTTACATTCCGCCATGGGGTCACTAAAGCTATCAATATGGCCGCTGGCTTTCCATATCGCAGGATGCATCATGATACTGGTATCTATACCTACAATGTCATCTCGTTCCTGAACCATGGCTTTCCACCAGGCGTTTTTAACATTGCGTTTAAGCTCCACTCCCATAGGGCCGTAGTCCCAGCAGCTAGATAAGCCGCCGTATATTTCACTGCTGGGGAAGATAAACCCTCTCCGCTTGCACAGAGAGACGATTTTTTCCATATTCACTTTGCTTGTCATTTATATCTCCTTGAGGCACCTTAGCTTACCAGCTTGGGCTGCTCAAGGTCAAAGGGGTGTACTCGTTCAGTACCTTAGTGACACATTCTCCTTTCTTTTATTTTGTCGGTAATGTTCCATGAATTCTTGAGGAGTAAGGTATTCCAATGCCTGATGAGGGCGGATAGTATTATACACATTCTCC
>Ga0268279_1000045_pt1 | contig 98606 bp, 99 predicted proteins | sample saktaG_6_FD_190142 | JGI IMG/M metagenome (GOLD analysis project Ga0268279, IMG submission 190142) | Saline water microbial communities from Sakinaw Lake, British Columbia, Canada - sak_2010_1_5_80m | ecosystem: Environmental > Aquatic > Non-marine Saline and Alkaline > Saline ...
TTCCCATAGCCACAGCGGAGCGGCTTCGTTCAACCGAATTGCTTCCGAAATTGAGCATAGGTAACATTAAAATCAAAAACCTTAGCTTCATCTGTGCTCCAACTTCGGAAGCAATCTTAATCGTTAGCTGCAATTACATAAAGACAAGGAGAAGATAAATGATTAATAAAAACAACAAAATTGATCAAAACTATTTCTGGCTCAATCAACCAACTTATGAAATAAAAAATCATAAGTTATATATGTCAACATCTCCAGATACTGATTTTTGGCAAAAAACTTATTATGGATTTGAAAGAGATAATGGGCACTGCTTATTAACGAAAGTAATAAATGATTTTTCGGTTACTGTAAGCACTGAGTTTTATCCAAAAAAACAATACGACCAATGTGGTTTAATGGTTAGAATTGATTCTGAGAATTGGATAAAAACATCGACAGAATATGATACCGAAAATTATTCACGTCTCGGCTCAGTAGTTACAAATTTAGGATATTCTGATTGGGCAACAATTGATGTCAATTCAAAAATTAATAAAATGTGGTATCGTATACAAAGCAAAAAAAATGATTTCATAATCGAATATTCTGATGATGGAATTTCATGGAAGCAGCTTAGAATTGCACACTTACATGGTAAGTTTAATGAATTAAATGTAGGTATCTATGCTTGCAGTCCAATGGATAGTACTTTTGATGTAGTGTTTGATAGTTATCTATTGGAAAAGAAGGGTAAATCTGACCAGGAAAATCTAAAAATATTTAAGGAGGTCAAGTTAAAATGAATTTTGCAATAATTTACACCATCATTATATTATTGTTGTCTATACCCTTTTTTATTACAAATTTTGCCAGGATAATTCCTATAGGAGTTAGAATTTTTCCTTTTGTGGCAGCCATTTCTTTACTTTGGCTGCACACTATTTTTTTCAGACTAAAAGGCAGAACGGGTCTAATGGCGATTATTTTACTGATTATATTTTACTTTTTAACTTATATTATAATCCTGCCTGCGGGTGCAGGTTCTATGGTAATTTCTATTTTGGACAGAGAGAAAAATATACCAGCGGAAACAATTGGAAGTGATGATTCCACCGAACAAATATATATTGTATATCATCCCGGAATGTCTAAATTTACTACCAAAGTGCTAAGGGCTTTGGCAGAGGATATTGCCCAAAATAATTATAAAGTAACCTTGTATTGTGCAGGAAAAGATTTACAAATCAATTTACAAGATGCCAGGGCAATTGGTTTTGCTTCACCGGTCTATGCTGGTCTTATTAGGCCGCCACTTGAGAACTTTATTCAGCGAAACGAATTTTCAGGCATAGAATGTTTTGTGGCACTTACAGGTGCGGACAAAGAAGGTATAGAAGTGGATACTTCTAAAGCCACTAAGTTAATTGAGGAAAAGGGTGGAAAAATAATAGGAAAAGAAAAGTTTATTACTTCTTATAAAGAGGATGAACTACAAGAAAAAATAGACTTATTTAGCAAAGAACTGATAGGGAAATTATAATATCTCAGGGCATGGTAAAAAATGATTTTTAATCAATCAATAATTTTTTAGGGCAATGAGGATAATAAAGTAATAAAAAATATAAATAAAGGATTTTTAGCTAATTTAATAACTTTTTCCAGGATTGCTTTTATCCCTTTTTTAATTATGGGCGAACTGCAGGGAAAATATTTTCAGTCTCTGATGATAATATTGTTAATCAGCATGTCGGATATAGTTGACGGCATGGTAGCAAAACAAGCAGAGAGCAGCTGTAAGGGAGGGGATATTTTTGATATTGCAGCTGACTTTATGGTAGTCTTGTCAATATTTGTGCTTTGGTACTTAAAACAAATGGTATCTGCATATATTATATTTTTAATTTTACTTTCTTTTATTTCCTTTGTTTATACTTCTTTCTTAAAAAAGAAGATAGTTAAAAATAAAATAGGAAAGTATGTAGGCGCTGTTTGTTTTTTAGGAATTACGGTTATTATTTTTACCAGATTATATCTTAAAGAAACTTATATTAGTGTGCAAAATCTGACCTTAATATTTATCTCTATTTATCTAATAATATCTATTATTGAAAATGTATGGAGCATTACAAAAGATTATTTTTTACAAGAGAAAAAAGATGTAGGAAAAAGATAAAACTACTGAGCAGGAACAACGGTCATTTAATATAAATAAGGGAGAGACAAACCCAAAAGATAAAAATGACGGATAATAAACCGGTTTGGCAGCATCATTGCGAGATGTGTTTTACCTGCGCTGAATGGTACGAGTAAGTGGATTTGCTCCTTAAGTTTTGTACATCTATCTACCCGACTACTTTTTTAAGGGACGTGGTAATGTATATATTTAAGATTTTATTCTACATCACTCCACTACTTAGCTTTTGGCACGATTACTAATAAAGATGAAAGATGTTGACAAAAAATATTTTTTGTTGTATATATCTTGCCATAAATGGTCGATTAAATTCAGTTTTTGTGTTGCCCTTGTTTAATGTTTTTTAGAAAGTGAGGTGATTTTGATGTCTTGCTGTGGCGCAAAAGGAAAAGATAAAGGAAAAGATAAAGGGAAAGGAAAAGGAAAAGGAAAAGATAAAAAATAGTAACATCGATAGACTTCCTATATAAAAACTCCGGGTTCACTCTTTCAATTGAATAATAGGTTAACGAACTCTATGAAAAATTATATAATTAGTTTATCTTATTACTAAAAATCAAAGAAATGTTTTGGTTAAAGCCCTAGCCGTTTACGGTTTTAGGGCTTTAACTATAATTTTATTGATTATTATTCCATATAATTCATTTGACTATGTTAAAGGTCTAATCTATAATTTAGGAAACTTAATATTTGAATATAATAATCTAAAAAGATATATAGGAGTAGGTATGAACAGATATTTTACAATCATCCTCAACCCAGTTGCGGATCAGGGAAATGCGAAGAAAAAAATCCCTTTAATAAAGGAGTTCTTTTCAAAAAATGCAGCAAATTTCAAAATTATTCTTACAGAAGAAATCGGTCATGCTACTTCCATAGCAGAATCGAGTGCTCAAATTCCTGATCAGGTAATCGTAGCCGCCGGCGGGGACGGTACTTCTAACGAGGTAATAAACGGACTTATGTTTAATTCCTGTAAACCTGAATCATCAGCAATCCATAAAAATCGTTTACAGTTTGGTGTTTTACCCATTGGTCGTGGGAATGACTTTGCCTTTGGAGCAGGAGTTCCAAGCGATTTAATAGAGAGCATGCGCCTTCTTCTTGATGGGACTTTTTATCCAATGGATGTTGGGCTTATTACCGGAGGTGATTTCCCTAAGGGTCGGTACTTCGGAAATGGTGTTGGTATCGGTTTTGATGCAATTGTCGGGCTGGAGGCAGCAAAAATGAAGCATCTTCATGGAGCGGCACCATATATCATTGCAGCGCTTAAAACGTTGGTAATGCTCCCAAAAGCTCCAACAATCGAAATATCTTACAAAGATAGAAAGCAGATACTTACTCCGGCTCTTATTTCTATCATGAATGGGAAACGGATGGGAGGAGCCTTCTTTATGGCTCCTGATGGAGATATGAGTGATGGTCTGCTTAATCTTGCCTTAACACAACAGGGGACGAGAATCTCTTTGCTCAAGGCTATGATGCTCTACATGAAAGGGGAACAAAGCAGGCACCGTGGTACATTTACTGACTCTGCTGAAAAATTCTCCCTAAAAGCACTTTCAGGAAGTATGACAGCTCATACTGATGGAGAAACTATCTGCATTGCAGGCACAGTACTGAAGGTTCAAATAATTCCATCAGCACTTCAAATAATCACCAGAAGAAAGCCATCATGTCATTAACTGGTAGATTCATAACCTTTATTATCAAAGTGCTATTAAAAATATTTTGTAAGGTTGAAGGAGATAAACTGGAATCTATACCCCGTCAAGGACCTTTGATTCTGGTGATTAACCATATCAATTTTCTCGAGGTCCCGCTCATATACACGCTTCTACTTCCCCGCAAAGTCTGTGGAATTTCAAAAATAGAAAACCAGGACAATTGGTTCCTAAGGATACTGGTAAAAGAATGGGGAGCCATTCCTGTTAATAGAGGAACCCCGGGCGTATCCACATTTAAAGAAGCGGGAAAAGCTCTAAAAGAGAAAAAAATGCTCTGCATTGCTCCGGAAGGAACAAGAAGTGGCAACGGGGTGCTGGCCAAGGGCCAACCGGGAGTAGTTTTTCTTGCACTGAAAAATCGTGTTCCAATATTGATTGTCGCACATTACGGAGCCGAAAACTTTTGGCACAATATAAAGCGGTTAAAGCGAACACGTGTTACTTTTGTTGTTGGGGAACCCTTCATGCTTGCGAGTGAGATAAAGACAACGAAGGACATTTATCAGGAGATGACCGATCAGATCATGGTTCGCATGGCATCCATGTTACCTGAACATTACCGTGGTGCATATACAGATATGAAGATTATTTCAGACAAGTATATCAGAGTTAATTTCAATACTAACCATTTTATCGAAAAGGAAGATAGCTATTTTAACTGGAGTAAATCGGGAAGCGGTAAGAAAAGTGTTAAAAGACCGTCTCCTTGATAATTTTATACTACAGTGAGCAGAGTGATTAAAAAAAGCGAGGGAGAAGATGAAAAATAATATTACAAAATCTAACCCCATAATTTTTTTTAATAAGTTATGATGGAAAATCTTAAGATCGGGAATCTGCACTTAAAACACCGGACTATACTAGCTCCTATGGCATCCCTCACTGATATTGTCTTCAGAAGGGTCGTTGATGAAATCGGTGGAGTAGGGCTTATGGTAACTGAACTGATCTCTGCGGAAGGACTCAGAAGGAAACAGAATAAAACCCTCTCAATGATCAGGTCATTCGATTTTAAGACTCCGCAATTTATCCAGCTTTTTGGAAGTGAACCGGAGTCATTCACAGATGCGGTAAAATATATTGAAGAGGAAACTGATTTTTCCGGGATAGACATAAATATGGGGTGTCCGGTACGGAAGATTATAAAAAAGAGGGCAGGTGCGGCTTTACTTAAAGATCCAAAAAAAATTGGAGAGATCTGCAGAAAGGTCAGGAAAGTAATCAGCATCCCTTTCACAGTAAAAATAAGGCTTGGATATGAAGAGGAGAATGTATTCGAGATACTGAAAGTACTTGAAAATGAGGGGGTTGATGCGGTTACTGTTCATTTCAGGCTGAAAACGGACAGGTACAGTTCGGAAGCAAGGTGGGAATATGCAGAGAGAATCAAAGAGCGGTCAGGTTTAAGGATCATTGGGAACGGAAATATCTTAAACCGGGATGAAGCATTGGAAAGATTAAATATAGTGGACGGAATAATGATTGGCAGGGGGGCAATAAGTAACCCGTTCATATTCGCCGAAATGCAGGATGAAATGCCCAGCCCCGAAGATAAAAAGGAGATCACTGAAAGGATCATGGCTCTTGTGGAAGAATATTACCCGCCTGAATTAAGACTTCTCAGGATAAAAGCTTTCACAAAATATCTTGCTTCGGGTAAACCTTATGTAAAAAAAATAAAGCATAAGATCTATGCATCAGAAACTTTCGATGATGTCAAAAAATTCTTCAGGGAATTAGATTTTTAACCAAAAATTATCCTAGAGGAACAGTGGACGGTTCTCTGTTTCTATTCACATTTTCTTCATTTGTCATTCCCACGAAAGTGGGAATCTATCTTTTCTTTCCATCTAAATATTATTCACTATTCATAAACAAACAATACATCTCGTAGCTATTCTTTAAAAAAAGAAGGATTATTTAAAACCTTTGTCGAATTAGTTTTCAAAATAGAAAATAGAAAGATTTCTTTAAGAGGACAAAAAAAGGAGGTCAATATGTTTTGGGGAGTATTAGTGGGGATTATAGCTATGTCCTTTTTGGGTTGTATTCCTTTATTTGGTCCGCTTCTTGCAGGTTTTATCGCCGGATTGATTGTTAGAGGAGCAGGAAAAGGGGTATTAGCCGGTTTTTTAAGCGGGAGTTTAGGAGGAATATTGGCATTACTCATCCTTCCTGGTTTAGGTGGTTTTATAGGTACTTTTTCTGGTGGATTATTTGGAGGGGTATTAGGTGGAATGGTTGGTACAATATTAGGAGGAGGAATTTTTATATCTACCCTTTATTTTGGTTTATTAGGATTAGTCGGTGGAGCTCTAGGAGGACTGGTTAGATCCAGATAAGGTAAACCACCCGGCCATACCTTTACGATTATATCTTGAAACATGTAAACAAAAAATAATTGAACTATCAGTACGCTGCTTATATAATGGTATTATGTATTGCATTCAGTTGTTTGATAAAATGCAATAAGGAGAAAATAATATGAAATATGATTTTGATTTAATTTGTATCGGGTTAGGTCCCGCCGGAATGGCTGTTTCTATCATGGGAGCAGAAATGGGTTTAAAAGTATGTGGTATTGAAAAGAATAAAATTGGCGGAGAATGCATGAATGTAGGTTGTATTCCCAGTAAGTCTCTACTTAGGATTGCCAAACATAGACATTCATTTTTAAAGCTTAAAGAAATGGGCTTATCGGAAGGGCTAATGCCGAAGATCAACAGTCCTTTCTCAAAAATAAATAATTATTTAGATTATATCTCGGAGAAAAAAACATTAAAGATGTTTGATAAAGTGGAGCTCATTTTAGGTAAGGGAGAGGCAAGCTTTATTGATTCGCATACGGTCAGGGTTGGTGATAGAAACATTACCGCTCAAAGAATATTTATTGCAACCGGAACTGAGCCTCTGGTCCCCCCGATTGATGGTATTTCAGATATAGATATCCTGACTAATCAAAATATATTCAAGTTGCCTAAAATTCCAGAGAGCATGACGATAATCGGTGGAGGCGCCATCGGTTGTGAAATGGCACAGGCATTTACCCGACTTGGCACGAAGTGTACTATTGTACAGATGGACGATTTTCTTATCCCAAACGGAGATAAAGAGACAGGGGATTTGATTGAAGATATTTTTAAAAAAGAAAATATTGAAGTCTATAATTCAAAAAAAATAATCAGCGCGAAGAACGAGGGCGAGAAGGTATCTTTATTTACGGAAGATGGAATTTGCATTAAATCAGAAAAATTACTTGTAGCGGCCGGAAGGAAAATTGTTCTTGATGCCTTAAAACTTGATAACGCCGGAGTCAAATATGGCAGGGGTGGAATTGAGGTTGATTCCGAATATAAAACATCGGTTAAGCATATTTACGCTGTAGGAGATTGTAATGGAGGTATGATGTTTTCACATGCTGCCATGCATCAGGGAATGTTTGCCATTATGAATGCTGTAAGTCCTTTTAGACTTTTCAAATATAGAAATTATGTGATTCCCTGGACTGTTTTTACCGAGCCGCAGGTTTCGTTCGTCGGTATGAGCGAAGAGGAGTTGAAGAAAAAAGGAATTAAGTATAAAGCATATATTGCAAAATATGAAAATTATGGTGCTGCCATTGCAGAAAATGTAAGTGTTGGTTATGTTAAGGTATTTGCAAATTCTTTGGGTAGAGTCTTTGGTGTAAGTATTGTAGGTGACGGCTCAGGAGAGATGATCAATGAATGGGCATTAATCATTCAGAAAAAAATTAGATTGCTCAGTGTGATGTTTTTGGCTCATTCATTTCCCACCATGGGTTTTTTGACTAAGCGTGTTGCAGAAAAATGGATGATGGAAAAAATGAAAAGTTCCCTGGTTCAAAGATTATGCCGATTTTTTTACAGAAAATTGTAAGGATAAAAGAATAAAATGAATTCAACCATGCAAAAGATTAGGAAGGCATTAAAAGAAAATATTGATGATAAGACCCAAAAAAGCTTTCAGCGTTTTTTCAAAGAAGAAGTAAAATTTCATGGGGTAAAAACTGCTACAGTTCGAAAAATTGCCAACCAGTTTTGGAAAGAAATAAAAATGTCTGAAAAGCAGGATATATTCGATTTATGTGAACAACTTTTTTTATCAGATTATGGTGAGGAAGCTTCTATCGCTGCTTTTTGGCTTCCCAAAATTGCAGATGAATTTGAGCCGGATGATTGGTTTATATTTGAAAACTGGATAGAAAAATATGTGAATAATTGGGCAAAGTGTGACGATTTTTGTAACCATACCATAGGGAGTTTTTTAGTGAAATATCCGGAGTTTATTGAAGAGCTAAAAGAATGGACCCAGTCAAAAAACCGCTGGCTAAAAAGAGCAGCAGCTGTTTCCCTCATTGTTCCGGCTAAAAATGGCCATTTTTTAAAAGATGTTTTTGAAATTACCGACCAATTACTTTTAGATAAAGATGATTTAGTTCAAAAAGGTTATGGGTGGTTGCTTAAAGTAACCAGTCACCTACACCAAAAAGAGGTTTTTGATTACGTCATGAAGAATAAAGAAAATATGCCCCGTACTTCTCTTAGATATGCCATTGAAAAGATGCCGCAATCCTTGAGACAGGAAGCGATGAAACGATAGAATGCTAAAAGAAAGACAATCTCCAAACTGTACCATACTTATGGGGCAAAGATTGAGAGGTAGAGAATGTGAGTTTGTTTCAATTCTAAGTATGGTACAGTCAACTCAAATAAACCATTAGTGAGTATAGGACAGTGTTGCGATTGGGTAGCTGAATATTATCCATCGAATGTTTTATTCTGATGATAATAGGGATTAAATTTCTTCTTCTTGGAATGGTAGGTTTATGATAGAATATAAAGAAAATGTTTGGGCAGGTGTAAATCATGTCACATCTGGCTGCGGAATCCGCTTATAAAAAACTGGAAGAAAGGTTAAATAAATTTCCCCAGGGAGCTCCTCCTTCTGAGACATTGTACAAGATATTAAGTATACTTTTTAATGAAAAGGAAGCGGGACTGGTTTCTCAACTTCCCATAAAACCTTTCACCATTAAAACAGCCAGCCGAATATGGAAATTAGATGCAGTTAGTACGGAAAAATTATTAGATGAATTAGCCGGCAGAGCAATCCTCTTGGATTCTGAACATAACGGAATTAAAAAATATGTCCTTCCTCCCCCCATGGCAGGATTCTTCGAATTCTCGATGGTGAGGACCAGACACAATTTAGATCAAAAACTGCTTTCGGAACTCTTTTACCAGTATCTCAATATTGAGGAAGATTTTATCAAGGATTTGTTTTTGGGAAGCGAGACAAGACTGGGAAGAATTTTTGTACAGGAGGAAGTTCTATCCAAGGACAACCTGGTTTCCATCCTGGATTATGAAAAGGCAAGTCATATTATAGAAACCGCATCATGTATCGGAATCAGTATGTGTTATTGCCGGCATAAAATGGAGCATTTGGGAAAGGCATGTGATGCTCCTATGGATATTTGCATGTCTTTTAACAACGTTGCCAAATCTTTAGTAAGACATAGTTATGCCAGAAAGGTAGGAGTCTCGGAATGCATGGAATTACTGCATCAAGCCTATGAATACAATCTTGTACAATGCGGGGAAAATGTCAGGAACAAGGTTAGTTTTATATGCAATTGTTGCGGTTGCTGCTGTGAAGCAATGGTAGCAGCAAAAAAATTTAGGATGCTCTATCCGGTTCAAACCACCTCATATATTCCTAAGATTGATGAAGAAAAGTGCACGGGGTGTGGAAAATGCGTCAACATATGTCCTATCGAGGCAATAGAGTGGGTTTCTAATGATAAACCGATAGTAAATTCGGAAAGAAGGTAAAGGCAAATAAAGAAATATGCCTGGGGTGCGGGGTCTGCGTTAGGACGTGTTCCAATAATAGCATCGTACTTGAAAAGCGAGAGGAACAAATTATCACTCCAGTCAATTCAGTTCATCGGATTATTTTAATGGCAATAGAGAAGGGGAAACTCCAGGAATTGATATTTGATAATCAAGCTTTTGCCATTCACAGGGCAATGGCAGCTGTTCTTTCGATTATTCTGAAGCTGCCCTCCGTAAAAAAATGATGGCTAGCAAACAAATGAAATCAATTTATCTTGACAGGCTCTTGAGTAAAATAAAATAATTATAAAATCCTTGCTGATGTATTATCTATTTTTGATTGGCTTTTTTCCAGGCATCTAACTGCGAAATTACTTGCTTTTATAGGAGATGATCAGTTTTATTTAAATAGATTTCGAAAGATTAAAATATCATTAAGAATTCTCAAAAAGGAAGACAGTTATTTTAATTGGAGTAAATCAGAAAACGGTGAGAAAAGTGTCAAAAGAACCGTCCCCCGATACATTATATTATTAAAAAATTAGAAGAGGTAATAGAGATGAATCCTGTATTAAAGGTTATTTATGAAAGAAAATCGATAAGGGCATATGAGAATAGGGATATACCTGAAGACATAAAGGATGAAATAATAAAGGCTGCCATGAAAGCTCCAACTGCTGGAAATATGATGCTATATTCAATCATTGAAGTTACTGACCAGTCAACAAAAGATACTTTGGCTAAGACATGTGACAATCAGCCTTTTATAGCCAAGGCTCCTTTGGTATTATTATTTTTGTCAGATTATCAAAGATGGTACGATTATTTTATTAACTCTGAAGTATCTGAACTATGCAAAAGAATGAATATTGAAATGAGAAGACCTCAGGAAGGTGATTTGTTTTTAGCATGTTCCGATGTGATTATTGCTGCTCAAAATGCAGTAATAGCTGCAGAATCCCTTGGTCTGGGTTCATGTTATATAGGTGATATAATGGAAAACTATGAAATTCATAGGGAATTATTTGACTTACCTCAATATGTATTTCCAATTGTACTTCTTTGTTTTGGTTATCCAACAAAGCAGCAAAGGGAAAGGGAGCAAACTCGTAGATTTGATAAGCAGTTTATCGTATTTAAGGACAAGTATAGAAGGCTAAACAAAGAGGAGTTTAATAACATGCATAAAGATTTAGAAGAGAGGGTATTTAAGTCTAATAATTTTTTACCCGGGGCACAGAACATAGGTCAGCAAATTTTTTTAAGAAAATATAATGCTGATTTTTCAAAGGAGTTGAACCGTTCCGTACGGGAGATTCTTCAGAATTGGCTGCATAGATGAATAGAAGGAAGTATAGGGGTCTTGCAAGGTAACAAGGGGTATGCCATATTAGCAATACGACCAGGCCACCCTCTAAAGGAAGATAGCTATTTGAATTGGAGTAAATCGGGAAACGGCAAGAAAAGTGTCAAAACAACCGTCCCCTTGACATCCTTTACGTTAAGTGAAGTATTGCCATGTATCATACGAGGAGACAAGTTATGAGAATTGAACATGTTGCTATCTGGACAGGAGATCTTGAGCGTTTAAAAAAATTCTATACTAAATATTTTAACTGCATAGCAGGGAATAAACATCGTAATGAGTCAAATAATTTTGAGTCATACTTTTTATCTTTTGATAACAGCACTCGTCTTGAATTAATGCAAATGCCATCAATACCTAACAATTTAAATGATCCAAAGATACAATATGAAGGAATTATTCACATTGCTATATCAGTTGGTAGTAAAGAAAATGTGGTTGAAATTACTAAAAAGCTACGGTCTGATGAATATACAATTGTAAGCGAGCCGCAAACAACAGGCGATGGCTATTTTGAAAGCTGTGTGCTTGATTCAGATGGGAATCGATTAGAAATAACAGTTTGAGGGGGCGATACTTCCTCGCACCTTGCAACTCTTTTATAAAAAAGAAGGACTTTTAAAACCTTATGGCGTATAGATTTATAAAACCTTAAATAAATTAAAAATCGTATCCTGTAGGAAGGTAGCAGGAGAGAATTTCTCTGGAAAAAATAGAAAATTAAAGGAAAGATAAAATTTTAGTAAAAGGAGGTAGCCATGCCTGAATTTGGAAATCCGTTTTCTGGTCTTAAAAAAGACCGTAAGCTCACGAGTGAAGAGTTAGTTCGTGCAATAAGATTTATGATTGCAGCAGAGTATGAAGCCATTCAGCTTTATATGCAGCTTGCAGAATCAACTGATAATAAATTAGCCCAAGATGTGTTGAAGGATATCGCGAATGAAGAGCGTGTTCATGCCGGAGAATTTCTTAGACTTTTAAAAGAACTTACACCGGATGAAGAAAAATTTTATAGAGAAGGCGCTAAAGAGGTAGAAGAAGAAATTAATAAATAAAGTAAAGGAAATTAAAAATGAAACGCATATTTAATTGGCAGGTTTTATTAGGTCTTTCCCTAATAGCTTTATCTGCGCTGGTTTATTTTATTCACTATTTAATTTTTAGAGACGCACATCATATTTTCATATATCTTATTGGGGATATCGCTTTTGTTTTCCTTGAAGTTTTGTTAGTGACTTTGGTTTTGCACCAGTTACTGCAATATAGAGAAAAGAAAGTTATGTTGAACAAATTAAATATGGTTATAGGAGCGTTTTTTAGTGAGGTTGGAGGAGAATTGCTCAAAATTTTTTCTGATTTTGACACCAAGTCTTCTGAAATTGCTCAAGACCTAATTATAACAAATGAATCTTTAGAAAAAGAATTTTTAAAAATTTGCGAAAGTGTCAAAAATCACACTTACAACATTGACAGCAAGAGAGGGGATTTGGAGAATATTAGAAATTTCTTGAAGGAAAAGAGACAGTTTTTATTGAATCTTTTGGAAAACCCCAATCTTTTAGAACATGAGTCATTCACAAATCTACTTTGGGCAGTTTTTCATTTAACCGAGGAGCTTGCCCTCAGAAGAAGCCTGAACAGGTTACCAGAAAATGATTATCAACACCTTGCAGGAGATATGAAGAGGGCCTACCATCTTTTGACTGTTGAGTGGTTGAACTATATGAAGCATTTAAAAGCTAATTACCCCTATCTCTTTTCTCTTGCAGTTAGAACAAATCCTTTTGATACAAATGCGTCGGTAGAGGTTAAATAAATAGTTACTTGTGCTAAGTAAAGCAAGCCTACCATAGAGAAAGCAGGGGAAGCAATCTCAATACATCTTTTTATTACGTTCTGTTGAATAATTTTCATAATTAAGTACCTCCTTTGGCGGTATAATTATACCAAATAAATTACTTAATTACTGAGCATTAACCAGCGTTCCCTTGACAATTTTGTGAACTTGTAAAGCCTGACCACAAAATATTTTTGAATAAAAGGTGCATGTAAAATGAAGTTACTATCCTGGAACGTGAATGGTCTTCGAGCCATCTACAAGAAAAACTTTTTGGAATGGTTTATAGACAAAAACGCAGATATTTTTTGTATTCAGGAAACAAAAGCCCATCGCGAACAATTAGCGGATGATCTCATAGAAAGGGAAGGTTATTCAAGCTATTTTGCCCAGGCAGAGAAAAAAGGCTATAGCGGAGTGGCTCTCTGGTCCAGAAAAAGACCGAAAAGTACATCCTATCAGTTGAACATCCCTCGATTTGACCTTGAAGGTCGATTGATTCAGGCAGATTATCCTGAATTTACTTTATTTAACATTTATTTTCCTAATGGCAAAGCTTCCAAAGAAAGATTGCAATTCAAACTGGATTTTTACGAAACCATTCTAAAAAAAATGGATGACTTGTTAAAACAGGGAAAGAAGATTGTTATCTGTGGTGATGTCAATACGGCTCATCGCGAAATTGACCTGGCCCGACCCAAGGAAAATGAGAAAATTTCCGGCTTTTTGCCTGAAGAACGTGCGTGGATCGATCGATTAATGGAACGGGGATTTATCGATGCATTCAGAAAAATCCACTCCGAAAGTGGCCATTACAGCTGGTGGGATTATAAAACAAGAGCCAGAGAACGGAATATTGGATGGAGAATTGACTATTTCTTTATCAGTACTAACCTGAAAGAACATTTAAAGTCTGCCTTTATTGAATCAGAGGTTTTGGGTTCCGACCATTGTCCTATTGGCATTGAATTGGATTTTAATCATTAAAATATGAAAAATCAAAAGTAATGACACCAAGATATTTTTATTAGAACGATTTCAAATTTTCTTATTTAATATTGTGACCTTTTATTCATGTGAATTAAATTGAAACACTTCTACCATATTGCAGATAAATTGGTATGAATTTAAAAAGGAATTATTCAAATATTAAGATAAATCACCGGAAAAGGATCACTATAATTTTGCTCCTACTATTTCGAGGAAAAAAAATGAATAAAAATGTATTAAAAAGACTTATCCAGGTATTATTCACACTCATCCTTCAAGGAACAATACTTTTTATTTCAGCTTGGACAATTAAATGGCGTTGGGCTTGGATTTTTTTATCACTGGGGATTATTATTCTTATAATAAACCTTTTTGTTATCCCTGCTGAATTAATGGAAGAACGAGGTAGGAAAAAAGAAAATGTAAAAAAATGGGATAAGATTTTAACCTCTATTAATATTATACCGATGTTGGGGATTTATATTGTTTCAGGATTGGATTATAGATTTGACTGGAGTATAAATCCGAATATTCTCCTTCACATAATCGGTTTAGTATTTTATTTTCTGGGTTCAATGCTTTTTACCTGGTCAATGCTATCAAACAAATATTTCTCAACCATGGTAAGAATACAGACTGAACGAGATCATAAGGTGGCTATAAGTGGTCCATATAAATATATACGCCATCCCGGTTATGTTGGATTTATTGTTATGGTATTAGCAACTCCTTTATCTTTGGGTACTTTAAATGCTTTATTAATGTCTGGGATAACAACAATCCTGTTCATTATTCGGACATCTTTAGAAGATAAAACACTAAAAAACGAGTTAGCCGGATATTTAGAGTATGCTAATAAAGTAAAATATAAATTAATACCATTTATCTGGTAACATTGCACTACCATAGTGCAACCTTGTTTTAATAAGGAAAAAAGAATTATAAAATTTCATAGATAAGGTTCTTTTTACAATAAAACACTATATTCCCTTGTTTTTAGAGGGAAGGTCTTTATTTTTGCTTTTAGATTACCAAAGTGATATAATATTTCTTGAAAGTGCTATAAATAGCATTTTGGAGAAATAATATGAAATTTTTAGAATTAAAGAGCGAATTAAAGGATTTCACGATATTTTCCTTAAATGAGATTAGAAACATTGAACCTGATTTTTATCGGCGAAGATTAAATGAGTGGCAGGATAAGGACTATATTAAGAAAATAATCCGTGGTTATTATATCTTTTCTGATTTAAAACTTAGTGAGGAAATCTTATTTAAGATTGCTAACCGCATTTATTCACCATCTTATGTTTCTTTGGAAAGTGCCTTATCTTATTATCATCTAATTCCTGAAAGTGTTTATGGAATTACCTCTATTTCCACTCGAAAGACTTATCATTTTAGAACCTCTATCGGAGAATTTATTTATCGGTCTTTAAAGCCTTCGCTTTTTTTTGGTTATGATTTAATAAAGTTTCACGAAAAATATTCAAAAATGGCCAGCATAGAGAAAGCCCTGTTGGACTATTTTTACTTGCATTCAGATATAGAAACAGAGCAAGATTTTGAAAGTTTACGGATAAATAAAGAGATGTTTTTCGAGAAGATGAATGAGGAAAAATTAATGAATTTTTTAGAAAAGTTTAATCAAAAGAAATTAACCGGAAGAATCAATCATTTTTGGAGTTACATAAAAAATGCTTAATTTAAAACAGATAGAAACATTTTACCCTGAAAATTTGAGAATCTTTAAAAGGAATTTACTAAGAGAATACTTACAATATATCATATTAGATATTATTTACAGTTCGGCATATGGAAGCCGGTTGATTTTTATGGGTGGGACGGCAATCCATATGATCCATGGCGTTCGGCGGTTTTCTGAAGATTTGGGTTTCGATAATAAAGGTCTAAGCCAGGAAGATTTTGAAAATTTATCTAGCCAAATTTTGCGAAAATTAGAATTGTATGGTTATTTTGTGGAAATACAAAATAGATATAGAGGAGCTTTCCATTGTTTTGTAAAATTTCCTGGAATATTCCATCAACATGGTATTTCTGGTCATTCCCGGGAGAAATTAACCATTCAAATTGATTGCGAACCTCAAAATGTTAATTATAAAGCCGAGAGAGTTATTTTAAATAAGTTTGATATTTTTATGAAAATCAATGCCGTGCCTCCTGATGTATTATTGTCTCAGAAGATATTCGCTATTTTAAATCGTCCCAGACCGATGGGAAGAGATTTTTATGATGTAATTTTTCTTTTTTCTAAAACAAATCCAAGTTATCATTTTTTAAGAGAGAAGATGAAATTGAAAGAAGAAATCGATATAGAAGAGATTAAAAAAAAGTTGCTGTTAAAGTGTGAGAAAATAAATTTTAAAAAGTTAACCGAAGATTTAAAACCTTTTCTGTTTTACCCCTCCGAGGCTGAAAAAATAAAATTATTTCCTGATTTTATTCAAACGAAAATGGTTAAATAAAAAAAGATAAGAATAATAGATATACTTTTTTATTTTTTTTAATTTACTTTTTCCCCTATGTCATTCCCACGAAAGTTGGAATCTATCTTCTCTTTTCCATCTAAATACCATTCACTAACAACCAATATACTTCGTAACTATTTTTTAAAAGAAAGAAGGGTTTTATAAACCTTTTGTCGTATTAATATTAAGATATAGGCAAATTGAAAAAGACTAATTCTTTTAAGCGTTAGTAGCGATTCAATAAAGTAAATATATATTTTTGAAGTGTGACAAAGAACCGTCCCCTGACATACGGGCCGACCTCTGGGGACGAATGATTTTATAGAAAGACTTGAAGCAGCTTTAAGAGATTTTTTAAGTTAAAACCGAAAGGAAGGCTTAAGAAGAAAGTTGATAAATAGCTGTCCCTATTTACCTATTTACCTTATTTTTGACCCCGATAACTTACTCATAATTTCTACGTTAATAAAGTTGGAATTAGCATAATAATTCCCGGTATATAGGTAACAATAATTAAATCAATAATCAAAATAATCAAATAAGGAAACATGGCTCTAGCTATCCTATCAATGGATATCTTGGTTACCGCACTTACTACAAAAAGATCCAATCCCACTGGCGGAGTTACATTTCCAATAGCTAAATTTACTACCATCAGTACCCCAAAAAATACCGGATTAATGCCAAATTGAAGGGCTACCGGCAAAAGAATTGGCGTTAAAATGACTACTGCAGCAGAAGGATTAACCATTGTGCCTATTATTAGTAATATAACATTTATGTATAGTAAAAAAATATATTCATTGGGAGCGATGGTAACAACAAATGCACCTATTTTTTGTGGAATTTCCGCATTGGTTAATATCCAGCCAAACACTTTTGCCGCTGCAATAATAAACATAATTACAGTTGTACTATACACGGCCTTGGATATTATTTTGGGAAGATCTTTAAGTTTTAATTCTTTATAAACAAAAAATCCAATGATAAGTCCATATATAGAAGCAACTGCTGCTGCCTCAGTAGGAGTGAACACTCCTCCATAAATTCCTCCAAGAATAATAACCGGGGTTAATAGAGCCCAAAAACTATCAAAAAAAGATTTTAGCACATTTTTTATAGCAAAGGTTCCTTCTCCTCCCCAGCCTCTTTTCCGGCAAATAAAATAACTTAATACACACATCGAAGTACCCATAAGGATTCCCGGACCAAAACCGCCTAAAAATAAATCGCCAATAGAAACTCCGGCAATAACGCCGTATACTACCAAAGTAATACTTGGAGGTATAATAATACCTACCATCCCTCCCGCAGCAACAACCCCGGCAGTAAATTCTTTATCATATCCTTTTCTTTGCATCTCATCTATCATGATAGATCCTATGGCGGCGGTAGTAGCAGCAGATGAACCGGAAATTGCACCAAAAAACATACCTGATAGTGCTACAACCTGAGCCAAACCTCCTTTAAGAGAACCTACAATAGAGTGAGCAAAATTAATAAGACGCCTTGTTACTCCTCCGTAGGACATAAGAGCACCAGCTAACATAAAAAAAGGTATAGCAAGAAAAGAAAATGAATCAACTGCTGCAAACATTTGCTGAGCTACTAAAACCAAGGGTAGTTTTAAATGAAATACTATTAGGAAGGCAGATGATAATCCTAATGAATAGGCTATAGGAACACCTACTAATATTAAAAAAAAGAACAAACTAAAAAATATAGTATAGGCCATTACTCTATTTCCTTTTCCTTTTTAATATTTTCTTGTTTTTTAGCAAACAAAGAAAGAAAATTTTTAAAATGATGTATCATCATAATCCCCGCCCCGATAGGAATTGCATAGTATACGTATCCCATAGGAATCTGCATAGCAGAACTGCTATATATATTCATTGTTTTTGACAAGGTTATTCCTCCGAAAAAGACAATTGTTATAAAAATAAATCCACATATACCGATAAATATCTCTAATAATTTTCCACTTTTTTTACCTTTTAATTTTTCTGCAAGAAAAGTAACTGCTACGTGACCTTTATCTTTAATTATTATAGCAGCTCCCAAAAAGACTACCCAAACAAATAAAAATCTTGCCATTTCTTCAGAGAAAAAAATAGATTTACTAAATGCATATCTACCAACTACATTTGCAAAGGTTAGAAGCAGCATAAAGCTCATTAAGATAATAGATAACCATTCTATAAATTTATCTATAGAATCTAATATCCCTGTTTTTGTTTTTTCAGGTGTGCTCATTAATGTAAATTCCTTTTTTAAAATACCGGGAATAATCTAATAAATTATTCCCGGTATTTTTTAGATTTTTTAGTAATTTCTATTGAACGGCTTGAATTCTTTCAATTAAATCTCTTCCCACAGTGCTTTCAAGTTTTTCCCAAACAACTTTACTTTTTTCAACAAAAGGAGCTAGATCAACTTCATCAATTTGGCAAATACCGGAGTCCTTTATTTTCTGAAAATAATCTGCTTCCTGCTCTATAGCAATTTTTCTAGAATAGTCAAGTGCTTCAGCAGTTGCTTCCACTAAGATTTTTTGATATTCCTCAGGTAATTTGTTCCAGGTTTTCATAGACATTAAAAAGGGTTCTGATTCGTAAGTATGAGCGGTTAAAGTTATATATTTATTAACTTCAAAAAATCTCATTTGCCAGAAATGAACAGCCGGGCACTCTAAGCCGTCAATTGTCCCTTGCTGACAGGCAGAATATACTTCACCAAAAGCCATCGGAGTTGGGTCTGCTCCGAGAGATTTCATCAGTTCAATATAAACAGGAGTTGACATAACCCTCATTTTTAAACCTTTCATGTCATCTGGAGTATTTATTTGCCTTTGGTTGTTAATCATATGGCGTATTCCATTTTCAAAATAACCTAAGACTTTAATACCCTTGGCTTCTAAATTTTCTCCCAATTCCATACCGATAGTATCTAAAGCTTTAAAGGCATGAGCTCTGTCCCTCATCATATAAGGAAAGCCAAATACTAAAAGTTTTTCTTCGAATTGTCCCAGAACGGCAGTAGTAGTCATGGCAAAATCGAGCGTTCCTAAAACTAAACCTTCAATAAGTTTCTGCGCATTTCCTAATTGTGAACTTGGGAAAATTTTAATGACTAATTTCCCATCTGTTCTTTCCTCTACCAGTTCAGCAATTTTAGTTGCACCCAAGGCATAAGGATTTGCCGGATCAGCAAGATGCCCCAATTTCAACTCAAAAGTTTCTCCCGCTGCAGCTGCTTCCCCGGCAATAGCGAAAAAGCTAACGCTGATTGTAAGTAAAAATACCAATAAAACCAAGATGACTCCAAAAAATTTCTTTGTGCACATGAAAAAATCCTCCTTTTAATTTTTTTATATTAGAAAGAATTGCTCTCTCTAAAATTGTAATTATATTTAGTGAAAAAACTCAAAAAACCACTAAGTATACTATACCACAAGACTTTTGAAAAACCCTCTTTTTTTTTAAAAAAATAGTTATTTTTTTAAGTTAGGAATAATAGAGACAACTTGAACCCAAGCTGTCCCTATTATTCCACTATTATTCCAAAAAATGGTATAATAAAACATGTCAAAACAATCTATAGACGCATCAGTGCACATAGAAGGCGCTCTTCAATCAGAACAGTTATTTCCTGTTGAAATGGAATATGTCCGTTGCGTTACCGCCTTAAAGCGCACCGGTATTCTTACGTTTCTTCCGAAATCGGGTAAACTAGGGGTGATTGGAATAGATGGAAAAGAGTATCCAATACCAACATCCCTTCTTATTGATCGAATGAAAGCAGCTATTCTTAAACACGCAGCAGAGGGAAAAATCTATCAAACCAGACGTTCTCCTTCTGGGTGGTGGCATCGAGACGTTGGGCGTGCTCGCTTAGATATGCATCGTACAGGAAATAAGCTTTGCACCAGGAGTTGGGGCGGTTCCTCCACGGTAAGACTGCTTAGACCCTAATCTTCATCTTTTTTTACATAATAATTTACCGCTTATACTATACACTATTTTATCTAATAATATTTGACAAAGATTAATCTTTATTTTATAATACTTCTTATACGAAATATTATTATACAAAATATAAAAAAAACCGGGAGGAAATTTTTAAATGTCGAAATTCGAAAGTATTTCACAAATCATTAGCCTGAATAGAAATTTTAATAGAACTTTGAGACATGAATTTCATGGTTTAATGCAGGATTCAGGTTTTACATTTCCCCAACTTTCTGTTATTTCTATATTGGCTAAAAATGGAAAGCAAAAAGTAAGCGATATTAGTGAGAAAATGGGATTATCCGATAGTACTGTTTCAGGCATTTTAGATCGCCTCGAACAGAAGGGGATCATAGAGCGAAAACGCAACAAAGATGATAGAAGAGTAGTAAAAATTTACTTGAGCAGGGGGAGTCAAGAAATATGCCAAGAATTTCATCGGAAAAGGGAAGAATACTTTTCTCATTTACTTAAAGAACTCTCCGAGCAGGAAATAAATGATATTATTAAGGGTTTAGAGATTCTAAACCGTGTCGTTTGCGATAAAAAAAATACTAAAATTTGATGTTAAATGCTTAAGTACGAATAAAATAATGAAGAAATTACAATAGGAGAAAATTTATGAAAGAAATGAGTACTAGATTGGGAAAAGAGAAGATCGGCAAACTTTTAGTCAGCCTATCTGTACCCGCATCCATGGGAATGATTGGGAATGCATTATATAATTTAGTAGATACTATTTTTGTAGGAAGAGGAGTCGGTGCAATAGCCATTGGTGCATTGACTGTATCTTTCCCTATCCAAATGATTATAATGGCTTTTGCTATTATGATAGGAATGGGTTCAGCTTCCGCTATTTCAAGAAGCCTGGGAGCCAATAATGTTGAAAGAGCAGATAATGTAACCGGTAATTCGTTCTTTTCTATCGTAATTTTTAGTTCAATTATCGCAATATTGGGTTTAACCTTTACCGAACCTTTGCTAAGATTGGTCGGTGCAACCGATACAATATTGCCATATGCCAGGGATTATATCACCATTATATTTTACGGAAGTGTATTCCGTTCTTTTGCCATGTCGACCAATAATTTGATCAGAGCAGAAGGAAATGCCAAAGTAGCCATGATTTCTATGTTCATTGGCGCAGGGTCAAATATTATTTTAGATCCAATACTTATCTTTGTATTTAAATTAGGGGTAAAAGGTGCTGCACTGGCAACTATTATTGCTCAGTTTTTTGCTTTTCTCTATATTATACGCTATTTATATAGTGGTAAAAGTTCGTTAAGGGTAAGGTTTCATCATCTAAAACCGAGGATATCCATTATTAAGGAAATTGTTACCGTAGGTATGGCTTCATTTTTCAGGCATATCTCCGGTGGAATAGCCGGTATTATCATCAATACCACTTTAAGTTTTTTTGGAGGAGACGTTGCTTTAATTATTGTAGGGATCCTTCAAAGGGTAACCATGTTTGTATTTATGCCGCTGTTTGGCGTGGTTCAAGGAATGCAACCCATTATCGGATTTAATTACGGAGCTAAAAAATATGAACGAGTAAAAGAGACTTTAAAAATAACTATCTTAGTTACTACGATAATGGCAACACTCGGATGGTGTTTTATTGAATTATTCCCTTCGCTTGTGTTTAACATCTTCACATCAGAAAGTGAAATCATTGAAAAAGGTGCTCCCATAATAAGAATTGTTATTTCCATGATTCCCTTAATCGGTATTCAAATTGTTGCTGCTGCTCTTTTTCAATCATTAGGGAAGGCAGTCCCATCCTTGATATTATCCCTGCTTAGACAGATATTGCTTTTTATACCACTTGTCATTATTTTACCAAGAGTCTTTGGGTTAGGTCTTATGGGAATTTGGATTTCCTATCCGATTGCTGATGTTCTAGCGGTTATCCTTACTGTTTTTTATTTGAGGCATGAATTAAAAAAGATGAATTTATGGTTTGACAGCAGTCTTGTAAGGGATGAGCTAACTGATTCAATTTAAAAAATGATTAATCGGATTACTTTTTATTTTGCGGATCTACAGTAAAATATCCGGTATAGTGTAAAAATAAGTGGATTTTTAATGTTTTTGCCTACGACCAAATTTTCTTCCCATCTATACTTTCTTAAATTTTTTATCTTGAATCATTTTTTGCAAAAAAGAAGGATATTATAAACCTTTTGTCGTATTAGTATTAAGATGTAAAAAAATTGAAAAAAAATTGAGCGGGAAGATGAAAAATGATATTTCAAGATCTGACCCCTTAATTTGTTTTAAACAAATTGTCACTCATTATTGCGGTGAAGAAGAGAGGTCAGGTCTCAACGTTTAACGTAACTTCTTTCTGAAGGAGGCTATTTTGAAAAGAGTACCCGAAAAAGACGTGGAACAGTTCTGGAAGAAAAAGGAAGAGGATATTGGAGAAAAAATTAAAGGGAGGAGTATGGCCCAGTTCATTGGTGGCTATCGGAACTTTTCCGGACCGATTCTAGGAATTTTATTCTATACCGAGAGCGCTTTTTATTTTCAGTCTTTTCCCCGGCGAAACTTGCTCTTTTCTTTTATGAGAGCTGAGCAGCCAGAACGCGAAGAGAACCAGTTAAATTTTCGCATTCTCTGGTCCGATGTGGAAAAGATCGGACTTCCTCCCAGGAAACATCCTTTTTTGGCACTTTTATCTCCTGCAGATTATCGGATTTTCATTGACTACCAGAGCAACGGTCAAAAAATAACCCTAACACTAATCATGCACTGCCTGGAGGATTGCCGTAGGTTAATTGATTTTTATAAAGATTGCAAAATAAAAAAAAAATGGTAAATTATCTATCAACCCATAATACATCCAGCAATTATTTTTTCAAAAAAGAAGGATTTCTTAAATCCTTTGTCGTATTAATATTAAGGTGAAGGAAAATCAAAAAGACTAATCCTTTTAGCCGTGGTTAATGATTCAACAAGATCAATATATGTTCTTAAAATGTGGCAAAGGGGCGTGCTCCGGCACATACAAACAAAAGTCGAAAGGAAGACCTAAAAAAAATAACAAAAGAGGGGGGTGATATACAATATAACTAAATAACTAAATAAATTTTAAGGTAAATCTCAATAAAAAGTATTGAGTAAATAAAAAAGAAAAGGAGAGAAATAAAAATGAAAAAGTTATTATTATGGGTATTAGTATTGCTATTTGTTTCTACTGTAGTAGGTGTTTCGTTTGCACTGGATGTTGGTATCGTTCTTCCGACCAAGGAAGAGCCAAGATGGATACAGGACGAGACTCGCTTCAATGATGCGCTCAAGACTGCCGGCTACAGTGCTGAGATTCTATTCAGCCAGGGCTCTTCCGCTAAAGAAAAAGAGAATGTTGAAGCTCTGATTACCAAGGGTGCCAAAGTTCTTATTATCTGCCCGCATGACGGTACCGCTGCTGCTGCCGCTGCAGACGATGCCAGAGCTGCAGGTATAAAGGTCATTTCCTATGACCGCCTGATCCGTGAAACCGAAGCTGTTGATTACTATGTGACCTTTGACAGCATTGCTGTGGGAGAGGCTCAGGCCCAATACCTGGTTGACAAGGCTACCGGTAGTGGCAACCCGCTTTACCTGTATGCTGGTGCTGCCACTGACAACAACGCCTTCCTCTTCTTTGAGGGCGCCTGGAATGTCCTTCAGCCAAAGATTGCCGCCGGTACCTTCGTCATCAAGAACTCAAGCCAAGCTGTTGCTCTACAGGGCAAGTCCACGCTGACCCGTGATGAGATGGGCAAAATCATTGGCCAGGTCACTACCAACTGGGACTTCACCGTCGCTAAGAATCTGGCTGAAGCCAATTTAACTATGGCTCCGGCTGCCGATAAGGGTAATGTATTTATCCTCGCGCCGAACGACGGTACCTCCCGTGCAATTGCAGATGCATTCGGTGCCGACAATGATGTAAAGAACTATGTGGTCAGTGGCCAGGACGCCGAGATACCCTCCGTACAGTATATTATTGATGGCAAGCAGTCGATGACCGTTTTAAAAGACGTCAGGACACTGGTCAGCGATGCGATCGCCGCGGCTGTCGCTTATCTCAATGGCAAAACTCCTGAACAAACCAACGCCTACAACAATGGCAAGATTGATGTCCCTGCCAAGCCGTCCGTAGTGGTTACTGTCGACAAGAGCAATGTCAAGGCTGCTTTGATCGATTCGGGTTACTATGATGCTTCCGAATTTACCGGATTGCAGTAGGAAATAACATACAGTAAGTTCATACAGGAACCTACTGAAAAAAGAAATGCCGTGAGCAAAGCGAATGGTCTCTTTATTATCATGGAGATGGTTCGCTTTGCTTGGCATAACAAAATTTAGTTTTTTCCAGTACAATCATGCTATTATATATTTTTTAAATAAAGAGAGGAAACCTATGACAGAGACGATTCCCGTTGTGGAAATGCGGAACATCAAAAAGCACTTTGGTGGTGTACAGGCATTACGAGGAGTAGATCTGGTACTACACCATAATGAAGTGCTGGGATTGGTGGGAGACAACGCCGCCGGTAAATCTACCCTGATGAAGATTCTCAGTGGGGCATATATCCCTGATGAAGGAGAGATCTTAATCGAAGGCAAGAAGGCACATATTGTCAATTCCTGGGATGCACGCCAGCAGGGTATCGAGATGGTTTATCAGGATCTGGCTCTGGCCGACAACCTGGATGTGGTTGGTAACGTTTTTATGGGACGTGAAGCGGTGAGTGTAAATCTAGGCCCGATGGGTATAATGGACGAACATCACATGGAGCAGGAGACGATACGCCTGTTAGATCGTCTCAAAATTGACATCTCCTCCGTACGCTTGTCTGTGGAAAATCTGTCTGGTGGACAGCGCCAGGCGGTGGCTATTGCTCGCGCGACAGCTTTTAACACCAAGGTCACTATCATGGACGAGCCTACGGCAGCGCTGAGCGTGGCAGCCATTAAAAAGGTACTCGATTTAGTGCGGGAGCTCAAAGCACAGGGCTCTTCAATCATCATCATCAGTCACCGTTTGGAAGATATCTACCAGGTTAGTGACCGAATGATGGTGCTGCGCCAAGGGCGCAAGGTGTGCGACACTCCCGTCACCGGTGACATCGACACTTTCCGGGAGCATGTGGTGGCTTACATCATTGGCGCACGCGATGATTTTGCCGAAGGAGGGATTAAGAAATCAAATGACAAGCTCAAGCAGGGCTGAGATGTCTTTCATTAAGGAGATAAATAAAATATTGGGACAGAATATCCGTGAATGGGGTATGTATATCGCCTTGTTAGTTATCATGGCGTTCTTTACCATCACGACGAAAGGTATCTTCCTTTCATCGAGAAACATCGGTAATCTGATAAATCAGACGGGCTATATAGCAGTATTGGCTGTTGGTATGACGCTGGTCATTATCATTTCACATATAGATTTGTCGGTTGGTTACCTTTCGGGCTTCTTGGGCGCGGTAGCGGCTACCGCTATGGAATTCTGGCACCTGCCTGTATATGTAAGCATACCCCTTGTATTGGTGGTGGGAATTCTGGCAGGAACGTTCACCGGTTTCCTGGTAGGGCAGATGAAAATTCCAGCTTTTGTGGCAACACTTGCCGGATGGTTGGGTTACAGAGGAGCATTGCAACTTGTCACTATGGCTAGGGGCACGATAGTCATTACGAATGACACTTTTAATGCCATAGGCAATGGCTACATTCCTGACATTCCCGGCATTGAGATTTTACCTGGAGTACATAAATTCACTCTTATCCTCGGGGTTCTGGTTATTCTATTTTTCATTATAAATACAATAAGTAAACGTAGGAAGATGCGGTCCTATAATATTAAGCTATCATCGATGTATTTATTTATCATTAAATTGCTATTTATGTCGATTTTAATCGGGGGTATCACCTGGGTGCTGGCAGGATACAGAGGTCTCTCATGGACTGCGGTGGTCGTACTGATTTTAGTTATAATCTATCATTTCATTATGACACGGACAGTGCTCGGTAGACATATTTATGCTGTCGGCGGAAATCCGGAGGCAGCTGAACTGAGCGGTATCAGTGTAAAGAAAATAACCTATGTGGTTTTCGCTTCCATGGGCATGCTTGCCGCTTTGTCAGGTATATTGTTCGCCTCCCGTTTTAAATCCGCCACAACGACAGCGGGCACTCTGTTTGAATTGGATGCAATCGCGGCGGCTTTTGTTGGCGGTGTATCACCATCCGGTGGTATCGGCAAGGTGACAGGGTCGATCGTCGGTGCGTTTGTTATGATGTCACTGACCAGCGGTATGAACCTTATGGGTATTGATATATCCTACCAGTACATCGTCAGAGCCCTTGTGCTTGTGGCTGCTGTTGTATTTGATGTGGCAACCCGTAAAAGAAAAAAATCATAATTTAATTTTCTCTGCAGCTACTTCTTGTGTGGATTACTGATAGGTTCGTTTAAAAGCTAATCAAGCGAGGCCTAGTTTTTTGAAAAACCAGGCCTTTTCTACAGTACAATTCACCAATGCGGAATTCATCCAGAAATAATATTCTCCTGCTGACAGCTGGAAGTTTATTTATAAGAATTTGCTTTCACATCCTGTAATGTCTAAAAGAGTAGGGCACCTCTTCCAGGATAGATATAAATGAGAAATTCCTGAGATAAAAGAGATACTGGAGATGTTTTCCTCAGATATAGAAAGAGCATTAAAAGAATTTATTCATTACAGTAATCAATTTGAAGGAAAGAACTTTCTGGAGATGGAAGAGACTATAAAATCTAAAATAGATGAAGAAAATGTTCAGAGATATATAAATAGGTATCTGAAGTCAGAAATAATAGGGACAGACAACCATTTTCATTGACATTGCTTCTACTTAAAAGATATATAATCTAGATATGCTAAGAATAGCCCGAGTCGTTGTAGCGGGATACTCGCACCATACCACCAAAAGAGGAAGTTATCGACAAAAGGTATTTTGATTATATTAAGAAAGAATCAAAAGAAGAGAAAAGGAGTTTGTAGAGGCACCTGGTAATCCCGATGAAATGAAAGGGATCAGAGAAAAGACTAGACGGGAGGGTCTCTGTTCTATCTAAAAATTTGACAGATTTAAGGAGAATAAATTATCAGTATTTTATTTAATAATTTTAAACAGATAGATAAAAAAGGTCTCTGGTCCTTAATTGTAGAAGATGGGGTTATTAAAATAATCTCCAATAAGGAATATTTAGATAATCTTAACCAATCTTTTTCAAAAATTTATGATTTAAGAGAAAATTACTTGCTTCCATCTTTTACCGATGCTCATATGCATCTTTCTCTGTATACGTTGCTTTCTTCAGCTATTGACTTAAGAAATTGCGGTTCGGTTGAAGAGTTACAAGAGATGTTAAAAAAGGGAATAAATCGGGAGATAATTATTGGCTGGGGCTTTGACCATGAAAAATTTCCGGAAGGGAGAATGCCTACTCGAATTGATTTAGACAGTGTTTCTTCTGAAATCCCTATATTTATTCTTCGTTTTGATGAACATATTGGCGTGGTGAATTCTAAATTCTTAAGGCGTTTAGAGATTAACCGGAATACAAAAGAGCCGGAAGGCGGGAAAATTGGTCGGTTTTTAGATGGCCAACCGAATGGCATATTAATTGATAAGGCTCTTCCGACTGAAGGTATATTAGATAATCCCATAATAAAGGATTCTATGCTTAAAAATTTTTTAGAAGTCCAAGCAGAATTTTTCTCTAAAGGTTTAACCAGCGTAAGCGATATGGGAATTAATTTTGAAACATTGGAATTTTATCGGGAAATGGAAGAAAAGGGTTATCTAAAAATGCGGATACATACTTATCTGAATGAATCTTGCCTTAAGGATAAGGAAAGAATTAAAAAAGAGATGAAAAAAAATAACTTGGGACTTGTGCAAGTTAGGGGATTAAAACTTTTCATTGACGGAAGTTTCGGTGCATCAAGCGGAGCTCTTTATGAACCCTATGCTGATGATCCCGGTAATTATGGTCTTTTACGCATTAGTCCGAAGAATTTAGTAGATTTAGCTCAAAAAGCGGATGAAATGGACATGCAGTTGTCCATTCATGCCATAGGGGATAAAGCTTTAACCCTTGCCCTTAATGCTTTGTCCTGTACCCGAAATAAAATTCTAAGACATCGGGTAGAACATATCCAATTGGTCAATGAAGAACATTTAGAAAAAATGAAAAAACTAAAAATAATTGCTGTTATTCAACCTGTATTTGTCGGAACAGACAGTCCTTGGGCAGAGAAACGATTAGGCAGGGAAAGAATTCAACAGGCTTACCCTTTAAAAAGAGTCATAAACAAAGGCATTAGAGTGGCCGGTTCCTCCGACTGTCCAGTTACGGATGCTGATCCTTTTTTGGAACTTTATTTTTCTGTTTCTCATAAATATTTGGATGGGGAAGAAATGCCTGATTGGGTAAGAAAAGAGAGGATTGGAATAAAAGATGCATTAAAAATATTTACCGAAGATGCATCTTATGCATTGCATGAGAACAAGGGAAGAATTGAAGAAGGCATGCTGGCAGATTTTATTTTGTTATCAGAAAATCCACTTCAATTGCCAATTGACCAGATTCAATCCCTTCATGTGTTGCAAACTTACGTTGGCGGTCAATTGGTTTAGAAAAGTAAAGGTGTTACAAGTGTCATAGGGACGGTTATACTAGCTCAATAATTCGGTAAATTTTCTAATTTTTCTTAAAGGATCTAATAAATCCAGGTTCCCAATGTCTTCTCAAATGATTAAAATATAACAGGAAACAGCCATTTGATTTATAATATAAAATAAGGAAGTTAGGGCTAATGGGAAAATTTCAATCTATCATTTTTTTAGTGATACTTTTATTGGCTGCATTGGGCGACCTTTTTATCCCGATTATTATTGGCCTTGAATACCCGGGTTATAATCATTTGATAGATACCATCAGTACCCTGGGAACCAATAAAAGCCCGGTACAGAAATTTCAATGCATGAATCTCATAGCCGTTGGGATTTTATTTATTATATTTTCCGTTGGGCAGGGTTTAGCATTTACCCAAATAAAATGGTGCCATAGATTATTTATTTTAGGTATTGTTCTGTTTGGTGTAGGAACTATTTTGGCCGGGATTTTTCCGGAAGATCCAAAAGGTATTGCGGAAACAGTTTCCGGTAAAATTCATGGTATTGCCTCAGGTGTAGGCTTTATCTTTTTAATCCTTAATCCTCTGTGGGCTATTTGGATTGCTGAATTTAAGGATTTAAGATATGTCAATATGACGTTATTTGTTCTTGCTGTTTTAACCTTTGTTTTCTTCCTAACATCAGAAAATATTAGCAGTGGCATTTTACAATATACCGGATTATTTCAAAGATTAAACTTAATCATCTTATATGGACATTTAATTCTTAATTATATATGGATTATTAGATGATTCCGAGTATGCTGCTGACCCCGGTTTTTCTATCCAAAGAGGAGAAAAAGAGAGGAACGATAAAGTTGATTTTTCGATAAGTAAGGTATATAAATATATATAGAATTAGGGGATTATCGGTTTTATACGTAAAAAAGATAAGACTTTAAAACGCAGAAAATATAAGGGTTTCTGCGTTTTTTTGTTATATGGGATGTTGGCGACACTTATAAAATATGGAGGGAATAAGGTAAAATAGAGCGAAAAACCCTATTTTTAACAGTCTGAAATCCTTGCAAAATAGGGCTTTAAACGAATATCGTCGTAGCTGCGTTTCTTGAGGGTGCCTAAGGTGATTTATTGTATTTTTAAAATAGACGTTTAAAGTAGCTTAAAATGGCTTATTTTGGATGTGTACGGAAAGCTTTATTATACAAGGCTTTCAAGAAGGTATTTTCCCACAGACTTTACACATTTTCCCCATTTGTAAGTAAATATGGTTAATATTAACCCTTCTGTCATTCCCATTTCCCTAATTGTCATTCCCACGAAACCTGTCCTCGACCTGATCGGGGAGTGGGAATCCATCTTTCCCCTTCCATCCAGAAACTTTTTCTTTTAAAAAGAAGGATTTTTTATATCTTTTGTCGTATTAATATTAAGGTGTAGAAAAATTGAAAAGGACAAATTCTTTTAACCGCTGGTGGCGATTCAATAAGGTAAATATATATTCTTGAAATATGACAAACGAAACTTCCCCTTGTCTTGCAATAAAGCTTTAAAACCTTGACTTGTAATTAATACGTAATATATAATAAATTACACAAAAAAATATAAATATATATCATAATTTGAAAATGTGATATTAACTTAGAAATCCTGAAAGTAAATATTTTTTTTATGAAATCGATAAAAGGCAATAATTTAATAGTTCTTAACCATAAAGACATGTCCTTTCTTTCTCAATTACTATTAGCAGAATAGAGGGATTAGTGAATATGGAACGTTACGTGGTATTGGAAAAAAAATATTTTAATGATTTTATCTCTGAGATTGCCAGTGAGCGAAAAGTCGCAGCTCCCGTTGCCAAAGGCTATCATCAATTCGCTTTCGAAGAAGTGACCTCCGGTGATCAAATTTCCCTAGATTATATTCCCACCATCTTACCCCCTAAAAAATATTTTATGCCCCAAATTGAGACCATTGCAACCTATGATATTTCTAAAGGTCAGAACATGAGAAGAGTCGTAGAATATGAGGAAATGGTCCTGTTTGGAGTTCATACCTGTGATTTAGCCGGAATACAGTGTTTAAATATGGCTTTTTCGGAACATCCCAAAGATATAAATTATAATATTAGAAAAAACAATATAATCATTATCGGATATGAATGTAATGATTATTGCGATGAATATGCTTCATGTGGATTAATGCAGAATCATCTTCCCAAAGGGGGGTATGATCTTTTTTTTACCAACCTGGAAAATGGTAAATTTATTATCCACATGCATACTTTACAGGGTGAAAAACTAGTAAAAAAATCGGCATTTATTAAAAAAGCAGATGAGTCCGACATAGAATCACTTAATGATTTAAGAGAAAGAAAAAGAAAAATTTTTGCAAAAAATGAAGTGCCTATTGAATATGAAAAAATTCCTGAGCTTTTTGATAAGGTTTACGATAGTACAATATGGGATGAATTAGGAAAAAAATGTCTGGCATGCGGCAATTGTACTAATGTATGCCCGACATGTTATTGTTTTGATATTTTTGATGAACCAAATCTTGACCTTAAAACCGGATACCGTTATAGGAAATGGGATTCCTGCCAGAATGAAGAGTTTGCAAAAGTTGCCGGCGGGGAGAATTTTCGCCCACAAAGAGCCTCAAGGCAACGTCACCGTTATTTCCGCAAGTTTCGTTATCCAATCGATAGATTTTCACGTTTTTTCTGTACCGGTTGCGGTCGTTGTAGCCGGACATGTATGGCAGAAATAAATCTGAAAGAGACTTTAACTCAATTAGCAAAAGAACAGGGAATGGAAAACCCCAATGCAGGGTATAGGAGTTAGTATGAAAACTTTAAAATTGAAAGTTTCGGAATATGATATAAAAGTAGGAAAAATTTTTCGCATAAAAAAGTTAACCGACATGGAAAAACTTTTTGAAATTGTCCTTCCTGAAGAGGAAAATTTAAACCATCTTCCCGGACAATTTGTTGTTCTTTCCTTACTGGGTGTTGGAGAAGCGCCTTTTTCAATTTCTTCATCTCCTACCAAATTGGGTTCTTTTGAACTGGTTATACGCAATGTCGGAAAATTAACCCAGGTTTTACATAATTTGAAAGAAGGTGATGAAGTAGGCATACGTGGTCCTTTTGGTAATGGATTTCCGGTACATATCTTAGAAGGTAGTGATTTGCTCTTTGTAGCAGGAGGTATAGGTATCGTTCCATTACGTTCTGTGATTAATTATACTATTGATAATCGTAGGGAATTTGGCAAAGTGACTATTCTATTGGGATGTAATAGCCCGAAGGATATGCTTTTTAGCAATGATTTTAATCGATGGTCAAAACAGACAGATTTAAATTTTGAATGTACTGTAGACCGGGGCGACCCTGATTGGAAGGGTAATGTTGGATTGATAACATCACTTATACCCGGTATTAATCTATCTCCCAAAAGGACTTTTGCCCTGGTTGTCGGTCCATCGGTGATGTATAAGTATGTTATCAGGGAACTTTTGGAAAAAGAAATTCCCGAAAGACAAATCCTGGTCTCCCTTGAACGGCATATGAAATGTGGGCTTGGTAAATGCGGGCATTGTCAGATTGGCCGCTTTTATTGTTGTAAAGATGGCCCCATTTTTTCTTACGACCAAATTAAAGATATAAAAGAGAGTATATAATGAACAAACCAAAAGTTGCATTTTTTGATTTTGCCTGTTGTGAAGGATGTCAATTACAGGTAACTAATATGGGCGAGACGCTTCTTGACCTGCTTGGCATTGTTGATGTTGTGGAATTTCGTGAAGCGATGTCTGAAAAATGGGATGGAGAATATGATATTGCTATTATTGAAGGGAGTATCACTACCACACATGCGGTTGAACTCATTAAAAAAATTAGAGATAGGTCAAAGATTTTAATTGCCTACGGTTCCTGTGCCACAATTGGTGGTGTGAACGGCATGAAAAATAATTTTAAATTAAAGGATATAAGAAAAGAAGTCTACGGGGAAGACTACAAATATTTTGATACCATGAAAACCCGTGCAGTTCATCAAGTTGTCAAAGTAGATTACTTTGTTCATGGATGCCCGGTATATATCCCGGAATTTTTGAAGGTAATGAAAGCCGTGTTGGCCGGACTTCCTTATCAAGTACCGGATTATTCGGTATGCGTGGAATGTAAGTTAAATGAAAATGTTTGCATGTATGACCGTGGACTAACCTGTCTTGGCCCCATTACTCGAGCCGGGTGCAATTCCTGGTGTATCAATAATAATAATATATGTTATGGCTGCCGGGGCATGGTTTCCAATCCGAATGAAAAGGGAGCAAAAGACGTCATCAAGAAATATAATATCCCCATGGCCATGATTATTAATAAAATGAACATGTATAATAAATGTAGAGAATTAGATGAGGATAAAGATGAGTAAGAGAACCGTTAATGTAAATGTTGAATATCTAACCAGGGTAGAAGGTCACGGGAACATTGTGGTTAATGTAAAAAAAGGAATTCTAGAGAAATGCGAACTTCAAATTGTTGAAGCTCCGCGTTTCTTTGAAGGCATGCTTCAGGGCAGGTCAATATTTGAGGCTCAACATATTACTTCACGCATATGCGGTATCTGCTCTTGCGGGCACACTTTGGCCTCCATTCAAGCAGCTGAGGATGCGATTGGATTTATACCTTCCAAACAAACCCTCGCACTAAGGAAATTTCTCCTGCATATGGAAAATCTGGATAGCCATATTCTTCATATCTATCTTCTGGTTGCACCGGATTTACTGGGGGTAAAGAGTTTTGTCCCTTTAATCCAATCACATAATCAAGTGGTTCGGCTTGCTTTAAAAATGAAAAAAGCATGTAATGATGTTTGTGATATTCTTGTTGGTCGTCATATTCATCCTATCTCAGCCATTGTTGGCGGATTTACGAAGCTTCCCCGGGAAAAAGACCTTGATGCCATGTTGGAAATGCTATATGATATGCGTTCAGGTATGGATGCAACAGTTGAACTCGCAGCAGGATTAAAATTTCCGGTGTTTGAAAGAGAGACAGAATATGTTGCCCTGCTATCCGATGATGCAGAATACCCGATGCTTCAGGGAGATGTCGGCTCATCGGACGGCAAACGTGTCACTAAGTATGAATATAAAAAGGTAACTAATGAATTTATCGTTCCGCATTCTTCGGCAAAACATGCAAGATGGCATCGTGAATCTTACGCGGTAGGTGCTCTTGCCCGATTTAATCTTAACGCTACAAAATTACATCCCAAAGCCAAAGAGGTGGCAAATACACTTAACATGAAACCAAAAGTTACCAATCCTTATTTGAATACAGTAGCACAATTGATTGAATGTGTACATAGCCTGGAGGACAGTATAAGGATTTTGGAAGATTTTAAAAGAAAAAAAATTAATTATGATGAAGAAATCATTGTTGGTTTAAACGAACAGAACCGCATCAAGGTAAAAGCGGGCACCGGCGTAGGTGCAGTTGAAGTCCCAAGAGGGATACTTTTTCACTGCTATGAAGTTGATAAAAAAGGAATCATTATTAAAACAAACTGTATTATTCCCACCAGTCAGAATGTCAACAATATTGAACGCGATATGAAAAAATTGGTACCTGAAATCCTACACAAATCCGATGAAGATATTACTTTAAGCCTGGAAATGCTGGTTAGGGCTTACGACCCATGTATATCCTGTTCTGCTCATTTCCTGAATGTCAAATATGTTAACCGTTGAATTAAAAGAGCTATTCACTCCTTCCAGGAAAGGATTGTTGTTAGCTATTACCATCGGTAATCGCTTTCGCTCTGATGACGGTGTAGGTCCTTTTATAGCCCGGCAGATTAAAAAAAGTAAGAAAAATGTTACTGTTATCAATGCAGAAGATAAACCCGAAAATATCATCGATAGGGCAATCCAATTAAAACCCTGTAAAGTCGTTATTATCGATGCAGCGAATTTCGGAGGTATGCCGGGAGAGATCAGACTTATTGAAAAAAATAATATCCCTGATACATCGCTGAGTACTCATTCTCTTTCTCCAAATATACTTGCCGCTATTATCGAAGCTGACACGGGTGCGGATGTCTTTTTTCTGGGTATTCAACCAAAGAGTATTCAATTGACAGAAGGATTATCTGAACCGGTGAAAAAATCAGCAGAGAGAATTATATCCTGTATAAGATTAATGGAGTAAACAATTTTTAAAACGATAGACAAAGAATTAGAGAAAAATAATTTTATTTTAAAAAAAGAAGGATTTTATAAGTCTTTTGTCGTATTTATATAAAAGTGTAGAAAAATTAGAAAAAACTAATTCTTTTAACCACTAGTGGCGACTTAATAAGGTAAATATATATTCTTGAAGTGTGACAAAGAACCATCTCCCGACACCTGACATGTACTCTAACAACCCCAGCAAATACAATTTGACATGGTAGTCATTAAATACTACAATTGTATTCAGAAAGGACTACAATTATGGATATGTTTCGTATTACCAAATCTAAATTAAGAGAAGAACTCTTAACTCTCTATTTTACCAATCCAAATAAAAAATACTATCTAAGAGAGTTAGAGAGAATACTTAACTTTTCAGTAGGGAATATCCGTCGCGAATTGATTAAACTTGAAAGCACAGGACTTTTTCTTAGTGAAAATAAAGGAAACCTCCTTTATTATTATTTAAATCAATCTTATCCTCTTTTTAAAGAACTAAAAAGTATTATCTTTAAAACTTCCGGTGTCCCCAGAATGCTTCATAATGTTTTAGAAAAGTTTGATGATATAGACCGGGCTTTTATTTACGGTTCTTTTGCTAAAGGAGAAGAGAGAGAAGATAGTGATATAGATTTATTGATTATAGGAGAGGTTGATGAGGATAATTTAATCGAAGAGATAGGTAAATTAGAGAGAAAATTACAAAGAGAAATAAATTATTCTATTTATGAAAAAGAAGATTTCAATAAGAAGAAAAAAGAAGGCAATTTTTTTATTTTAGATATTTTAAAAGAAAAGAAAATATTTTTAATAGGGGCTGAAAATGGACTATAAAGATACAGTAAAAATAATGTTAGATCATGGTCTGATTAAAAAACAAAAAGTAGATTTTTCCCACATTGAAGCACTTTTACTTCGGGCTCAGAAAGATATAATTGCTGCCAAAGCTAACTTAAAAATTGATGAAGAAGTTACTTATAATTATGCATATTTGGCAATGTTAAGATGTGGCAGGTCAATAGTATTTATGAAGGGATATCGATCAGTCGATGGTCAACAGCATAAAACAATTATAGAATTATCCGGAGATGTTCTGGGAGAAAAATTTAAGAATATTATCAAAAAATTCGATCATATGCGGCGGAAACGAAATCAATTTACTTATGACCCCTTCCTTCCTGTTTCCAAAATTGAAGCAGAAAATGCTTTGAAAACAGCAGAGGAATTTGTAAAAATAGTGTTAAAATTAGTTCAAAAAGAAAATCCTCAACTAAGGTTTAATTTTAATAAATAGAAAATTAAAAATAGTAAGGTGGTACGCAGAAGAGAAAAGTAAATTAGATCTGATATTCACATTTGACATAACTTTTTCTAATTTTTTATAAGGGGTTTAATAAGTCCAGATTCTTAATGTCTTCTCTTTTAATTTTTTAAAATTACCAGCAGCAGGGAAAAATTACACCCTAATGTTGTTGCTGTTAGTGTGGAAAAATTCCACTAGGGTAGTGGAATTATTCCACCCCATCATTCGGAGATTGCTGAAGAATTGGAAGAAAATAATTTTATTTTAAAGAAAGAAGGATTTTTTAAGTCTTTTGTCGTATTAGTATTAAGATGTAGAAAAATTGGAAAATGCTTATTCTTTTAATCACCGGTGGCGATTCAATAAGATAAATATAAAATTCTTGAAATATGACAAACGAAACATCCCCTTGTCTTGCTTGTCTTATCCCGTACAGGGAAATTTCCGAAATTATTTTCTACTAAAACATCTCACGTTATTGAACTTCTAACTAATTATTTCTTAATCAAAGTTATCTAAATATATTAAATAATAATAATATATGATAATATAAAATAAATTATGTTAAATAATATTGCAATATATATAATAATATGCTAATATATTAAAAGAAGGATATTACAAATCTGACAAAAAAAGGAGTTTTAAAGTTATGCCTATAAAAGTAGAGGAAAAGAAGTTGTATTCAGTAGAAGATCTAGCCGAAATATTACCTATTACTCCGTTAACTATCCGTGCATATTTTAGAAAAGGTAGAATTAAAGGTCATAAGATAGGCAAAAACTGGTATGTGACTAAAGAGAATTTAGATGCATTTTTAGATGGCGAAGAAACAAATAATTGAAGAAATATCGAAAAATGAAATATTAAGATGCTTAAGGTTGTGAAAGTTATTCCATCTGAAAGAAATAGAAGAAAATGTCTTTAATTTCATTATTGGTTGTTTTAATTCTATATACCAATGGATGCTAAAATCAAGAAGATTTTGAATGTCGTTGTAGTTATTGTAGTCATTCTTTGGTTATTACAAGCATTTGGAATATTAGGTAACCTTAGAATTTAGTCCTTGTATTTCTCCGATTGAGAAAAGTAAAACGAGAAGCTAGAAGGGGAGGTGTCTCTAAAAATATTTTTGTTTCTATAAGTTATTTTAACTAAAGAAAGATTTTGAAATTTTGAAATTAATATTTACCTAAGGAAAATATAATAAGATAAATAAGAGGTAATTAAAAATGAATAAAAGTTATTTTAATAGAAAATTAATAAACAGATGGTTGTTGATTCTCCCCATTTTTTTGCTTGTGTGTTTCACCTTCGGTATTTCTGTTTACGCTCAAAGTCCTGGACGAACAGAGTTCAAAAAAAACATTCAACTGATTAACCCTCGTCCCGTATTTTCATTCAGGCTGCAATTAGAAAAAGGAGATAGCCCCAGTTATGTTCCGGGAGAAAGAATGGACTTGTCTTTTAAATCCACCAAAGATTCCTATGTCACCATCTATCAGTATGATTCGGAAGGAAGAGTAAGTATTATCTTTCCCAACCAATCGAATCCCCATAACTTTGTCCGAGGGGAACATTTGTACCAGGTTGAGGACGTGATCCTCCCATTAGACAGTGGATTCGGACCATGTTATATTCAAGGGTTTGCTACCACCAGGCCTTTGCTGATGGTGAGGGATAATAGATATCCGGATATTCTGGCAAAAGAATTTCCCGTCATCAGTTTTAAATTGGGGGACTTCAGCATCAATTTACGCGGCTTACTTAGCCAACAACCACCTGAAAGCTGGGTTTCTAGTAATACCCTGGAATATCAAGTGGTACGCCCGCACTATGTCTCTGAAAGAGTGGGTAGAGTCATGGCCATTTCTATTCCTCGAGGAGCCGAAGTTTACCTGGATCATGAGTATCAGGGAGTATCTCCCAAGCGGATTGAAGATATTCAAACCGGCCAACACCTGCTTGAATTTGTCATGCCCGGTTATGAAATATGGAGTAAAACCATTACCGTCTCCCGTAATCGCACCACCCAGGCGGAAGCCAATCTTGTCCCGGTGGAGTCTTACGGGGAAATCTCCTTGACCTGTGAACAGCCTAATGCCCTCGTCTTTGTTGATGGGATAGAATACGGTAAAACCCCACCAAAAGGCACCTTGGTTATCCGTGATATAAAAGAAGGATATCATGAATTGACGGTGATGAAACCCGGAAGTCAAAACTACCGAACCTGGACTCAAACAGTAAAAGTATTGGGTGGCGAAACCTTACCTATCTATGTTTCTCTTTCTAAATCAAACTATTAAATAGTGCAACAAGTTTGCTGAAAACTTGTTCTATGGTTTTTAAAAAAGATACAAAATATAAAATGAAAAGGAGATTTTAAAAATGAAAAAGTGTATAATTATGCTCATTTTGGTTATGGTTTTTACCCTGTTTATCACCAGCTTTGTCCAGGCACAATTGACTAATGAGGAAGTTAAAATAGATAGATGCATGGCTGTATTAGTAGAAATGGCTTCCCGTAAAGATCAGGCTGGGGCATTTAGCCAGCTCTTAAGCAGGGCAGAAGGAATCGTCATCTACCCCAGATTAGTCAACATAGGATTAGGTTGGGGTGCCATGTTTGGTGATGGTATCGTTCTTCGAAAGGATAGATCCACCCAGGAGTGGTATGGTCCGGCATTTATAGAGCTTAAAACCGCTTCGGTCGGTCTACAGTTTGGTATTCAGGAAGTGTCCCTGGTATTATTGCTTATGGATGATAAAGCTCTGGCTGCCTTTAAGAGTACTGATTTTGAAATCGGAGCAGATATCAGCATTGCCCCGGGACCCTTGGGTGATTCCTTACAAACTGACATTGATTTCAATGATTCCATCTATACTTACTCTTACAGCAAGGGTCTCTATGCCGGTTTTGCCCTTAAAGGTTCCATGATTCATGCCGATGTAAAAGCCAACAAGAGATTTTACGAAGAAAGCATTACCTGTGAAACTATTTTGAATAATAAAAAAGTGAACAACGAATTTGCTCTAAAACTAGTGCAAATGATCGAACAGATTAGCCAATAAGCTAAATCGTCTATACTAATATACTAATGGATAAAAGAAAGGATTAAATACATGAAAACAAACACAGCGTTAGCCATCATCCTCATTATCGTGGGAATCGTGGCCTTTGCCTATCAAGGCATGCAATATACCTCCAGTGAGAAAGTCATCGACCTTGGTCCACTTCAGGTAACGACTGAAAAGACAAGAACGTTTCCATTACCCCCGATCGTGGGAGGTATTGCGCTCGTAGGCGGTATAGTGCTGCTATTGGTGGGAGGCAAAAAGACCTGATTACAAGCAAAGCACCGGTGGTCTCAATAAGTGCTTGATTTGAAAGAAGACATATAACTATTTCTAAAATAATCCATATTATTTTAAGGTTTGCCGAGGCCTATTACTGGCTTGCAAGGGTATATTTTGAAACCGGAGATTATCAGCAAGCAGTCCAAAATTACCGAAAAGTCCTGGAGATAGAGCCCGATAATGCTAAAGCCGAGTACTGGCTAAAAGAATCACAGCGGCAGCTTGGGACGAAGCAATAAGAAAATAAGAATTAATTGAAAAGGAACAGAGAACGGTTCTCTGTTCCTTTTGTTTTTTAAAATAGGCGCTTAAAATCACTTAAAATGGCTTATTTTAGATGTAGGTGAAAAGCTTTACTATATAAGGCTTTTAAGGAGATATTTTCCCACAGACTTTACACATTTTCCCCATTTGTCATTCCCATTCCCCCTTTTTGTCATTCCCACGAAACCTGTCCTCAACTTGATCTAGGAGTGGGAATCCATCCCTTTCTTTTCTGTCTAAAAAGTAAAAACCAAAAACTTTTCTTTCAAAAAGAAGGGTTTTATAAACCCATTGTCGTATTAGTATTAAGATGTAGAAAAATTGAAAATGACTAATTCTTTTAACCAATGGTGGCGACTTAATAAGGTAAATATATATTCTTAAAATATGACAAACGAAACGTCCCCCTATTTTTCCAGACATTAGAAAGAATTTACTAATATGAGCACAGAAATTTATTATTTTTCAGGTACAGGGAATTCACTGGTTATCGCAAGGGATATTGCAGGAAAAACCAATGGGAAATTGATATCCATCCCTGCTGTAATGGATAAAGAAAATATAGATACCGATGCGGAGTTAATCGGTATTGTTTTTCCGGTTTATCATGGAGATATCCCTTTTATCATCAGAAGATTTGTAACTAAAATGAATAGCTTAGACAAAAAGTACATATTTGGAGTTTGTACATACGGAGACAGTCCATGTCTGGCCATACAATATTTAGATAAAATGATTAAATCGTGCGGTGGTAAACTTGCTGCGGGGTTTGCCGTGAACATGCCCTATAACTATATTACCCCTTCTTTTGTACTAAGTGGGTTTTTCAAATCCTTTGTACTAAGAGAGATTGCCATAGAAAAACAGCAAGAACTATTCACCAATTAGAAGAAGAAACTTGAAAGTATATATGAATTTGTTCACGCCCGAAAAAAAGGCGAATTTGAAACCAGCGCAGAAATAGTCGAACACCTGGTTGATTTTCTCAACCTAAAAGAAATATTAGGAAAAACGGTATGGCTGAAGATTGCAGGTTTTAAAGGACATACAAACCTACCTTTTCAGGAAAGTCTGCAGTTGATGGACTATGGCTTCAGATGTGATAATAAATGCAATAGATGTGGTATTTGTTCAAAGATTTGCCCGGTTCAAAATATTAAAATGGTTGATGGCAGTCCTGTATGGCAGCACCATTGTGAACAATGTTTTGCATGCCTGCAATGGTGTCCAAAAGAGGCAATACAGTTCGGTAGTAAAACATCGCACGGGAAAAGATATCACCATCCCGATGTAAAAGTATCAGATATGATGATGTGTGAAAAAAAGTAGTTACAATCAATCAAACAAATAAGTTACTTAATTACTGAGCATGAACAACCGTCCCTGACACACAGAATATTAGTATATTTTAGTAAGTGGAGTTGGACTAAACAAACGGTAAAATGAATCGAAAAAGCACACAAAAAATGATAGTAATTAATTTATTATTATTTGCTCTTTTATTTGGATTAGTTTCCTTAAATAAAGAATTTTTAAGGCCCTTATATTCTAATACACCAATTATAAAAGTTTTAACCGGAAGTTTTCCAAATTTCATAGCTGCGTATATGATCAGCCTTGCTTTTGTAAATGTAGTCGTGATAAGGGAGCCAAAATATGGTCGCCTTATTGTTTACCTAAGTTCTTTACTAATATTTGTAATATTGACTATTGAAGAATTTAAACCTATGTGGGGAGCTAGTACACACTATGACTCATTTGATATTTTTGCAAGTGGCTTAGGTTCTTTATTAGCCATTTTGACTTTTGAATTAATTGTTTTGAAGCGAAAAACAAAATAAATAAATTGAATGACAATAAAAACGCACTACAACGGTTGCATTAGCTTAATAATTCAGTCACTTTTTCTAATTTTTGATAAGGAGTCTGATAAGTCCAGATTCTAAATGTTTTTTCTTTTTTCTCTTATAGTTTATTGCCCATCTGAAACCCTTATTATATAAGACTTTTCTAAACATTATAGAGGATATTGTAATTAAAAAAAGAGCGAAATGGAAAACCGATTTTTAGCTAAATAAGGTAGATAAGTATATATAGAATTAGAGGATTATCAGTTTTCATAGGAAAAAATAGTAAGTCTTTGAAACGTAGAAAATACAAGGGTTTATGCGTTTTTTTGTTATATGGGATGTTGGTAGCGCTTCTAAAATATGGAGGAAATAAGGCAAAAAAGAGCGAAAAACTCTATTTTTAGCAGTCTGAAAGCCTTGTAATATAAGGCTTTCAAGGAGATATTTTCCCACAGACTTTACACATTTTTCCCATTTGTAAGTAAATATGGTTAATATTAGTTCTTCTATTATCGTGAGCTTTCGAAGAAAGCGCGGTAATCTCATCTTTTCCTTCTTTCGTTCCCTTGAAAGCGGTAATTTATCTTCTCTCTTTCATCTAATATCATTCACTAAAGACTGATACATTCCGCAATTATTTTCACAAAAGTAAGGTTTTTTTAAAATAAACGTGGTATTTTATAAGACAGTGCGAATTTTAAATTGATATCCTCACAGAAAAGCAAATATAAAATAAAATATAATATTGTAACCTGTATGAAGGTAACAGGAGAGACCAAAAGTGCCCAAGCTTTCAGGCAAAAAAACAGACAAGAGAGCAATATTATTATTTTCTTACTCTGTCTTTTTGGTTTATTATCGGATAGTATTTTATAAAGATAATATGTTACCTATTGCATATATCGTATCAAACTTAATAGATTTAGAGGTACAAGGTACAAAAAAATGAAGAGGATTAATAATGAAAAAATCTTTTAATAATATAGCTCCAATAGTAAGCATTCTTGCAATTGGCATGCTGTCGATGAGCATACTAGAGCCTGTTCTACCACTTTACCTGATCCATGTCGGTTTTTCCTCTAAAGCGACGGGTGTAATGATTTCGGTCTTATGGCTTGGTATGATTATTGGTGAGAGTTCATGGGGATGGATAGCTGACAAGATAGGAATTAGAATCCCAATGATTTGGGGAACTTTAGTTAGCGGTATAATATTGCTTGGAATTTTATTATCCAAAGGGACATATATTGTTTTTGTTGCAATATTATGCTTGGGATTATTTCGGTCTGCAGTCTTTGGCCCAGCCCGGGGGCATGTAGGAAAGCATGCTCCTGCATTTAAAAAAGCCGCATTTATGGGAATAATTACAGTTGTAATTGGTGGTTCTAAAAGTCTTGGGGCTCTGTTGAGTGGACTTCTTGCCAGTAGTTTGGGGTACAGCTGGGTATTTTATATCACTATTGGTATTTATATTTTAGGTGGCTTAATAACAATTGTTATCCTTAGGGATTTAAAATATAATGCCCCCAAGCTTTTACCCGTAAATAAGCATTTATTTGTTAAAGATTCAAAAAATTATCGCTGCATGTTTTCTTTATGCGCAGTAACCAGCTGTGAATATTTTGGATTAGGTTTATTTACAACTTTTCTACCGCTTCTCATTACTCAGGTTGCGGGCTTTAGCGTTACTTCCGTTGGTGTTCTTTTTACTGTGAGAGGAATAATTACTATGATATTTGGAGTTCCTATGGGAACGTTGGCTGACCGCAAAGGAAAAAAATTGTTTATGATAATTGCTCTTGCGACGTCAGCAATTAGCATGATAGGAATCTCTGTGGCTAACAGCTTCCTATGCTTTTTAGTATCTGTCGTTTTATTTGAAATAGGTTTGGCTACGTATGGCCCCGCGGCATTAGCCCTACTGTCGGATTCCGTACCTTCTGAACACCAGGGGTCAGCGATGGGTATATACGGGGGTATATGCGAAAATACAGGAATTATGGCTGGGGCATTTTCGGGGGGATTTGTCTGGAATATTTTTGGACCACGAGCAACCTTTTGGCTGGGGAGCCTGGTATGCATAATAGGAATGATTATGTGTTTGATTTTAAATATCGAAGAAATGGAACGTGTCAATAAACTTACGAATTAAACGAACGGGAATAAAATAATGTATTTAGGATTAGGGAATTATATTTGTTGTTTGTATTTTCTTTACAAAAAAGAAGGATTTTTTACATCTTTTGTCGTATTAATATTAAGGTGTAGAAAAATTAGAAAAACTAATTCTTTTAACCGCTGGTGACGATTCAATAAGATAAATATATATTCTTGAAGTGTGAAAAAGAACCGTTCCCTGATACATATATTACATTTCAAATCTCTGAACTAGATTCTGTTCGATCCATTTTAGGTCTTCGTCCATGTATAATCTGTCCTTTTCTTCTTTTTCTTTCTTTTTAAGAGCTAATTTATTTAGTTTTACTATTTTACTTTCCGATTCCATTTCTTCTGTTTCCATTATTTTTTCTTCCTCATCATTTTCTTCTTTAGATGATTCAGGATTAAGATAATTAGCTTTTAAGGCAGCAATCAGCCAGCCGGCAGGATTTATTACATTCCTCTTTATCCGGAGGAGGTCTAATTTTTCCTCAATATCCTCCAAGGAATAATTTAAGATTGTTTTATAAATTGATTTTTTATTCAGATTTAATTTTTCCAATTCTTCTTTTATCCTTTCTGTCTTTAGAGATTTTTTATTATCAGGAACTATTTTATTGGGATTATTCTGATTGGAATAAGGAAATTCTTCTGATGTTCCAGAGATAATCTCTTCGTTTTCTCCCGGTAGTTTTTCTTTCGGGGGATAAAGAATATTTTCTTTATCTAAAAGGACTATTTGATAAAGATTATGGTCATATCCTCCGGAGGAAGATATTTGTTTTACTATTTTTTTGATTAGACCATATTCTAATAGAGTATTGCGGTATTTAATTAAGGTCTTGGTGGTAGTCCCCATCCTTTTATTTAGAGTTTGAATGGAAGGCCAGGCAATGTCTTTTCCTTTATGACAGTAACTTAAGAGCTGAAGATAGAGCATGGCTGGGCCAAGGCCGATTATATTTACCCAGTGAGCCAAGAAGTAGTCCTGGATAGTTGTGTAAGGATTAGTTTTATTAACTGGTATTTTTGTTTCCATAGTTTTTACCTTCCTTTGAGTAGTTTTTTAATTACAGGTTTCGGGTTACAAGATTATATCTAGCGTATAGCGTATTCCCCCTCACCCCAACTCTCTCCCTCCGAGGAGAGAGGGAGTGAGGAGGAAAATATTCACCCCTCTACTTATATAGATACAAAAAAGAGGTAATTTTACAGGGTAGTTGGTAAAATAATTTAAAATAATTTTCTCCCTCTACTTAGTAAGAGCAAAAAAGAGGCTAAAAAGCAACACCCTGATGAAAAAAATATGAAATATTTTCCCCCTCTATTTACTACATTGCAAAAAAGAGGTCATTTTACAACGCTCTAATAAAAAAAATTTGAAAAATTTTAACAGCAACAGCAACAGCAGGGTAAAAATTCCACCCTAATGTTGTTGCTGTTCTATTTGTTACTGTTCTTACTTGTTGCTGTTAGTGTGGAAAAATTCCACTAGGGGGTGTGGAGAATTTCCACTAGGGTAGTGGAGAATTTCCACCTCATTATACGGAGGTTGACAAAGAATTAGAGGAAAATAATTTTATTTTAAAAAAAGAAGGATTTTATCAATCTTTTGTCGTATTAATATTAAGGTGAAGGAAAATTGAAAAAGTATAATTTTTTTGATCGCTGGTGACGATTAAATAAGGCAAATATATATTTTAGAAATAGGTCTTTCAAGTATGAAGACCAGACCCCAAGAAATTATTGACCCGAGAATTTATTTAAAATCTCGTAAAAAAGGAAATAAACTTTGTTAAAACAATTATTAGAACAATATCTTAAGAATCTTACCAATACTTTTCAACGCGGTGATGCCCGTGAAGAAAGCTATTATGCTAACCTGGATGAATTAATCAAAAAAATAGCCGCTTTTCTGAAAGTAAAGAATATCGATGTTACCATACTTCCCAAAAAAACGGAAGCGGGGAATCCTGATTTTCGCGTTTGGGATGGAAAAAACCATATTACCGGTTATATTGAAGCCAAAGATCCTTCTACTGCTAATTTGGATTACATTGAAGGAACCGAACAGTTGAAACGTTATTGCGATACCTTTCCCAATGTTATCCTTACTAATTTTTATGAATTTCGACTATATCGTGGAGGTCAGCGAATCGCTCAAGCAATGATTGGAAGGTCTACCATTGCCAGGCAATTACATACCCCGCCACCGGTCGAAAATTGTGATCAGTTTAAAGATTTATTCGAGACTTTCTTTTCCTTTTCTCTGCCCAAAATAAAATCAGCTCGCTCCCTGGCTATTGAATTAGCCAAACGTACCCGCTTTTTATGTGATGAAGTAATTGCTGTGGAAATAGAAGAAGATGGGACCAAAGGGCAAAAGCAAATCATTGGTGTTTTTGAGGCTTTTAAAAAATATCTGATTGGAACATTAACCGAAAGACAATTTGCCGATCTTTATGCCCAGACGATTACCTACGGTCTTTTTGCTGCTCGTACCAGGGCAAATGGTGAATTTAATCGCCGACTGGCTTTTGATTATATTCCGAATACTATCGGTATTCTGCGCGATGTCTTTCGTTTTATTTCTCTGGAAGAGCCGCCCAAGTCCCTGCAAATTATCGTTGAAGATATTGCCGAACTATTGCACGTCACCGATGTGAAAAAGATACTGCACGAATATTACAGTACCGGCAAGGGTAAAGATCCAATTATCCACTTTTACGAAACATTTTTATCTACCTATGATCCCGAAATCAGAGAACGTCGTGGTGTCTATTATACCCCGGAATCCGTAGTGGGTTATATCGTCCGTTCCATTCATTCTGTTCTAAAAACCCATTTCGACTTATCCGATGGCCTGGCCAGTCCAGAAGTCAAACTACTTGATCCGGCAGGTGGGACACTGACTTTTCCCGCAGCAGCGATTCACCTGGCAGCAAAAGAATTTACCACAAAATACGGCGAAGGTGGTTTACATCACTGGATCAAAAACCACATCCTACCAGACTTTTATGCCTTTGAACTGATGATGGCCCCTTATGCAATTGGTCATTTAAAAATAGGGTTTATTCTGGATGAACTTAGTTATAATCTTGCAGATGATGAGCGTTTTAAACTCTATTTGACTAATACTCTGGAGATGGAAGAGATTAAACAAATTTCCATTCCCGGAGTGAGTTCGTTAAGCGAAGAAAGCCACCTGGCGGGCGAAGTGAAAAAAGAACAGCCCATCCTGGTGATTCTCGGCAATCCACCCTACAGTGGTATTTCTTCCAATGTGAACGAATGGACGGAAAAGTTATTAAAGGAAGATATCGATGGCTGCCAGAGTTATTACAAGGTAGACGACGCGCCGTTGGGAGAGAAAAAGCTCTGGCTCCAGGACGATTATGTCAAATTTTTACGTTTTGCCCAATGGAAAATTCAGAAGTCCGGTTTCGGTATTGTAGGTATGGTCACCAATCATAGCTATCTGGACAATCCCACCTTTCGCGGGATGCGCCAGAGCTTGATGAAAACTTTTGATGAGATTTATATTCTTGATTTGCACGGCAATAGTTTAAAAAAAGAAACTACCCCTGAGGGAGGTAAAGACGAAAATGTCTTTGATATTAGGCAGGGCGTTGCCATTGCTTTATTTATTAAAAATAAAGAGAAAAAAGAATCATTAATCTATCAAGCTGATTTATATGGTTTGCGACAGGAAAAATATGATTGGCTCGATAACAATGAGTTTAATGAAAATAATTATCATGAAATTAAACCTGCTTCGCCCTGGTATTTTTTCATTCCCCGAAATACTTCACATATTCAACGATATTTAAAGTGGGAAAGGATCAATGAAATATTTCCGATAAATGTAACCGGAATTGTAACTGCGCGAGATAATTTTGTAATTGCTTTTGATAAATCTGAAATAAAGAGTAGACTGCTACAATTTAAAAATCTTACTTTGCCAGATGAAATTGTTAAAGACACATATAAACTTAAGGATACGAGGAGTTGGAAATTATCATTAGCCCGAAATAAATTATCTGAAGACAAAAATTGGGATACATATTATCAAAAAATACTCTACCGCCCCTTCGATACAAGATATATCTATTATACTGAAATTATGGTTGATTGGGGAAGACCAAAATATATGCGCCACATGTTGGAAGATAATATTGCAATATGTTTCGTAAGGCAGTATTCTGGCAATGTTACGTATTCTCATTTTATTGTTTCAGAATGCATGGTTGATAATCGTACATTTTTCAGTAGTAAAGGCATAATTCAACTAGCACCTTTGTATCTATATCCTGATGAAAAAAATAAAAACCTTTTCAATCATACTCAAAACGAAAAAGAACCAAATATTTCGCCGTTTGTATTTGGAAAACTAAGTAAAAGTTTTAACAGGAAACCCACTCCCGAAGAAATCCTCTATTATATCTATGGTATTTTTTACAGTAAGATCTACCGTGAAACTTACGCAGAGTTTCTTAAAATAGATTTTCCGCGGGTGCCGTTTACATCGGATTATGATCTATTCATAGAAATGGGAAAATTAGGCAAAGAATTAGCTGCTCTGCATTTACTCAAAAGCTCGGAGCTTGATTCGCCTATTGCCAAATATCAGGGTTCCGGAGATAATGACCGGATTGAAAAAGTAATCTATAAAGAAGATGAGCAGCGCATCTATATCAATGAAGAAAAATATTTTGAAGGTGTTTCACCCGAGGTCTGGAATTATCAGATTGGCGGTTACCAAATCTTACACAAATACCTGAAAGATAGAAAAAATAGAATAATGGACGATGCCCCACGATATTGCCGCATTGTTACAGCATTATATAAAACTATTGAAATTCAAAAACAAATCGATAATATTTACCCCGAAATAGAAAAAAATCTTGTTATATTTTAAAATATAAAGAAATTCATGGGCAAATCTTACCGCTGACAATTAAATAAATCTAATTTGTCAATAATAAAAATTTCACCCCAAGAATTTTTTGGCGTGCATTATACTACAGTGAGCAGAGCTATTAAAAAAATCGAGGGAGAGGATGAAAAGTGATATTTCAAGACTTAACCCCTTAATATTTTGTAAAAAAAGTTTAGGAGTTATTAGGATATAAAGAGGCTAAAACAACTATGACATTACTTGTTTCATGGACAGGAGTTGACACTCACGGTACTGCATCTGCTTACATTGCTGCAGATAGTCGTGTAAGTTGGGGCGATACTGCTGTTTTTGACCATGGAAGAAAGGTTTTCGCATTTCGGCACTCACCAGATATTCTTGGGTATTGTGGTGATGTGCTTTTTCCTACAATGGCCCTTTCTCAATTAACAGAAATGGCTGACCGAGGTTTGCTATTCTCGCCCCAATCGTCCTGCAAAGAAAGGTTTGAATCGATTAAAGAAAAACTTGTGCATCAGTTTCACAAGTACCCGAGGATGGTAGAAGGGATTACGGCAGATATATTGCGGGTAATACACATTTCCAGAGATCCAACTAATAATTTGAAATTCGAATGCCGACTTATTGAATGGACACGCGGTAAAGGCTGGTCTGGGAAAGATATGGCCATGCCACAAGAGTCAGATATACTTTTTGTACTCGGGTCAGGTACAAAGGAATTCAATACTAATTTTGAGCGTTATAGAAAGGGTCCTGATCATGGTACAAGTCGCGGTGTATTTCACTGCTTTTGTGACACTCTATTAAACATTAAAGATAAGAAGTGCGGTGGTGCACCACAATTAGTCGGCATTTACAGAAAGCCTGATTCCTCTGCCATAACATATGGAATAATAAAGGAGAAACAGAGATATTTTCTTGGTGCAAGGATAGATGACAATGTTGATTTCACTCGTGTTGAATGGCGAAATGATTTATTTGAGCTTTGTGACGGGAAGTCAATGAAGAGATTTGCACAAGCTCAATCTCAACCCGATCATTTAAGAAGGAGTTAACACAGGCAACTCCCTGGACCCCCACCACTTTCAAATTAAAAATTTTAACGATTTTTTATGGGGGGGGGGCGAGGTGCTGTCGGAGGTCTCGGCGCTTTTGCGTCGAGCCTCCTACTCAGGGTTTAATGTAACCAGAACTCTGAATAAGCACTCCAGGTTAATATAGTCAGAACAAGGGCATGCACTCTAATCCCAAAAGCCTTGCGGTTTTTGGTCCAGGTGATGCCCGGCGTTAACCGTATAATTAAAGAATAATAGACACGAAAGATGGCATACTACTATGAACAACAAAGGTGGTTATTATGCAATAAAAGGATTTCTCTATCAATTTGATAAAGCTTTAATAGAGATATTAAGAAATCCTAGCAAAAAAGTTGGAATTGAAAAAAGTAATGTGATAGGGGACGGTTTTTTGTCACATTTTATGGGGTTTTAAATAATTATGGAAACATATAAATTATTTACAAAAAATCCAATAGAAAAGATAGAGGAAATTATTCTCCGCAAAGCTATTCCTTTTGCCTTGAAAGAAATTGCTAATGATTTAAGTAGAAATAACTTATACATTCAACAACAGCAAAAACTGTTTCATGTACTTCCATTATTAGCTTCTAAGGGGTTACAAATAATGAGGAGAAAAGGGCGAGAAAACAAACAAATTTATGAATTATTTCATGGTTGTATTTTAACTGCTTTTTGGAATGGAATAGAACCAGATTTTGAACACGATTTATTTTATCCCGAAGACGAGAGCTACGACTTTTTAGTACTGAAATATCCTAGAGGAAAGAAGCCAGATTTTAAACCATTACCCAATAAAGAAATATCTAAAAACGCAGATGTATTTAAAATAGAGCTTGCAGAACTTACTAAACCAGAAAATTTAGAAAAAATTATCACTGACAAATCTAAATATAAAAAAAGAATTCCGCTGATCAGTATTGCATTTAATGGCCAGATTAATTTTCAAGAAATATTTAATAAATCATCAGAGGTTAATAAGAGTAATTTTGAAACTATTTGGTTAATGGGGCAAGTTAGTCATCCTAAAGACAAAAACAGATTATGCTACTTCATAGCCGAGATGGTAAAACATAAGGAAATATTCCCTTTGTTTGAATTATTGATTGACTGGTCTAAAATTCAAAACGAAGTAAATAAGGTATTTTCAATATAATTACATTATAAGAGAGATAGCAAGGTTAGGCTTCGTAAGTTCCCAAATTAGTGAAAAAATTACAAAGAGACAGTTGTGTTAGCGCAATAATTCGGTATCTTTTTCTAACTTTTCTTAAGGGGGCCTAGTAAGTCCAGTTTCCTAATTTCTTCTCAAATGATTGAATATAACAGGAGAAAGTCATTTATTACGTTTTCATTATATTTTAAGAAATTACAGTATGTCAAATGTTGAGAACTGCCCCCAATGCAATATTGAGATTGGCATGGTATAATCAAAAAAATAAATACAGAAGACCATAAAAGCCGAATTAGTACATCAATTGTTATGTATGGAGATTAAAAAATGATTGAATGGATTACAAATAATATTGCATTTCTTACGTTATTTGCAACACTCCTTCTTGTTCTTATTACATTGTATTATACGATGTTAAACAGAAGAATGCTGGAAATTTCATCTAGACCAACCGTCTTAATTGAGCCAAAAGAAATTTATCTGACTCCCGACCTTAATAGCAAATGCAATATCGAAGCTCTAAATGAATTCATAGAAGGGAAAAGGCTTTGGTTTCATATTAAACTTGAAATCGCCAACCTTGGTATTTCACCCGCACAAGATGTATTTCTGGACGCAAAGGTTCATTTTGTAGTCAGAAAACCATTTAGAAATTCATGGCTTCCAATCGATAAACCAAAGCACCTAAGTTTTATATCTTCGCAAGGTGTCAAAGGAGCAAGTAATAAAAAAACTATCGATATCTGTTTCGATAATTTTGTTGTAGGTGAAATGTTGAAAGATTTTTGTGAAGGGCGAAAGCACCTGGAAGGACATGCGGTGCTTGCCTCGCAAAAGGAAATTCAAAATAAAAACTTATGGCCCTCACCTCGAATTATTTTGACATGCTATTATAAGGATATCCAATCTATTAACTATTGCTCTGAATACCAGTTTTTCTTTCACCTTTACTTTGATGAATCCGAGTCTAAAATAAAATGTTACATTTTGAATATGGAAGATTTAGGCTTTTTAGGCGTAAAGAAAATACGTGCCAGAACGAGATATAGGTATTTAAAGCAGACCAGACATCTTAGATACGTTTCTTTTTGGGGGAAAAAGTTTTCCAAAGACGAGCTTGTTCTGCTTAGACGTGCTAAGGCAGACGAAAAAACAGAAAAAACCAATAGCTAATCTACCTGGATATGGCCATAGTAACAGCTAACAAGTGGCTGCACAAAGAATTGCTCATACGCCGCGGCTTTTGGGTGTCACGGGGACGTTGTACCAGCTCAATAATTCGGTAACTTTACAAGTTCACAAAATATAAAAGAAAATGGTTTTATAATCAGATTGAGTATAGAAATTTAAAAATGTGAAGTTGTGAAGCCTGACCCCAAAAGATTTCACACGAATAATATTTGGGATGATACTTTATGCAAAAAAATTAACAGGCATAGATTTCATTCCTTCTTAATATATGTTTTATCTTAAAAGAATAGTTATAACTATGTAATATATGGTTAGAATAAGAGTAGGGATGTATTTAAATAGGGAATAATAATGAGATATTAAATAGAGGCCATAATGCTTGTAGTAATGTTAATTAAACCCTTTTGCTTGTAAAGGTTATAAAGGTGGAAAAATATTAATGGATAAAATAAAAAATATTGAAGAGAAAATAACAAATTATAAAAATGAATTATTTGCATTGAGACTCTTTTATGAACAGGCGATAATTTTATGGCCATCTTCTATGTTAGGTTCACTAAATTTTGAGGAACATTATAATAATATTATAAATCGTGGAAATGAAATCATTAAAAAAGCTGAAAATATTTTAAAATATGCCAAAGGTAAGCATAATGTAAATCTACTTGATGAAATAGAATTTCCTCCCTTAGAAGAAGATATGATGCCTTTAGTAAATCCTGATGGAATAGAGAGATTAAAATTATTGTTAAAAACATATTACGAGTTATTTCCTGGAAGGGATAAAGATATACCATTAACAGAAGAGGAACATCGATTAATTATGAATAGGATTATAGAAAAATATTGATAAATAGGTGTCTGTCGATATTATCTATTTAGAGGAGGGAATCAAAATGAAACCCAAAGGACAATTAAATTTTAAAGGAGGTGTATCTTTAAGATTGAAACATCGCTTTTCGAAGCAACATCATTGGACAGCCAGAAATTTTTCTGAGGAAGCTGCACATATAGAAAATTTTAGTACGAATCTGTCCAAGGTGGATGGAAGAAGGCACCGCGCATATGTAACTGGCGCAATTCTATTTGCTGTAGCAGCTTTAGAAGCTTCTATTAACGAATTCTATCTAGAGGCTCAGGATAGAGATAAAAACACTTTATCAGGTTTAAATGATTCTCAATTATCTGTTTTGGCAAATCAATGGGTGAATTTTAAATCTTTTTTTCCTGTCCTTGAAAAATATCAGGAAGCTTTAAAATCTGTTGGTCAAAAGGAATTCGATCAAAGTAGAAATCCATTTCAAGATACCGATTCACTAGTTTATCTTCGAAATGCTCTGATTCATTATAAACCAGAATGGGACGATGAAGCTAAAGTCCATCAAAAGATCAAAGCACGTCTACATAAAAAATTTTCGTTAAATACTTTTTCAAAACCGAAAAGCTTATGGTTTCCACACCAATGTCTTGGTGCTGGTTGTGCTAAATGGTCTGTAGATACGATTGAATCATTTATGTCAGAATTCTGCAAAGTGCTAGGAATTCCAAATAGATTTGAATAGTGATCGATCAAATTATTTGTTGTAGTCTATTAAAAAAATAACGATTTCGTATTTTTATAATTACTAATAGTATAAGATATGACAGGGAATGGATGTGCCGGCTCAATAATTCGGTAACTTTTTCTAACTTATCGTAAGGGGTCTGATAAGTTCAGATTCCCGATGTCTTCTCAAATGATTAGGATATGGCAGTAGGCGAGCATTTATTATTCTTTCATAATATTTTAGAAATTATAATGTGTCAGAATGAAGATCTATCCCTTATATTTTAAAAGGAAGGAAAGTTTAATGTATAAAATAATTACATTCATTTCAACTCTTATGTTACCAATTTTAACTCTGATAATTTCAATATATGTAGGCAAAATTAAAATTATTCAATCTCGACAAAAGATTATAATTATTAGTTTATGTGTTCTAATGCTAATTATTGCAGTAATTACAATAGTTGAAAGAAATAAAAAATATGAGAAACAAGGCGATCTGATAAAAGAGCTCCAAGAGACGGAAGAATTTAATTCACAGTTATTGCAAAGACAAATTCTGCATAATTGTGAAGGATTAGAAATTCCGTATATTAATAATTTAGGAAATGATCCAGTATATAAATATCATTTTAATCTAGGGATACAGCATTATAATAATTATAAATATGCAGAAGGAATAGATGAATTTAATAAATGTTTAAATGTAAAAACAATTTCTTTGGAAAATAAAGTTACAGTAAATACATTCTTGGGAAATTGTTTTTATAATGTAAATTATGCTGACAAAGCAGAAAAATATTATAAAGAAGCAATTATTAATGCTAAAAGCATAAAAGATCAAAAAACTAGTAAAGAAGAGGTGGCAAATGCCACAGTAGAAATAGGAAACGTATATTATATAAACGGTGATTATATAGAAGCATTAAAGTATTACAATGAAGGTCTTGAATTTTTTAGGAATACTAAAAATAAGGATAAAGTTGCTAAGATATTAAATAATATATGCAATATACTTGATATTCAAGGAAAATACGAAGAGGCATTAGATAATTATAAAGAGATATTATCTATATTTATCTCAACAGGAAATCAAATAGGTATCGCCCGAACATATAATGGGATTAGTAGTACTTATAAAGAAATGGGCGATTATAATAAAGCAATGGAAAATTGTATTAAAGCAATTGAAATTTTAGACAAAACAAAGAGTAAACATGATCTAGCATTAGTTTATGGTAATAAAGCTAATATTCTTCGATGTCAAGAAAAATATGACGAAGCATTGAATATTGCAGAAAAATCTCTTTTTTTATTCATTTTGACAAATGACATATTAAATATTGCAAACTCTTATAACACAATAGGAACCATATATTATATAAAAAAGGAATACAATAAAGCATTGGAAGAATTTCAAAAATCTTTTGAGTTATTACAAGAAACAAATAATATAAAATCTATTGAGAATGTAATAGGGAATATGGGTAATGTTTACAAAGATATTGGAAAATATGATGAGGCTCTAAATAAATATCAGGAAGCGTTAAATATTGCAGAAGAAATAAATCACGTAAAAGGCATTTTTCTAGCAAATCAAAATATTGGGCACTTATACTATATTCAAAAAGAATACGAAAAGGCTTTAAAATATTATTTGGAAGCCGAAAAGATCAACGATGAGTATCATTTTTTAAATGAGCATGAAAAAGAAAAATTTAGTTTAAGAATAGGAATAATCAAAAAAAAAGATTAGTAATAATCATACAGAATTGAATATTACTTATGGAAAAGAAGAAACAAGAAAACAATAAATTCTTTATTTATGTAGTGGTGCAAACAGGCAGGAGACATATATATTAGCCTTATAATTCGGTAACTTTTCTTGGTTTTTAGTAAGTGATTAGATTAGCATTAAAAAAAACTTTTTAGTTTTACCATTTATACTAAAAGTTGTGAAGCTGACCACTAGGGGGAGCCGGGCAGGATTCGAACATTTTAAGTATGAAGGGTTGTCCTAGCTCAGTAATTCGGTAATTTTTTTTCACTCTTCGTAAGAGGTCTGATAAGTCCAGGTTCGTAATGTCTTTTTAAATAATTAGAATATGGCAGGAGATAATTCTTTACCACGCTTTTATCATATTTTAAGAAATTGCTGCACCTAAAATGCAAAGGACTTGTTTATTGATAAAACTAGTAAGAATATATCAAAGGTTTATAATTTTTATGGAGAAAACAAAAAACAATAAACAAAAAAGAGAGGACGACTCCAAGCAGGTTGAAAAATCTAGTTGTCAGGAATTTTTAGAGCTTTACAATAAACAATTTAGCAAAAATATTAAATTTATAAAGGTCGGTAATCCGGATTTAGGTAAAGGAGAACCCGATTGTATTTGTAGTGATGGGCTAAATATTGAAATTGCTGGAGCTTATTATGACAATGAACATGCGAAAAATACTTGGGGTATTATAGATTTACTTAAAAATCGTATAAGTAAAAAAGATTATAAGAAAAAATATCCAGATAACACTCTTGGTATGGACAACCCTGATTATGGTCTATATGATAACATAAATAAAAGAGTCGTTAATAAAAAGAAAAAAGAATATAAATATGAGGGAAAATTATTTTTATTAATAATTTCTCGGCCACCATTAACTGGAGAGAGAGACATAGAAGCATATATAAAACATTATCGTAATTTTGAAAATATAAATTTTGATGAAGTTTGGTTTCTTCTGTATAATGGTCATTACTCGATTTTCCAACTAGCTAAGCATGGGGATAAATTTTTATCAAAAACAAACAATAAAATTAAATTTGAGAGAATAAAAAAATAGTCAAATTAACATTCTTTGATATTGAACTAAAAAAGATTTGTATTGTATTTAATAAATTACAGTATGTCAAATACTATAATCTTCCTTCTTGTTTATTCTACATAATCAAAAATTCTATTCTATACACCCCAGCCATCACACAATTTAAGTTGTAAAATCCAACAAAGAAATTGTATAATTTTAATAATTTATTTAACAGTACTACATAAATTAATTCAAGGTATAAGAAGAATTGAAAATGAAAATATTAGCAGTGGATTATGACGGGGTCATTAGTGACAGTGCTTTAAAATCTTTATTTATAAGTCATAATGCCTATTGTAAATATTTTGATTCGGGAGTAAAGAAAAATTTTGGTGGGGAATTGTTTACTTTTAATAATTGGGAAGAAATGCAAAAAAAATACAAAAAAGAAATGGATGATTACCGCCGCTTAAGGTCTTATATCGAATTGTCGGGTGATTTTTTTGCTATTCTTAAAATTACGGAAGAGCAGGTTAAGATTAAGGACCAACAGGAATTCATTGCTTATCGTACTCAGCTTCAATTCGATTATCAATTTTTTCGGGAATTATTTTTTAAAGAAAAAGAGAGATGGCAGAAAAAGAATTTTAAAAAATGGTTTTTTCTGTCACCTGTTTTTAAGGAAGTCATCAAAGGGATTCAGCGATTTACAAAGGAAGGTCAAAAAGTTGTCATTGCTACCTCCAATCTTGGGCAAGCCATTCATCGTGCCTTTCAACCGGAATATCTTGGTTTTGAAATGGACATTGAAGATATTTTTGATAAAAACTTTGGCAAGCATAAGGCAGAGCATATGCAGGCCATCGCCAAAAAATATGATGCCAAATTAAATGAGATTTATTTTGTTGATGACCAGCTGAGTTACCTTATGGGAACTGACGCTTTGGGAGTCAACGTTTTTTTGGCCGGATGGGGTTATTGTACAGAAAGCCAGAAGGAGAAAGCAAAAAAGGAAAAAATCCCCATAATTGAGAGGGAGAAAGATTTTTATCCGGTGTTAAAGAAAGCCTTGAGTTAGGCCAAACGATTCAATTCAAATTGTACAACCTTATAAAGAAATAGTATAATTAAAAATAATTCGTTTAACAGCACTACATAAAATAATCAGAAAAAAGAAAAAAGTAAAAATAAATTAAAACTTAAATGGACAAAGAATAATGAGTGGAGATATTTGAATGGATAATCAGAAAATGAACAGAGGCCAAATAAAAGCAATTCGGGGAAGTGTGGTTGATGCTTTTTTCCCGCAGTTCCTTCCTAAGATTAATTACCAATTGAAATCCGGCGAAGCGATTATCGAGGTAACCCTTCATCTTGATGCCAATACGGTTAGAGGGATAGCCTTAACGCCTACTCAGGGGCTAAAAAGGGGAGATGAAATTATTGACATGGGGCATCCCTTGCAAGTGCCCGTGGGGTCCGGATTATTGGGACGAATGTTTAATGTTTTTGGAGAACCGATTGATGGAGGAGATGTTTTAACGCCTGAAAAATTAGTCCCCATATATCAAAAATCTCTTCCTCTTGCCGAACGGGCTACGGCGACAGATATTTATGAGACCGGGATAAAGGTAATTGACGTTCTGGCTCCTTTGGAAAAAGGGGGAAAAGCCGGTTTATTTGGCGGTGCCGGAGTCGGCAAAACGGTTTTAATTATGGAGATGATTCACAATATGGCTTTGGAACATGAAGGGGTAAGCCTCTTTTGCGGCATCGGCGAGAGGTCCAGAGAAGGGGAAGAATTATATCGGGAAATGAAAGAAACAGGCGTCCTGAAAAAGGCGGTTTTGATGTTTGCCCAGATGAACGAACAACCCGGTGCCCGGTTTAGAGTAGGACATGCTGCTTTAACCATGGCAGAATACTTCCGTGATGAAGTCAAGCAGGACGTTCTTTTGTTAATTGATAATATATTCCGCTTTGTCCAGGCCGGGGCCGAGGTTTCCGGTCTTTTAGGCGAATTACCTTCCCGGGTAGGATATCAACCCACCATGGCAAGTGAGATTGCTGACCTTGAGGAAAGAATTTGTAATTCCCCCACCGGGTCCATCACCTCAATCCAGGCGGTGTATGTACCTGCTGATGATTTTACCGACCCGGCAGCAGTGCATACTTTTAGTCATCTTTCTGCTTCAGTGGTACTTTCCCGACAGCGTGCCAGCCAGGGATTGTATCCGGCGGTAGACCCCTTAAAATCTGCCTCTAATATGCTTTCACCGTTGACTGTTGGTCAAAGGCATTACCAGATAGCCCGGGAGGTTAAACAGAATTTATCAGAGTATGAGGAATTAAAAGATATTATCGCCATGCTGGGTTTGGAGGAATTATCCAAGGAGGACCAGAGAACGGTCAATCGTGCCCGGCGTCTGGAAAAGTTTTTAACCCAGCCCTTTGCCACCACAGAACAGTTTATCGGCAATAAGGGTCGCCGGGTGAGTTTACCCGAATCATTGGATGGATGTGAGAAAATTTTAAATGACGAATTTGCCAGTTATTCCGAGCAATCACTTTATATGATTGGCTCCATAGAAGAAGCGAAAGAAGAAGATAAAAATGATTGATTTAAAGATATTGTTACCGGGGAAGACATTTTTAAAAAAGGAAGTCAAAAAAATAACGGCAGAAGCAGAAAACGGATGGTTTTGCTTGCTGCCCAAACATGTTGATTTTACCACTTCCTTAACGCCGGGGATTTTACTGCTAACCACATCCGAGGAGAAAGATGTTGTTTTGGCTATCGATGAAGGAATCCTGGTAAAATATGGGAATGAAGTGGTTATTTCGACCAAGAATGCCATAGAAGGAGAAGATTTGGGAGAACTGAAAAATCGGGTGGAAGAAATATTTATAAAGACAGATGAGAAAGAAAAAGATGCCCAAACGGCTTTAAGTAAATTAGAAGCAGATTTTGTCAGAAGTTTTTTAAATTTGGAGACGCATGGATAAATGGAACATCAGAATAAATCAAAAGATATAAAGCAGGGTTTTCTCAAAAAAATCGAGAAAAAAGAAAAACGGAAATTAAGGGCTCGAGACAAAAAATATCAGGCTATCTGGTTTGGTATGGGTTCGTTCGGGGTGATTGGCTGGTCAGTGATGGTACCGACCGTGATTGGCATTGCAGTGGGTATTTGGGCTGATAAGAAGTGGCCGGGTCATATTTCCTGGACCTTGACTTTTCTCTTTTTGGGAATCATTCTTGGCTGTATCAACGCCTGGTACTGGGTGGAAAAAGAACGAAAATCAATTGAAGAGGAAAACGAAGAATGAATCTTAGCATTTATAGCTTCTTATATTTGTTCATCGGCCTGGGATTAGGACTATTTTATTTTGGCGGTTTATGGCTGACTATTAAAAATATGAATCAGGCTCGTTCGCCAATTATATTAACCTTGGGAAGTTATATTTTAAGAATAGCTGCCGTGTTTTTTGTATTAATCTATATTGCCCGTCAGGGTGATTGGGGAAATATTTTAATCCTGTTGGTCGGATTTATTATCGCTCGTATTTTTTTAAGTAGAAGGATTGGGAAAACAAAAAAGGGACCAAAGCAATAATATTTGAATAGGGGGTGGGGAATTAAAAATGGAAATAAGTCCGGATGCTATTATTTTATTTAAGTGGAATGGAATTCATCTTAACGCCACGATTTTTTTTACCTGGGTAGTCATGCTAATACTTATTTTAATCAGCTGGCTGGCTACCAGAAATTTAACCATCGGGCCTAAAATCACTCGCTGGCAAAATTTTTTGGAAGTGATTGTTGGTTACATACGGCAGCAGGTGAAAGAAATTACCCAGCAGAATCCGGACCCTTTTATTCCTTTTTTAGGCACCCTATTTTTATTTATTTCAGTATCCAATCTGTTGGCTATTATCCCCGGTTATCAGGCTCCGACCGGTTCATTGTCCACTACCAGTGCGCTGGCCATTTGCGTATTTTTTGCCATACCTATTTTTGGCATTGCCAAAAAAGGGGCGCTGGCTTATTTTAAACATTACCTGGAGCCTTCTATTTTCATGGCGCCTTTTAATGTGATTGGCGATTTTTCCCGTACGCTGGCCCTGGCGGTCCGATTATTCGGGAATGTGATGAGCGGCTCATTGATTGTGGCGGTTTTATTGATCATCACCCCCTTGTTTATACCTATTGTGATGCAGGTTTTAGGATTATTAATTGGTCAAATACAGGCTTATATCTTTACCGTGCTAGCCACGGTTTATATTGCTTCGGCAACACGGATAGAAAATAAGCCGGAACAGATAGAACAAAAGGAAGGGAGTAAAGAAAATGAGTAGTATTGATATTATCGGTGCGGTTTCTATTATTACTGCGGGAATCACCATTGCCATTGGTTCGATAGGTCCCGCCATAGGAGAAGGGATGGCCCTGGCCCGGGCATTGGGAGCGATTGCTCAACAGCCGGATGAAGCCAATACCATTACCAGAACATTATTTGTGGGATTGGCCATGGTTGAATCGACGGCGATTTACTGTTTGGTCATTTCAGTCATTCTTATTTTTGCCAATCCTTTCTGGAATTATGTTTTAAGTCTTTAGGGGGTTAATATGCTTATAGATTCATTTACTATCATTGCCCAAATCATTAATTTTTTAATCCTGATCTATCTATTGAAACGATTTTTATTTAATCGGATTATTCAGATTATGGATGAGCGGGAAAAGCAAATCACCGACCAGATGCAAGATGCTAAAACAGCAAAAGAGACAGCTCAAAAAGAATTGGATGAACAACAAAGGATAAGAGAAGAACTGCAGGAAAAATGGAACGAGATGCTTGCTCAGGCCAAGAAGGATGCCCAAAAGAAGCGGGAAGAATTGGTAAAGGATGCCAGAAGTAAAATTGATGAAGAGCAAAAAAATTGGAGAGAGGCGATATTAAAACAGCGCACCGCTTTTTTAAGAGACCTTCGCCATTTATCCTGCGAGCAGGTGTGTCAGATGAGCAGAAAGGTTTTAGCTGATTTAGCCGATGAAAAATTGGAAAATCAGCTGATTGAAAATTTCTTGATCCAGTTGGGGAAGTTGAGCAAAGAGGAAAAAGATGATTTTATCCGGTTTATCAATAAAGATGAGCGGAAGATATGGGTAGATAGCAGTTTTAAACTGACCGGCAAAAAAGAATCCGAGATCAGGAAAATACTGGAAGAGATAATCGGCGATAAGGTTGAAATCAATTTTAAGGTTTCTCCTAAATTGATTTGCGGCATTGAAACGCGAACAGAGGGTAAGAAGATTTCCTGGAATATTGAAAACTATTTAGATGGACTGGAAGAGCAATTAAAGAAAGCTTTTACTGAATTCAGTTTTCAAGAATCGGATGTCGAGAAGAAAGAAAACTAATCTGATTTGGATGGATTAGGATGTCATTTATGGTTATGTGGGGGTATTGATGGATAATACAACGAAAGAGATAGATACTTTATCTTTAAAAGAAAATTTAAATAGGACTTTTTCCAGTATGAATCGCGTGATCAAACAACAGAAAGCCTCCTTATATATACAGGAAATCGGGATTGTATCTGCAGTAGGCAAAGGTATTGTCACAGCAAAAGGGTTACCGGAAGTAAAGGCAGGGGAAATCGTTATTTTTAAAGACCGTCAGCGGGGCATGATCTTTAATCTGGAACCGGGCAAGGTAGATATTGTTCTACTTGATGATGCGAAGGGGATTAAAGCCGGAGATGAAGTGAGAAGAACAAACCAGGTTATGGATGTGCCGGTTGGCGAATCATTGTTGGGAAGGGTCATTGACCCGGTATGCCGTCCCCTGGATGATTTGGGAACCTTAAGGACCATGGAAAGATATCCCATTGAGCGTGAATCTCCTCCTATTATGGATAGAGAACCGGTAAATGTTCCTTTGCAGACGGGTATTTTAGTCGTCGATGCCCTGGTACCTATTGGCCGGGGACAGCGGGAGCTTATCCTGGGAGACAGACAGACCGGAAAAACAACGATTGCCGTGGATACCATACTTAACCAAAAGGATAAAGAGGTTATTTGTATTTATTGTGCTGTCGGTCAAAAGTTATCTTCGGTGGCCAGAGTCATTGCTCAACTTAAAAAATCAGAAGCAATTAAATATAGTATAGTCATGGTAGCATCAGGAGAAGATACACCCGGCTTAAATTATATTGCTCCTTATGCTGCGACCAGTATCGGTGAATATTTTATGGAAAGAGGGAAAGATGTTTTAGTCATCTATGATGATTTAACCCATCATGCCCGCTCTTACCGGGAGCTGTCGCTTTTATTAAGAAGGCCGCCTGCCCGGGAAGCCTATCCCGGAGATATTTTTTATATTCATTCCCGTCTTTTAGAAAGGGCGACTCATCTGAAGAAAGAAAAAGGTGGCGGTTCTTTAACTGCTTTGCCCATTATCGAAACCCAGGCACAAAATTTATCAGCTTATATCCCTACCAATCTTATTTCCATTACCGATGGTCAAATTTATCTTTCCCCTCAATTATTCCAGGGAGGGCTGTTGCCGGCCGTGGATGTGGGGAAGTCAGTTTCCCGGGTAGGAGGAAAAACGCAATTAGCTTCCTATCAAGAAGTAGTGGGCAGCCTGCGTTTAACTTATTCTCAATTTCAAGAGCTGGAAATCTTTTCCCGCTTCGGCACCCAGTTAGATGAGAGTACCATAAAAATCCTGGAAAGAGGAAAAAGAATAAGAGAGATTTTAAAACAGAATCAATACGCTCCCTACTCAGTGATGGAACAAATAACCATTCTGCTTATGGTAAACCAGGGATTATGGGATGGGGTTTCGGTTGAAGATATTAAAAAAAGGATCATAGAAATAAAAAAGAATTTGGAAGACAGATTTCCCCAATTGGAAGAAAAAGTGATGAATAATAAAAAACTGGATAGTGATGAAGTAAAAAGGATTCTTGATTTTGTGGAAACAACCATTTTAAAGAGAGAGGAAGCCCAGCCAAATGCAGATGCTGGAAGCGATTCAGAGAAAAATTGAAAGTGCCCAGGATTTATATTCTGTGGTTAAAACCATGAAGGCATTGGCGGCAGTGAACATTCATTATCATGCGCGCGCCGTAGAGGCCATTACCGAATATCACCAATCCATTGAGATAGGTTTCCAGGCATTGTTAAAGGAAAAACCGGAAATATTAAAAAAACCGCTATTAAAAAATGAAAGACGAATGGGAGTCATTATCTTTGGCTCGCAAAGAGGAATGGCCGGTAAATTTAATGTGATGGTGGCTAATTCCTTTATGGAGTGGGAAAAAGGTAGCACTTTCGATTATGCTCAATTAAAAATAGCGGTTACCGGAGAGAGAGTCGAAGAACAGTTAAAAGAAATTGGTTACCAACCGGCAGCCAGGATTGATTTTCCTGAATCCAGGTATAACCTGAATAGCGCTATTCAAGAATTACTGGTATTGGTGGAGTCATGGCGGTTTCGGGAAAAAATAGATGATATTTATTTATTTTATAATAAGCTGAAAAGAGGAGTAATCTTTGAGCCCTTTCAATTTCATCTATTCCCCCTGGATCAGGAATGGTTACGGGAATTAACTTTAAGAAAATGGCCTTCCCGTAATTTCCCATCATATACCCTTCCCTGGGAACAGCTGCTCTATTCCTTCATCCATCAATTTTTTTACATTTCCTTATATAGGGCTTTTATCGAGTCGATGGCCAGTGAGAACGCCAGCCGTTTAACGGCCATGCAGAAAGCTGAAGAGAACATCGAGGAACGTTTGGATAATCTGAACGCTCAATTTAACCGCCAACGGCAAAATTCGATTACCGAAGAATTATTGGATATCGTTGCCGGTTTTGAAGCCCTGGCAAAATCTATTTGAAGAGAGTGTGACGGGGGAGACAGTAAAAAATAGAGAGTAAGAGAATGATGGGAAGAAGCAAAATGAAAAGTAATAATGGTTTTATAGCAAAGATATATGACCCTATTTTTTATTTAGCTCTTAAGCCAATAAGAATTGCGGTAATGAATGAGCTTTTGAAATACAAAGAGAAAATAATTTTAGATTTATGTTGCGGCACCGGGAATCAGATCAAGTTACTTTCAAAGCACGGATTTAGAAACCTTTCTTGCCTCGACATATCTGATTCAATGTTAGAAATTGCAAAAAGAGGTAATTCCTCTAAAAAGATTTATAAAGAGGATGCAACAAATACAAATTTTGATGATGCGTCGTTTGATGTAGTAATTTTAAGTTTTGCAATACACGAAAAAGATAGGAATACTCAACAAGCTCTTATGAATGAAGCGTATAGAATTATAAAAAAAGATGGACTTATGCTGGTTGTTGATTATGTTTTTGATAATAAAACGACTAAATTTGGTAAAATATTAGTAAGCATAATTGAAAGAATAGCCGGGGGAGAGCATGATAGAAATTTTAAAAACTACATACAGAACAAGGGGCTATCAAGTTTGATAAAAAAGGATAAATTCAAACTTATAAAATATAATAGAATGTCATCCGGAGCTGTTACTATATCAATATATCAAAAGATGCCTCTTTTTTAATTTGGTTTTTAATCTTTATCTCTCTCCCTTCTATCATTCCTGTTCTGCTTCAAGTCCAAATTTACTTCTGAACCTATTAAGGTAACAAAGAATGAATGTCATAGGAAAAAGTGGGATAACCATAGACCGTGGTTTGGATTTGTTCCACTGTAAGCTGATGACGCATGGCCAGTGAAAATAAATTTATGACTTCCTCCGCATGATGTCCCATCAAATGGGCTCCAAGTATCTGATGGTTTGACTTATCAATTAATATTTTAGAAGCAGAATACTTTAAACCCAATCGTCTTGAAGCTATCCAGTTAGAGGTATCATTAAAATGTTTCTCAAAATCAATTCCTCTTTTAAGGGCTTCTTCTTCATGAAGACCCACTGAAGCAACAGAGGGTATGGTAAATAATACACTGGGAACGACATGATAATTGACTTTTTCCATTTGCTTTTTAACGATTTGAGCTGTAATCAAGCGTGCCTCCATATCCGCCACAGGCGTTAAAGGAATACCGTAAGCATTTACATCTCCTGATACATAGACTGAAGGATTAGATTGGCTCCGAAGGAATTCATCTACCAGAATACCTCTCCTGTCACGGGAAATATTTCCGGCTTCCAGGTTTAATCCCTCTAAATTAGGGACTCTGCCTGCGGAATGAACGATTAAATCAGCGGTGTATTCATTCCCTTCTTCTTTTCCTGTATAGACTTTCAGTTTTTTCCCTAACTTCTCTATCCTCTCAACATCCTGATTCATTTTAACCTCAATACCGATTTCTTCTGATGCCTTCATGAGCAGACGAATAATATCCGGATCAAATTTGTTCAAAGTCTGGTTTCCACGCTGTAAAACAGTGACTTTGGCACCAGCCCGAGCGGCAATATGGGCAAATTCAAAGGCAATATAACCACCGCCCACAAAAAGAACTTCTTCCGGTAATCGATTAAGCTCTAAAAAACATTCGCTGTTACAAAGTAAATCCTCTCCGGGAATATTGAGTTCCCGGGGCCTGGCACCGGTGGCAACCACGATACATTTACCCTCAATCAGCTCATCACCGACCCGAATGGTCTTTTCATCTGAAAACGATGCTTTTCCCATATAAAGTTCAACACCTATCTCCCGATAATATTTTTCATTGCTTTTGGGAATGGGTTGGGTAAATGTCCTTTTAAACCGCATGAGTTCCGGCCAGTCAATCTTGACGTGGCCCACTATTCCTTTTCCTTTCATGTCCTTAAACCGGGCCACCACTTCCGAGGCATGCACCAGTACTTTTTTCGGATTACAACCTTTCAAGGCACAGGTACCGCCTAGAGGTCCAGTATCCGCCAGGGCAACACTCAAACCCGCATTTCGGCACTTGATGGCAATAGTGCCCCCCGCAACACCACTTCCAATGACCACTAAATCATATGTCTTACTCATTTTATACCTCCTTTAATAAAAATTATAAACAACAAATGTCTTTTTCTATTTGTTAACGCAAAAATCATTGCTTTAAAAAAATACTAATTAATTAGGAAAGATTTTCTTTTTTGTTCAATAGATTTCAACAAAGATTTAAATGATTCTCTAATTTTCCTTATCTAACCACAAAACTTATTTGTTTTTCTATTGGTATAGAACAATTCATATAGATAATCCTCATCCTTATCTGTATCTTATTCTTATAAAGGAAAGTTTATACAGTAAATAATTTTACAGCTTCAATTGTTATTACTTTTGTTATTCAACCCGTTTATAAAATATCCTCTTATCAGCTTTTGCCAATAAGAGGATATTCATTTTACACGACTTCTTATTCGCTTATTTAAGCTAATATAAAAGGGTGCTTTTTGTTTTTTATAATAAATCAAAAGATTGGTATGGTCAAATATATTTATATAATGTGACAGGGGATGGTTCTTTGACACATTGCGTAAAAAGGCATATAATTAAAAAAAATTAGGTACAAGGAAATTATTATGCCTAGACAAAAAAGAAATATTAACCATTTTTTCATCTAAAATACCTTAAAAATTCCTAAAGCCATCCAACTCTTTCAAGCCTTCCCACAAAAACCATCAATGTTTATTAGTTTGGAATATAAATCAAATAATATACCGGCAAAAGAAATTACCAATTACGAGTAAGCTTATAAATATATAAAAAGACATGTTAAAGAAAAAGATCTAAAGATTGAAGATATTTCTAAAAGCCAGAATAAATATTATAGGGATGATTTGATATTAAATCTAAAAAGGAAATTTAATTTATCCATCAGGGAGATAGCTGAAATTTTAGTATTAATCGAGGTCTAGTATCGAGGATTAAAGTGTGACAAAGACCGTCCACTGTCACATATTATAAATAAAGAAAAGGAGGAGAACTTATGAATAATAATCGGTTAAGAAAAACTTTATCAATCCTAAATTTGTTAGGCTTTTTCGGTATGGTTATCGTAAACTATCTTGCTGTCGCCCTTCCTTTAAACAACAAGACCACCGGTGAGTTATCTGACCAATACCCTAACTTATTTGTTCCGTCAGGATTTACTTTTTCAATTTGGGGGGTAATCTATCTATTACTTGCTATTTTCATTGTTTATCAGTTGGTCTATGCTTTTAGAAAGAATACGCAAAATATTTCTTTCATAGAAAAAATAGGTATCCTATTTTTTGCTTCTTCTCTTGCCAACCTCATTTGGATTTTTGCCTGGCACTTTGAACTTCTCTCTATATCCCTTTTTCTTATGTTAGTCCTATTGGTTTCTTTAATAGGTATCTATGTAAAACTGCAGATTGGCAGAGCAGATTCATCAAAATCTGAAAAATACTTGGTTCATCTTCCCTTTAGTGTATATCTTGGTTGGATTACCATCGCCACCATTGCCAATACCACAGCACTTTTGGTGAATCTTGGCTGGAATCGATTTGGGCTCAGTGAACCGTTCTGGACTGTAGCTGTCATCATTATCGGTATAGCTATCTCACTCACTATGCTTTTTTATCGAAAGGATATCTTTTACTGCCTGGTAGTGGATTGGGCTTTATTCGGGATATTAATGAAACGACTTACTGCCGATGCTGTGCCAGTTCAAAGTATAGTCACAGTTGTTATCATTGGATTAACTTTCATTTCACTTGGAATAATTGTACAGATAATAAGAAAGAAAATTTATTAGAAAAAAGTAAACAGCTCTATAATAAATAGGGACAAATCCTATTAAAGATGAATAGGGTCGAATCTTTATTCTTGGCAAATAGTTTAATTAACTGTAAAGAATAAAGATTTAACTCCCAGTACTAAAAAATGCAGAAATTTTAATTCAGAAAAAAAAGAATTTGTAGATTTTTTAACATTTTTAGATTAAATTAGAAATAGAGGTGAGTAAAGATGGTTAAACCGTATAACAAAAAAAATCATCCAGGTAAAGATAAACAGGTTATTTCTTTGGTGTTATGTGGTGCAGCTGGGCTTGGAATACAAACTGTTGAAATGTTATTGACCCGGATTTTTAAATTAGGTGGTCTCAACGTATTTGCCACCAAAGAATATATGTCTCGAGTAAGAGGCGGAAGTAATTCTACTCAGATAATCATATCTTCCAAGAAAGTATTGGCTCCCTTGAATCGAATAGATATTTTAATTCCTCTGGATCAGTCTGCCCTGTCTCACTTAAAGAAAAGGATCAGTAAAAATACGGTTATTTTAGGAGAAAAAGAAAAAATTCTTCCTGAAAGAGAAATTTTAGACGTTCCCTTTACGAAAGTGGCGAAAGAAATAGGAAATCCAATTTTTGCAAATATTGTGGCAGTGGGTTTAATCGCTGCCATTTTCGGGATAAAGCAGCAAATTCCTCTTGAATATACAAGGAAACATTTTTTTACTAAAGGAGAAAAAATTGTTCAGGGAAATATTGCTGCCATTAAAAGAGGGTATGAGCTTGCCTCTGATTTAATAAAAAAAGGAAGTTTGGCCCAACTTTCTATACCTGTTCCTGACCCCGAACAGAATATTCAAGAAGAAATTATTCTAAATGGAGCTGAAGCAGTTTCCTTAGGGGCAATTTCCGGGGGATGTCATTTTATTTCCGCTTATCCCATGTCTCCTTCTACCGGAGTCTTAACTTTCCTTTCCCAGCATGCAGAGGAGTTCAACATCATTGCCGAGCAAGCCGAAGATGAGATAAGTGCTATTAATATGGCCCTGGGGGCCTGGTATGCAGGAGCCCGAGGGATGATCACCACATCCGGTGGCGGACTCGCTTTAATGGAAGAAGGAGTTAGTTTGGCTGGTATGTTAGAATTGCCTGTTGTAATACATCTTGCCCAAAGACCCGGTCCGGCAACCGGTTTACCCACCAGAACGGAGCAGGGAGATTTAGAGTTGGCTTTGTATTCCGGTCATGGAGAATTTCCCAGAATTATTTACGCTCCCGGAGGAATTCAGGACTTATTTTATCTCACACAACGCGCTTTTAATTTAGCTGATAAATATCAAATTCCGGTTTTTATACTAACTGACGAATATCTAATGGATTCTTATTACAATACAGTAGAGTTTGATTTAAGCAAAACAAAAATTGAAAAATATATAAGCAAAACAAAAAAGAATTATAAAAGATATCAGTTAACCAAAAATGGCATATCAGATCGAGGCATACCCGGTTGGGGAGAAGGGTTGGTATTAGTAGATAGTGATGAGCACGATGAATACGGTAGAATTACCGAAGATTTAAATTTAAGAACGAAAATGGTGGATAAGAGGTTAAAAAAATTGGAAGAAATAAAGAAAGATGAAATTTCTCCTGAATTAATAGGAAACCAGGAATACGAAATTCTCATCGTCGGTTGGGGTTCCACCTATCATATTATAAAAGAAGCTCTGGAGAGTTTAAAAAAACCCAATATCTCTTTCTTGCATTTTAAACAAATTTATCCTTTGTCCTCTATAACTGAAGATTATCTTAAAAAAGCTAAAAAAGTTATTGTAGTGGAAAACAATGCCACCTCTCAATTCAGTAAATTATTGAAACTTTTTGCCAACACAGAGGTAGAACATAAAATACTTAAATACAATGGATTACCTTTTTATGTGGATGAACTCATTGGTGAATTGGAAAAAGCCATTTAAGTGAAGGAGGACTATCATGGAAAATTTATTTGATTTGGAAGATAAAAATATAGACCTGGCCTGGTGTCCGGGATGTGGTAATTTTGGAATACTTCAAGCTTTAAAGAGAGCGCTTACTGAATTGAAAATAAAACCTGAAAGTTTAGTGCTGGTTTCAGGAATAGGGCAAGCTACCAAAACGCCGCAATACTTTAAGACCAACATGTTTAATGGATTACATGGAAGGGCATTGCCGGTAGCTACTGCCATAAAGGCATGCAATCCCGAACTAACAGTTATTGCTGAAGGGGGAGATGGTGACATGTATGGGGAAGGGGGTAATCATTTTTTGCACGCGATTCGTCGAAATCCGAATCTAACCAATATCGTTCATAATAATATGGTTTATGGCTTAACAAAAGGACAGGCTTCTCCTACCAGCCAACCGGGTTTTAAAACCCCTGTCCAGGTCAATGGCGTATTTTTAGAACCTTTTAATCCTTTGGCGGTGGCCATAGCTCTTAATGCATCTTTTGTGGCGAGAGCTTTTATCGGAGATGAGGAACAGACTATAGAGATATTAAAGGAAGCCATTAAACATAAAGGATTTGCTCTGGTAGATATTTTTCAACCCTGTGTATCTTTCAATAAGCTAAATACCTATCCCTGGTTTAAGGAAAAAACATTTTATTTAAAAAAACATGATCCTTATGATAGGTTGGCAGCTTTTGAGCAGGCTGTACAAACAGAAAAGTTGCCTCTGGGGATTTTCTATAAACACCCGGGTAAAAAAACTTTTGAAGAAGGTATAAAAGCCTATGAAACAGATAAGGCACCCATAATAAATAGAATGCCTGATAGAAAAAAACTGGAAAAATTGATAAAAGCAAAGAGATAAAATAAAAAATTCACTTTATATATTATACCAGAGGGAAAGGTGGTGAAAAATATGAGAAATTTAGTAATTTTTGTTATCGTTATTTTTTGTTTAATTCAGGTAAATGGAAATTTTTTCAAGAATATAAGTCATTCTAATATTATTTTTGCATGTTCAACGAATAGCCGGGAAGGCAATATTCCCATAATCGATCGGAATATGCCTACTAATATTGAAACGGCTACTTTTGCCATGGGTTGATTTTGGGGACCGGATAGTTTATTCGGAATTTTACCTGGTGTGATTCGCACCCGAGTTGGATATGCCGGCGGAGAAAAAATAAACCCGACTTATCATGACCTGGAAAATCATAGCGAAACCATTCAAATCGATTATGACCCGGAAAAAATAACCTACCCCCAGTTGCTGCAAATATTTTGGGATAACCACAATTGCAAATTGAAATCTTTCAGCCGACAATATATGTCTATTGTTTTTTACCATAATCTAAAGCAGAGAGATGCGGCTATCCAATCAATGCAGGAACAAGAAAAAAAACTGGATACAAAATTAGTTACCGAAATCGTTCCATTGACTCAGTTCTATAGGGCAGAAGATTATCATCAGAAATTTAGGCTGCAGCAAAATGAGGAGATAAGTGGCGAATTAAAAAAAATATATCCAAATTTTCAGGATTTTGTAGATTCTACGGCTGTAGCAAGATTGAATGGTTTTATCGGAGGGCATGGCACATGCGAACAGTTAAAAAAGGAAATAAGTACCTATGGATTAACTGAAGTTTCGGAGAAATACCTGTTAAATTTGGGTTGCCCATCGATCCAGGATCAGTAGGAAAAACGACTTACTAACCCAAGGAAAAGGAATTAAATGAATAAAATAGTAAATGAAATCAAAGAGATATGCCCACAAGAAAATTATGAAATTGGGTATGCTTCACTCTCAGGATTATTAAAACCAGAATACGCAAAATATAAATATGGCATATCATTAGCCAGAAAATTAGATGATCAAATTATTAATCAAATTTCCAATGGTCCTACTGATTTATACTATGATCTCTATTGTAACATCAATGATGAGTTAAACATGAAAACCAAAGCAATATGCAATTTATTGAAAACCTATCATATCGAAGCATATCCAATCAAAGCAACGGTAACAGATAGTGAGCTTAATGATACCTATGAAAAAACATTACGATATTCTTTTTCTCACAAATTGGCAGCAACCAGATCAGGAATAGGATGGATTGGGAAAACAGATTTACTCGTAACCTCAAGATTCGGTCCAAGAGTTAGACTTGCCAGTGTATTAACAACAGTAAGCATTTCTAAAAGCGGGATTCCAATAAATACAAGTCAATGTGGAAGTTGTAATGTTTGTGTGAGTCATTGTCCTGCTAAAACTGCCACTGGACAATTATGGACAACTTCAATTGATAGAGATGTATTTTTTGATCCTTTTAAATGCAAAGAGTATTGCAGAAAAATATCAGCAGAAAGGATCAAAAAGGAAGTAAGCATATGTGGAATATGCTTATCTGTTTGCCCGAAAGGTAAAAAGTAGATTTCCGAAAATACTGCGTATAGCACTAAAAAACTTTTCAAGAAAAGCAGGATTTTTAAAACTAATGTCGAATATATAAAAGAGGATTACATTTCAACCTCGTACTAACCTAAGAAAAAGGGAGGAAGTAATCTTCTCTTATCCTCCCGTAACTAATGGGTTTTTATTTCTGATATTTTTAATACTCACGCGTGTTTAACCTAACTTATTAAAATATATCGAAAAGTGTACATTATAAATGCAATATTTAAAAAGAAATACTAAGCTTTGTATTCTTTCCTTTCTTCCAATCATTCTTGTCTTGACTAACTACCTTCAATTTCTCACTAAAACTGATACTTACTTTTCTTTTAAATAAATTGATTGCTGCTTGCTGCAGAATAAGGCTTGAAAGGAGATGGTAAATAACTAAAATGAAACCAAAAAATAGTAAACTGAAATGCCAACACATTAATGCAACAAGAATATCAGCCTCAGCATTTGGTGTTTTTTGTGGGCTGACTGGCATCATAGCTGGTTATTTTGAAATTCTTCAAGGTAATCTTGTGCCAAATGGTTTTATAATAAGCACTATTGGTCCGAACTATAGTATGTGGGATACCTATGGTATAGGGGACTTGTGGGAAACCTATAGTGCCATCACCATCATTCCCAATTTTTTCTTAACAGGCATAGTGGCAATCCTGGTGAGTTTTCTTGTTATCATCTGGTCCATTGGATTTATACACAAGAAGTACGGCGTCATGATTTTTTTATTTCTCTCAGGCATACAATTCTTGGTTGGTGGAAGTTTCGTCCTTGATCTAGCATTAATAGCTGGTGTTGTTGCAACGAGGATTAATAAACCTTTAACCTGGTGGCGTTCTCATCTATCTGTTAATGTTCGGAATGTGCTTGCCAAATTATGGCCGTGGTCTTTTGTAGCATATGTGTTTCTGGTTATCATCTTACTAGGAATAACTATCTTTGGAGTAAATGATGCATCTCTATTGAATCTTTTAGGAGTTTTTGCTGCTGCTATGTTTATACCTATACTATTAATGATCTTTGGTGGATTTGCATACGATATCCGGAGACAAACCCATCTTAATAAGGACAACACAATGAGAAAGTGACTTAAAAAAAATAAACTGGCGTTTATGAACTAATACGTTAGAGACAAAGATTAGTTTAGCAAATAAATAGTAAAAAGTGTCTTACCTTTTTTAAGACAACTTTCAACCCGGCCGGCGAACAACAGCATATATTGCTTCTTTGCCTGAAGAGCAAAAGAGGGTCTTGCAATGATACATTTTTTTAACAACAAGAAAGCATTGATGAAAAATGTGTCATTGTGGGAAGGAATCGGGGTCTATAATTAAAAAAAGCATTTCAAAACTATAATTTTATAACTATAGAATAATCTAAAAACATCAGGATAGTCAAATAACTTTCTTTATGCCAGAATAAACTATATGGCCAGAGGAACATTTGTGGCTTATGGGGGCTGTCAAAAGACTAGTTCTTTGTGACTCAGCCTGAACTGCCGGATGTTCATCTGACCTCTACTTGTAGTCTAATTCAGAAGATGCCTATAAAAAGTGGCTATTATAGACGGGATATGAGATAGAGGCAAGGCCATAAACCCATAAGGAGGGAAAGAAAATGGAAAGACTATCCGGAGGAATCGATGTGGGGAGTGAATCCCACCACATTACCATCTTGGATGAGGAAGACCATATTCTGTACAACCAGAAGGTAGCTCATCAGCTTAGTGAATTTACTGAAAGCATAAAACAATTTAAGCAGATAGAAAAACAAGAAGGAGGAAAGATTTCCTTCGCCTTGGAGGGAAAGAACGGCTATAGTGCCCCCTTTGACCGGATACTACTTGATCAGGGATTTATCCTCTACAATGTCGATAACTTAAAATTAAAAAGATTTAGAGAGGCCTTTGCCGGTGAATGGAGAGATGACCAGAGAGATGCTCTGATGCTCTCCAAGATGTTAAAATTAAAAGAGCACATCAATAGCCCAAGAGAGAAGGTATTCATCAAAATAGAGAAACCCTCTCCTTTAACCGAAAGCCTGAAACTCCTCTCTCGTCATCAGCAGACTCTCATTGATGAGAGGGTAAGACTGGTTAACCGGTTAAGAAAGAAATTACTGGAAGTATGTCCTGAAATATTAAAATTAGCTAAGCTAAAGGATAAGAAGCTTATCGCTATTTTAACCAAGTATCCTGATTTTTCTAAATATAAAAGGATTACCCTTTGCTCCCTACTAAAGATAAGGGGAATAGGGAAAAAAGGAGCTTTCTTCTTACTTAAAAGGTTAAATCATCTAGAATATATGCCCGGCCTAACTGATATATACAAGATGATCATCTTCTCTTATGCCAAACGTATCTTAGAGTTACAAAAAGAGATTGAGGATATAGATAAAAGCCTGGATGAAATAGGAGAAAAGGATAAAGGAGTTATACATCTAAAGACGATTCCCGGCGTGGCTACCAAACTGGCCAGCAGGTTAATCGGAGAGATCGGAGATATTCATCGTTTCCCTTCTGAGAAACAGTTGGCTATCTACTGTGGAATAGCCTGTGTAGATAATAATTCAGGAAAGATAACTAAAGCCAAAGCAGTGTATAAGGCCAATAAAATATGTAAGCAGACTTTAATTACCATGGCCGGAGGTAGTATCCCTCTTAGTCTTCAATGCAGGGCTTACTATCAAAAAAAACGGGCAGAAGGAAAAAGTCATAATCATACTCTTCGCTGCCTGGCCCGGCAATTGATTAAAGTCATCTATAAAATGTTAACCGAAGATAGAGATTATATGGTTAGGAAAGAGTTAAGGAAAGTTGCATAAAAAAGTTTAAAATTATCTTGATTTTTCAGATGGGAAGTTCAGGCTTCACAAATTCACAAAATGTATAACAAAAATAGAAGAAGAAAATGTGAAGTTGTGAAGCCTGGCCCCAGGAATCCTACAAAAAAGACAGCGTTATTTACTCAGGCCATACCGAATGGGATTTTTAAACACAAAAACAATAAGCCAAAAGATTAGGGAACGTATGAAGCCTATAGTATAATTAAAACCTAAAAGATATGGAAGAATATATTGGTGTGCATTATAATATAGTAAATACAGCAATTAAATAAATTGAGCAGGAAAATGAAAAGTGAAATTATAAGACTCGATTCACATAAGCAAGTAAGTGACACAGAACATGTGCGGAAAGTAAAATAGGAATCTCAAAAATCCCTTCACCTAAGGGTAAATCTGACAAAACCAAAGAAGGATAAAGTGAATGTACAAACAATTAAAAGAAATCAACAAACGACCTGAGCCTTTTCAGTTTTATACAGCTGAAGACCTCTGGGCAAACGAATATACCTCAAAAAAAATGCTAGAATATCATTTAAATGAATCAATTGATGTATCTTCAAGAAATATTAATTTTATCAACCAATCTGTTGATTGGATATCTGATCGTTTTAACCTAAACTCAAATTCAGATATCATAGATTTTGGATGTGGACCAGGGCTTTATGCAAACAGATTTGCGGAAAAAGAAATCAAAGTCACGGGGATTGATTTTTCAAAAAATTCTATTGGTTACGCTAAGCAAATAGCATCAAATTCTGATTTAAATGTAAATTATATTCATAAAAATTACCTCAATTTCGAAATTGACAAAAAATACGATCTTATTACTATGATTATGTGTGATTTCTGCGCTTTAAGCCCAAATCAAAGGAAAATCATGCTTGACAAGTTTATGAATTTACTAAAACCTGATGGAAAAGTTCTTCTTGATGTGTATTCATTGAATTATTTTGATCAAAAAGATGAATTATCTACCTATGAACTTAATCATCTGAACAATTTTTGGTCTCCTGATGATTATTATTGTTTTATTAATTCGTTTAGATACAATGATATTAAAGTAACACTCGATAAATATACAATTATAGAGAAGAAGCGAACACGGGTTGTATATAACTGGCTGCAATATTTCAGCATGGAATCTTTAAAAAAAGAATTTGAGGAAAATAACCTTATAATTAATGATATATATTCGGATGTCTCTGGAAAAGATTATGATTCCAGGTCACTCGAATTTGCGGTTGTATCGGGGAAGAAACAATCATAATGGAGTTAGATCCAATGTCGGAGGGACGGTTCTCTTGACAAAATTACCCCAAAGTTATCAGATAGCCTAAAGAGGTGATCAAGTGCCCAGATATCCCAGACAATATAGTAAGACAGGAATATATCAAGAGGTAACTGAAGTCAAGAAACTTAAAAAAAAGATTTGAAAAAAAAGAGTATACTCAAAGGGAAAAATAGGGTCAGGTCTTGAAATGACACATTTTCCATTAATACTTGCTTGTTGTTAAAAAAATGTGTCATTTCAAGACCTGACCCCCAAAGTTCAAGAGATAAGGCATTTAGTATTAAGTAAATATCATATAGAATTAGTCACACTGCAAAATGCTCCTACAATTATTCAAGACAAGGTTTTAAAATATCTAAAAGAACTGGATGGGTGCTCTTTAAGGCAGGTATCCAGATTGACCGGATTGACGGTCAATAAAATTTTTAGAGTATAAAACAGAGAACCGTCCCTTTGTTTTGTTGCAATAAAAAAAGGATTTTTAAAAGATTTGTAGTATAATGAAAACAGATTCAAAATCTTACTGAACTATCTTCTGGTTGAAATCACAAATAATACTATTCAAAAAATTTTATATCATTAAAGAGAAGATAATAATATCATTTGGGGAGAATGAATTTAAATGAAAAAAACATTTTTTGTAACAAAGAAAACTTAAGGAATGAAAGCGATGTGGAGCAGTTTTTTATTAAACGATTACTTGAAGAATTAGGTTTTAAAGACGCAAATATTTTTACAAAACTTACCCTGCCTTATCATTTAAGACAAACAAGGGGACGGTTCTTTGTTTGGCAAGACCCTATCGGCATTACAAGCTATCAATGGGGGAATTGATATGTCAAGGGTAGCCAGAATAAAAAGTAAAAGTAAAATTTATCACATCATAATAAGAGGCATCAATCAGCAGAATATCTTCTCTGCTGATGAAGATTATGAAAAATTTATGATAAATAGGTGTCTGCCCCTATAATTTTTCGGAATATAAAATTCGTTACCCCTCAAACAAGAGTTATGACTTAATTTTCTATAATGAACATTCAAAATATCATGGGAGGGCTACTCTCAAAATGAAACGGATAATTATGACAATCACATTACTCTTAATGATTATGGCAGCGGGATTGTTCGTAACACAATGGAAACAATCAACCTCATCCTTTGATGATTTGAATCAGGAAATGCAATTTTTAATTTCCGATTTAGTAGCGAAAGACAAAACAGTAAAGAATTGCGTGCTGTCTGTGATGAAAGGTGATGGCTCGTTCGCGTGGTCGGGCGCATCCGGAATCGCCAGCCAGAATGGTCAGACGCCAATGACCAAAGATACTCCTATCTATATCGCAAGTATCACGAAGCTCTATACGGCCACGGCCATCATGCGATTATATGAAAAAGGGGAACTCTCCTTAGATGATCCCATGTCGAAATACCTTCCAAAAGAACTGATACAAGGCATTCATATATATCAAGGGAAGGATTATTCTCGCGAGATTACCATAAAACAATTGTTATCGCATACTTCAGGCATAGCAGATTACTATACCGAGAAACCGAAAGGGGGGAAGAGCCTCTTCGCATTGTTCCTGGAAGAGCCGGAACGATCATGGACAGTCGATGAGACGATCGAATGGGCGCGAAACAAGCTGGAACCTAATTTTCCACCAGGTACGGATGCCTCCTATTCGGATACCAATTTCCAGTTATTGGGAAAGATTATCGAATCCGTAGCCAATAAGCCGCTTCATGTCGTATTTGAGGATTTTTTCTTTCTCCCTCTGGAACTTAAGCGTACCTGGTTGGTCGGCCGCTCTGAACCACAGTCCACGCCATTGGCTGCTCCAGCGGATGTATTTTATAATGATAAGAACATTAGCGATATCCGCTCGAATGGATCATACTGGGCTGATGGAGGGATTGTTTCGACAGCAGAAGAATGTATCATTTTTCTCAAAGCCCTCAAGGAAGGGCGAATTGTTCGTGCAGACACGCTGAAGTTGATGCACAACTGGCACAAATTGCAATTTCCGCTTCAATATGGCTACGGAACAATGTACTTCAAGCTTCTCTGGTTCATGAAAACAGTGATGAATGTCCCGCCTTTATGGGGTCATTCGGGCTCTAGCGGGTCCTTCCTGTATTATTCAGAAGATTTTGACGTGTACATTGCAGGTTCTATCAATCAAACGGAATCGAAGACGAAACCGTTTAAACTGATGGGAAGGGTAATAAAGGCTATTCGATCGAAAAGATAGGAGAAGGCTAACCGGGGTAATAATAGGGGTCAAATCTTTATCCTGGACAGTTAATTAAACTATTTGTCAAGAATAAAGGTTGTGACCCTGGTAACTTTTTACCCCGGTAACTTGCATTTAAGAAGCAGGCTCAATTGTTATTGTTCCTGAACGTTTGCCACCTCTGCTACAATTCGTTTTTACGGTAACCTTATCTCCCGCTTTCAAAGAAGGTATCATATAGGAAACTTTTTGCATATCACCTGTTTGTATAAAAAACATTTGTCTAATAATCTCTTTATCATTCAAAAAAACCAATATTTCTTCAGTATAATGATTTTCAGGATTACTGACATTATGATTGACAGTTACATGAAGCACTTTTCCTTCTACTAACAGGGTTACTTTACTGGCCGGATGAGTAAATGCTTGTGACGAGAACATTAATAAAAAGATTACCAAAAACAAAACAATAATATTTTTTCTCATAATATTTACCTCACCTTTTTTCTTTTGTAATTACGAAATATAATTAATCCAAGATGAAAACAAGCAAATATAAATGCCAATATAGCAGTATAATAATGTAAATTAAAGGAGCTTTGAGTGATTCCGAGAAGAAAGACAATGAAGAGCAATAAAAATGCAACGATTCCCAAGTAATTAATGGTTTTATATATGTTCAGCATAATCCACTCTCCTTTTACAAAATTATTTATTATCTAAAAAGATTATGAATTAGTTAATTTATTTTTTGTTAATTAGAAATAATTATCTTTATCACTACTTTTATCATATAGTCATGATATTTGCAAGTGAAAATCTTATTTTGTTATTTATAATTAAAATAGGCACAGGCACTTATTTTTTTTATCATTGTCTATGCAAAGAAAAAAAAGGAGACAAAGAGACAGGTTATTTGTCCCTCCCAGCTCGACTGTGCTAAAATATAGGAACAGTGAAGCCCTAAGAGGAAAGTTGGCAAATAGATGTCTGCTATTTTTCAAGAAAGTATAACAAAAAAATGTCTACTGAAATGGAATGATTAAAAGTGACAAAAGAACATAAAACAGTAAAAGTAATGTGGAAAAAATATCTATCTACGATTGGAGAAAACATAAATAATACCGGTAAAAATTATGAATCCTGGTATTTTTGTAACAATGAAGAAGATGCCAATGAATTGGCAGGACTGGTAAAAAAGGGGGTAAAGAAAGCAACCGCTTCCTTACACTGCCTATATGGAATAGAAAATGAGCCGGTTCCTGAAGTGGGTGATTATATTATCATTATCAATTGGGCGGGGATAGCCCAATGTATTATTCAAATAACAAATGTTGATATAATCCCCTTTAAAGAAGTAACGGAAGAATTTGCAGCCAAAGAGGGAGAAGGGGATAAGACTCTATCTTTTTGGCGAAAAGTACACCGGAAATTCTTTACACCGGGATTGAAAGAATATAGTAAAATCTTTTCTGAAGACATGCTTGTGGTTTGCGAAGAATTTGAAGTAGTTTATTGAAAATAAATAGACAAGATATAGACCCTATTTTTATTATAGGAGGTAAAAGATATGTCAAAAATAAAAGTTGACTGTTGCGGAGAAACTTGTCCCATTCCTTTAATAGAAACCAGAAAGGCAATTCGTAAAGCTTTTCCCGGAGATATTATTGAAGTAAGAGGCACTCACCAGGCATCTAAAAAGGAAATACCCATGGCTGTAAAGGCATTGGGTTTGAAACTGGTTGATGTAAAAGAAGAGGGAGGGGAATGGGTAATTACCATACAAAAATAGGAGGAATGAAAAGGTGACAGAGAAATTAACCATTGTAGTTCATAGCGGAGATATGGACAAGATTTATAGTGCCTTGATTATTGCTAATGGTGCTCTTTCCATGGGAATGGAAGCTTCACTTTTCTTTACTTTCTGGGGACTACAACGGCTGCAAAGGGGAGGATTGGAAAAAGGACCTCTTTCAAAAATGCATATGTTGGGCATAGGAAAATCGATGATTAAGCAGCGCATGAATAAAGCTAATGTCTCATCATTGGAGCGATTAATACAAGATTTCAAGGAATTGGGCGGAAAGATTATTGCCTGTGACATGACCATGGAAATCATGGGGATTAAAAAAGAAGATTTAAGAGAAGATTTAATCAGTGAATACGGAGCGGTAGGAACTTATATTCAGGAAGCAAGAGAATCTACTATTAATCTTTTTATTTAAGGAGAAATATTTATGTTTGATGAAAAAATGATTTATTTAGACAACGCTTCTGCAACCCGACTGGATGAGCGTGTTTTAGAAGCAATGCAACCCTATTTTTTTGATACTTATGCAGTAGCCACATCGGAGTTTGGGTATTCTCAGGGCATAGAAGCCAGGGAAGCGTTGCAGAAAGCCCGCGAAGTAATTGCTTCAAGGCTTAATACAGCTCCCGAGGAATTTGTTTTTACTTCCGGAAGTACCGAATCCAGCAATATGGCAATTAAGGGTGTGATGATGGCACTCCAAAAGCAAAATAAAAATCACTTGATTATTTCCAAAATAGAAGACTTCCCGATACTATATAGTGCAAAAAACCTGGAAAAACAGGGAATAAAAGTAACTTATTTGAATGTAGATAAATATGGTTTTGTTGATTTAGAACAGCTTAAAGGTTCAATATCGAAAGATACCGCCCTGATATCCATTCAGCATGCCAATCAGGAAATTGGGACCGTTCAAAACATTGAAGCCATAAGCCAAATTTGTAAAAAGAAGAAGATCTTATTTCATACTGACGCAACCCATTCTTTTATGAGAATGGCAATCGATGTAAAAAAGATACCGGTAGATTTAATTTCAGTATCTGCTCATACCATCCATGGTCCCAAAGGGATTGGCGGCCTTTATATTCGCAAAGGCACGCCTTTAACCAAATGGATGGACGGGGGTTTTCAAGAATTTAACCGAAGAGCAGGTTTGGAAAATATTCCCGGTGCCATAGGTTTTGCGCGAGCGGTTGAATTGGTCACTGCCAAAGAGAATGAACAATTGATTTCTCTCAGGGACCATTTAATCAGTCATATTTTAGCAGAGATTTCCCAAACTACTTTAAATGGACATCCTGAAAGGAGAACACCTCAAAATGCAAATATTACCTTTCATTTTATAGAAGGGGAATCCATTACCCTGCATTTAGATATGCATGGTTTTGCGGTAAGCACTGGTTCGGCTTGCTTTAGCCGTTCACTGGAGGCAAGCCATGTTATTTTAGGTATCGGCGGGGACCACGAAAGGGCACATGGCTCCATTCGTTTTACCCTGGGACGATATAATAATCTGAAGGAGATAGATGAATTAATAAAGACGCTAAAAGAAGTCATTGGCGAATTAAGAAAAATCAGTCCTTTGGGCAAAGATTAAAAGGAGGTTTAATTTAATGAAATTTCCCTATAACGAAAAAGTATTAGAACATTTTCGACATCCCCGTAATGTTGGAAAAATTGAAGATGCAGATGGAAAAGCCATGGAAGGAAGTCCTGCCTGTGGAGATATGGTATCGGTTCAAATTAAGGTGAATGAAAAAACAAAGCGAATTCAGGATATCAAATTCGAATCCTACGGTTGTGCTTCAAATATTGCCACCGGTTCGATTATTACCGAATTGGCCAAAGGAAAGACTTTGGAAGAAGCAAAAAAAATCAGCTGGAAACAGGCATCAGATGAATTGGGTGGTCTTCCTGCCATAAAGACCCACTGCTCTGTATTAGCGGTTGAGGGTTTACGTTCAGCCATCAGAAATTACGAGGAAAAGCACGGTCTGGTAACAGATAAAACCCCCACTACCATCGAAACAATCGAGAAAAGATTAAGGAAAGTCATGAATCCCTTGAGTGGTCTCGATTTGGTAGGCACCAATTTAATTAAAAAAATAGAACTAAAAGAAGGGGTAGCCAAAATAGATGTTGACTTGCCGGAAAATCATCAATTTGCCAACGCAATCAAGGAAGAGATTATGGAAAAGGTTGAATCCTTACATGATATTAAAAAAGTATCAATAACCTTTAACGGATAATATCATTGATAAAAGGGAACAATTTTGTTTTTTTATTCTGATTAAAAAAGAACCGGTTTCTTTTATATAGGTAGCAGGGGGCAACAGGTCCCATTCTCTTAAGGCGGCATAAAATTTTATATCATTGAATTTTTACATTCGCTCCACAAAATATTTTCAATTTTCTAAAAATTTCTATCAATGTTCTCTTTAAATATTTTTTATAAATAAATTATAAATAAAAAAGGATTTTTACTTCATCGTATCGTAATAAGATATAAACCAACTGAAATGCTTCATTAACTTCTATTCCAATAAAAAATAAAAGGAGGAATTAAAAAATGAAGGTCAAGAAATGGATAATTATAATTGTTTTGCTTATCATTGTTGTTGCCATATTCTTTTTTGCTGACGTGTTTAAAAAACCGGAAAAAGTTGTCCTGGGTTCTAAATTATTCAATGAACAGTATATTCTGGCTCATATGATTGCCCATTTGATGAGTGATAATGGTTTGCAAACTGAGGTGAAAGAAAGTCTCGGAGGAACGATGATTAATTATGAGGCGCTCAAAAAAGGCAATATTGATGCTTATGTGGAATATACCGGAACTGCTTATAATGTTATCCTTAAATTACCGCCTTTAGAGCAGTGGGACCCCGATGAGGTCTATCAAAAAGTAGAGCAGGGATTGATGGAACAGGATAATATAGCCATTGCTGCCCGATTGGGTTTTCGAGATGATTATGCCATCGCCTTACATAAGGATTGGGTGAAAGAACACAATATTGTTCGGATAAGCGACCTGGAACCCTATGCTGACGATTTAAGTCTGGGTACTGACCCGGAATTTGCTTCCCGCCCGGATGGATTACCGCAAATTGATAAAGTCTACGGATTTACCTTTGGAAGAGTAAGACAAATGCAGCCAACCTTAATGTATGAAGCCATCAAGAGCAATCAGGTTGATGCCATAGGTGCCTACACTACCGATTCCCGGGTTGATCTGTATAACCTGAGTATTGTAGAAGATGATAAGGGAGCATTACCTCCCTATGATGCCGTTATTATTGTGCGTAAAGAGATGGCGGAAAATGAAGAATTGATGAAAATATTTAAAATATTAGAAGACCAGATTGATACTGAAACGATGCGAAGACTCAATAGATTGTATGATATTGACAAAAAAGAAGCCTCAGACATCGCTAAAGAATTCCTGGTTGAAAAAGGTTTCATCGCTCCATAAATTTATTCATTGGTGAGAAATAAATAATAAAAATGGCTATATCGAAAAAACTCTTTAATAAGATTGATTGTGTAAAAATTGAAAAGGTTACAAAAAAGTACGGGCATACAATCGCGGTAAATCAGGTCAGCTTGGAAGTCTGTGGAGGAGAATTGCTCATTCTTCTGGGTCCGAGTGGTTGCGGGAAAACCACTTTGCTTCGCACCATCAACCGATTGGTTGAAATTGATGAGGGCAGGATCTTGATCAATGGGAAAGATAACCGGGATTTTGATCCGGTTATTCTCCGCAAGAATATCGGCTATGTTATTCAACAGATTGGTTTATTCCCGCATATGACTGTGCGGGAAAATATCGGCCTGGTTCCAAAATTGGAAGGTTGGTCAGAGGCTCAAATTACGCAAAAAGTAAAGGAATTACTTGAAATTGTCTCATTGCCGCCGGAAAAATTCATCAATCGAAGACCAAAGGAACTTAGCGGGGGGCAACAGCAGCGCGTCGGTTTGGCCCGGGCTATGGTGATGGACCCCTCGCTTTTATTAATGGATGAGCCGTTTGGAGCACTTGACCCTATTTTAAGGAAGCAGCTTCAGGAAGAATTCATAAAAATCAAAGAAAGATTAAATCGAACGATTATATTTGTAACCCATGATATTGAAGAAGCTTTTCGACTTGGTGACAGAATAGCCATATTAAAAGAAGGAAAACTAATACAATTAGCCAAGAAAAATGAATTATTGGTTAATCCAGCTGATGATTTTATTGCAGATATTGTTGATTCAAAAAAGAAATTTAAACATCTTGAAGATTTAACTGCCAGCGACATTATGATTCCTCTGGACAAAAAATACTTCTTTAAATCCGATTTATCGACCGATTCAGTCATAGAAGGTATGGTAAGAGAAGATATCGAATTAGGAATGGTGATGCAAAAAGAAAAATTCCTCGGTTATGTTAAATTGCAAGACCTCTACCAAAAGAACGATAAAAATTTGAAGCATTTTATAAAGCAGTCACTCGTTTTTACATCATTAGACTCCATCGCCCTTGCTTTATCGATGATGAAAGAAAAAAACGAATTTATCGCCGTCGTCGTGGAAGAAAAGCCTATCGGTATTTTGTTGGCAAATGAAATCTTGTCCAGGTTAATATAAAATGATTTTAGATGTATGGAAAACCCAACAATTGGGAATTAAAACTTTTGAGCACCTTTATATGGTTTTCATTACCCTGATTATTGTGATAATTATTGGCATAAGTATCGGTATTTTTTTACATAAAAGACAAAATCTTTCTAATATTATCCTGAATTTCCTTAACGCGATTGAATCGGTTCCCGAATTAGCCCTCCTGGTCATATTAATCCCACTTTTTGGAATCGGAGTCAAACCAACCCTGGTCGCCTCTGTTTTATATTCTATCCTGCCAATAGCAAGAAATACCTATGTCGGCTTAACCAATGTAGATTTCCAATATATTGAAATTGCCCGGGCTATAGGTCTTTCGGATAAGGAGATTTTATGGAAAGTAAGGATTCCTCTTGCATTACCATTATTGGCTGCCGGTATTAGAATAGCCATTGTCTTTACAATGGGGGTGGTTACTTTAGGGGGACTGATAGCTGCCGGAGGCTTGGGCGGTCCTATCCAAACAGGAATCCATCTTTATGATAAAAATATTATTATGGTTACCGGATTATGGATTGGAATCCTGGCAGTTCTGCTTGATTCCATGGGAAATTTTTTTGAAACACTATTAAGAAAAAGGTATGGACAATGAGATGAATAACCTTTTTGTAGCAATTGGAGAACATCTTTTTTTAGCCTATAGCGCATTATTTGTTGCGATTGTAATAGCTATTCCTTTGGCGGTCATTTCATTGTATAATCGCTATTTAGCTTCTATTTTACTCTTTCTTGCTAATCTCGCTCAAGCAATTCCAAGCTTTGCCGTTGTGGCAATTGTGGTTCCATTGCTGGGAATTGGATTTAAACCGGCTATTTTTGCCATCATTTTAAGAATCATACTGCCATTATTTAAAAATACTTACACAGGCCTAAAAAATATTGATGATGCCTATATTGATTCTGCACAGGGGATAGGGCTCAATGAAAGAGAGATTTTGCTTTACGTTCGTTTTCCGAATGCTTACCCGGCTATCTTTGCCGGGGTTAAATTTGCTGCTGTCATTGCAAATAGTGTCGCCATTATTACTTCATTGATTGGTGCAGGCGGTTTAGGAGAATTTATATATGAGGGATTAACCAATTTAAATATGTCTAAAGTATTAAGAGGAGCAATACCGGCAATTATTATTGCCGTTTTATTAGATATTGGTTTTACTTTTATCGAAAAAAAATTTACACTGGAAAAATAGAAGCGATACCCCCCTTCTGATAATGCTTTCATATTAAACCTTCAAAAAAAAAGAATAATTTGGTAACATTGGTTACTTACTTTCTTTCCTGATAATAATATAATTAACCTACAAAAGCAATAGGATTAAATTTTCAATTATTTAGAATGGTGATATATAAATTAGAAAATGTGTAGAATAACTATAATTAAAGGAGGATTTTAAAATGAAAGTAAAGTTAAGAAATTTAATGATAATATTTATTATCAGTTTAATTGGCATATATTTTGTCCTTTTGTCGAATGGGCAAGATAATACTATAATAAAAAATGAGGAGGAAAGTAAAATGGAAAAAGCGACCTTTGCAGGCGGGTGTTTTTGGTGTATGGAATCTCCTTTTGAAGAATTAGATGGGGTTACGGAAGTTTTAGCGGGTTATACCGGTGGACATAAAGAGAACCCAACCTATGAAGAAGTAACCACCGGAAAGACCGGTCACTTGGAAGCTGTACAAATTACCTTTGACCCTTCAATCATTACTTATTCCGCGTTACTTGATGTTTTCTGGCGGCAGATAAATCCTACCGATATCAGGGGCCAGTTTGCAGATAGAGGGGAACAATATAAGACTGCTGTCTTTTATCACAGCGAAGAACAAAAACGGCTGGCAGAAGAGTCCAAAGAAAAATTACAAGGGTCAGGCAAGTTTCAAGTGGATATTGTTACAGAAATAATACCGGCATCCATATTCTATGTGGCGGAGGATTATCATCAGGATTATTACCAGAAAGCCCCCATCAGATATAAATCATATCGTGCTGGTTCAGGACGGGAAGCCTATCTTCAATCGACCTGGGAAGATACGACTGATAATAATGAGAGTAAGTTTGAGAAACCTTCGGATGAAGAGCTGAAAGATACATTGACCCCCTTACAGTTTAACGTAACACAGTCATGCGGTACAGAAAGGGCTTTTGATAATGAATATTGGGATAACAAGAAAGAAGGTATTTATGTGGATATTGTATCCGGTGAACCACTTTTTAGTTCTCTGGATAAGTTTGATTCGGGAACAGGCTGGCCAAGCTTTACCAAACCACTCGAACCGATTAACATTTTAGAAAAAGAGGATAACAGTTTATCTATGAGCAGAACGGAAGTAAGAAGCAAAGATGCAGATTCTCATCTCGGTCATGTATTTGATGATGGACCTGCACCAACAGGTCTTCGCTATTGTATGAATTCAGCTGCCCTTCGTTTTATACCCAAAGAAGATTTAGAAAAAGAAGGATATGGCCAATACATGAAGTTTTTCGAATAATAAGCCAAATTCATTAATACTCATTTTCACAGCATGTTAACGACAGGGCAGAGGATTGATCCTTTGTCGTGCAATAGGGGACATTGCACGACAGGGGTCGATCTTTTATTTTTTAAAAAAGGGATTCGAGTAGAATATGTCGTAATATAAAATAAAAGAACAAAAATATCGATAGTGTGACTTTATTAATTATCGAAATCTTAACTGTCATTTGAAGGAGGATTTTTATGATTGAAAATTATAGAAACTATCTAAAGGACAGTATTCGGAAAACCATTGATTTTTCGACCACAGACCAGAGCAGAGGCCTTAAACCACCGCCAGCAGAAAAGCCGTGTAATCCTGAAGACAAAAAAATTAATCTTGTTAAACCGGGGGATTGGAAATTAATTTACGAAGTAAGTGTCGAGACTGCGATGGCCAGAAGGAAATCGAGAAGGTCTTATACCAAAGATGCAGTAAAACTCGAAGAACTTTCTTTTCTTTTATGGGCAACACAAGGTCTCAGAAAGCAAAGGGCTGCAGTGCATAATTTCAGAAACGTTCCATCAGCCGGATGCAGACATGCACTGGAGACTTATGTTGTAGCTTTCCGGGTGGAAGGATTGCCAAAGGGAATTTACCGTTATTTACCCATGAGCCATCAACTGGTTGAATTTATAAAACATGAACATCTTGAGGACTTGATAAGCCGGGCGGCATTAGGTCAATCTTTTGCGGGTAAAAGTGCAGTGACTTTCATTTGGACAACCATACCGTCACGCATGGAATGGCGATACGGCATGGCATCCTATAAAGTGATAGCTATTGATGCCGGTCATGTCTGTCAAAATCTCTACCTCGCCTGTGAAGTAATTGGCGCCGGTACCTGTGCTATTGCGGCATATGACCAGGAATTTGCCGACAGGGTTCTTGGAATTGATGGTGATGAAGAATTTACCATTTATATGGCACCTGTTGGGAAAGTACTGTAGTATAAAGGGGGGATTACTGTGTTAGATATACAAAGAAATAATCTTGATATATCAAGTTCTCCTTATCTTCGGCAGCATGCAAAGAATCCCATATGGTGGCAGGAATGGAGTTCTGAAATTATTGAAGAAGCAATTCGTTGGAATAAACCGCTTTTTGTATCGGTTGGTTATGCAACCTGTCATTGGTGTCATGTGATGGCAGCCGATGCTTTTTCAGATCGGGTTACCGCGGAATATTTAAACAAGAATTTCATATGCATAAAAGTAGACCGGGAAACCAGGCCGGATATCGACCAATTTTTAATGCATTTTATCACTGCACAAAATGGAAGCGGCGGTTGGCCCTTGAATGTTTTTTTAACACCGGATATTCATCCCATTTTTGCCCTTACCTATGCCCCGGGGCATGGCAGTGGGTCGATATCTCCATTTCTTGATATTACCAAAAAAGTATATGATTATTACATCAATCATCGTGATAAAATTTTACCCTTTCAGGCTGTAGAGAAGCCACCTTCCATTATCGAAGAGAAGATGATTGCAAAAAATTTATTAACCTATTTCGATTTTGTTGAAGGAGGTTTTGGTGGGGGACAAAAATTCCCTCCCCATACGACACTTTTATATCTTTTGTATCTGCTTTGTGTAGAGAAAAATGATAACATTCAGAAGATGTGTGGTATCACACTCGATGTGATGCGTTTGCGGGGACTGAATGACCATTTACAGGGTGGAATTTTTCGTTATTGTGTGGATAACAAGTGGACTATCCCGCATTTTGAGAAAATGTTGTATGACCAGGCGATGGCTTTATGGTGTTATGCTTTGGCGTACAGGGTGATGGATAAAAAAGCATATAAGGCAATGGCGGAAAATATCTTGCGGTGCCTTGAAGAGTGTTTTAAAGATAACGGGTTATACATTTCTGCTTATGATGCTGACACAGAACATATTGAAGGTGCAACCTACATCTGGAAATATTATGAATTAAAAGAATTTTTATCAGCAGAGGAATTTCATCGATTGAGTGAATCTTATTTTATTTTTCCGGAAGGCAATTTTAACGGGGCAATTCACCTGATAAGAAAGAATGATATCCCTTTAGGGGATATTGAAAAAAAATTACTGGCCAAACGAAATCAGAGAATCCAGCCTGATAAAGACAACAAGACTCTATGCGGCATAAATGCTTTGGTTGCCATAGCCATGTTGCAGGCAGCACGATTTCTAGGAAAATCAAAGCTAGAAGCGAGAGCTGTGCAGATAATAAAGAGCTTGTTGGCAAGATTTTGGGATGGTAAAACCCTTGCGCATTCTCTTGCAAATGGCATAACACAGAAGCAGAATTTTTTATTTGACGGTGCTTGCATGCTAATTGGAATCACTATGCTATATGAGAATGATGAGAGTTGGTATACACCAATGCGTGCGATGTCTGAGTATGTTAAATCATTTCAGGAAGGTGAAAAATGGGTAGAATCAAGGTCTGAAGATTTTCAAACGATTTATGCCTCCTGGTTTGACCATCCGATTCCCTCAAGTGCCTCTCTCGCTGAGATGGGATTAACCCGTGCAGGGCTTTTAAAGGGAAAGGGTTTTCGCCCTGAGGTCTACCGACAACCATACCATGCGGATTTTTATAACCTTGCCGTCATGTTGCGCAACGGGCTTTTTCATCTTTATACCACCAAAAAAGGTGTCAATTGGAATAAACTACCGTCAAATTCGCTTCAAATGCGTGGTAAACCGGAGACAGATTGCTACAGAGGTGTTTGCCGTTCTGTAAGCCTTAAAAAATAATAGTAAGACATTTCATATTTATTTCTTAAAGAGATGTTCGGAATTTACCAGAAATTGAGATAAATATTATCCGGGTAGCACAGTTAAAGATCAAACCTTGTAAACTTTGCTTTAAAGTATGTACTAAAAAACCTTACAGATTATAATTAAAGATGATTTTGAAATGTTCTTAGGAAAGACACAGGGCCTTCACAACTTCATAAAATAATGATAGAATAAAAAAGTGTAAACATGGGTTATGAAAATGTCAAGGAAACCAATTCACATGGTAAGAAGGCATTTTAAATTGTGAAACATAACCCCGAAACTTGTCATATATATAATAGGAGGTATGTAATGAATATTTATAAATATGCCATGAAGATGGAAAAAGACAGTGAAAATTATTATCGTGAACTTGTTGATAAAACAGAGGATGTAGGGCTCCAGAATATATTAAAAATGTTAGTGAATGACGAAGTGAAACATTATCATATTATTGAACAAATGATGAAAACCGATGTAAGTGCAGAATTAGCAGAAACAGATATATTAGAGAATGCTAAGAATATCTTTATTAAAATTAAAGGAAAAAATCTAGTATTTAACTTTGACTTGCCACAGATAGATTTCTATCGCAAAGCCCAGGAAATGGAAGAAAAGAGCTATAAGTTTTATATAGAAATGAGTGATAAGGCTGAAACTGAATCACACAGGAAAATATTTTTAAAATTAGCAGAACAAGAAAAAAAGCACATGTTTCTACTGGAAAACTTAGTTGAATTTGTTTCCAGACCCGAGACATGGATTGAGAATGCAGAATTTAATCATTTGGAAGATTATTAAGACTTATTTTGTAAATTACTGATTACTACATTTTCTCGGGGGAAGATGTCAAGGGGACGGTTCTCTTGACAATATTAATTTAACCTTTCTTATCTTATAATTTTAAAAAAACAAAATTGTTTTTTATTCAGTAAGCTACTTTTTAAAAAGAGTTTATTTGTTTATAGAATTACTCTGGATTAGAAAATAGTACAATCTCCTTGTTCTTAATTCAGTATAATAAATATATTTTCGAAATTAATTTTACTGAAAATAAAAATTTTAAAAGAACAGAAAGGAGAAATAAAAATGACGACTTATTTTATGTTTGGGAAATATTCCCCTGAAGCCATAAAGGGAATAAGCTCTGAACGCACGAAAAAGGCTAATGATGCTATTTTGAAACTTGGTGGCGAGATAGTTGCCCAATATGCACTATTAGGAGATAAGGATTTGGTTTTTATTGTAAATTTACCAGGCGTAGAAGAAGTAATTCAAGCTTCAGCAAATTTGCATAAATTAACCGGTATCGCCTTTTCTTCTACCCCAGCCATAACTATAGAAAAATTTGATGAAATTCTTTCATAGAAATATAGGGCAATTTATCTGAAGATATGAGTTTTTTCAATCCAATAAGAATTACAGAACAAGGATGATTGTACTATCTAAACATTAAGGAGTAAAAATCATAGGCAAATGCTGGGATATTGCTACAAAAAAATTGAATAAGTGATTTAGATGATTCATGATTCAGGGGAAAGTTTTCGTATGAAATATTTAAGTAAAATTAGGGCAGCTTATATTATTTAAAATACCTTTAAAACCTTACCAACCTTTGGTAACTTTCAAAATATCATCACTGAGTAATCCCTTTTGCAAATCCCTCATACATGTTTCAATAATATCAATCCCTTTATTGAACTCTTCTTCTGTAATGATAAGGGGAGGTTGAATTCTTAATACTGAATGACTAAAGAAGGATAATAATAATCCCTTTTTCCAGGCACAATAACAAATTTTTGCTGCTGCTTCTTTATTTCTCTCTTTAGTTATGGGGTCCTTAATTAGATCCACTCCTATGGATAATCCCAAACCTCTTATTTCTCCAATAAATGGAAATCGCTTTTTCATAGAAGTAAAACGTTCAAAGGCAACTTTATTTAATTTTTCAGCATTTTCCATTAATTTTTCTTCTTCAATAACTTTAATTGTAGCCAAAGCTGCTGCACAACATACAGGATTACCGGCAGTGGTAAATAAATGAGCTGGTGCCTCCAAAGCTTCCATAATTTCTTTTCTTCCGATTAAAGCGGATAAAGGCATTCCGGAGGCTAAAGCTTTAGCCATTATTACCATATCTGGTTCGATACTAAAATGCTCTATCCCGAACCATTTACCCGTTCTTCCCATTCCTTGTTGAACTTCTTCTGAAATAAAAAGAATGCCATTCTCTTTACATAATGCAAATAACTGCTGCATGTAATCCTTGGGTGGTAACACTATTCCCGCATCTCCCTGAATCGGCTCAATAATAACGGCTGCTACTTCGTCTGGAGGAAGATAATTTGCAAAGGCGTATTTTAGGTAATCAAGACAATTTTTTCCTGCATCTTCCTGTGCCCCTCCCAAGGGATTGCGGTAAGTATCGGGAAAAGGCATATGATAGATTTCGGGAAGCAAAGGTCCGATTTTTCTACTCATATCAAGACTTATTCCTGAAAGAGTAATGGCTCCATAAGTGGAACCATGATAAGAGCGGATAAAAGAGATAATTTTAGATCTCCCGGTATAAGCTCGAGCCAGTTTGATAGCACCATCATTAGCGTCAGAACCGGAAAGGCCAAAAGTAACTTGCTTGGGAAAATTACCGGGAGTAATCTCTATTAATTTCTGGGCGAGGTCAACTAAAGGCTTGTGATACATATACACCGGAGTGTAAAGTATAAATTGTTGCGTTTGTTTTATAATGGATTGCACAACATTTGGATGACAATGTCCCACATTAAGAGCTCCTGCACTAGATAAGAAATCAATAAACTTATTTCCATCCATATCCTCAACAGTGGATTTATAAGCCCTTTTTACCACTAAGGGATAGTAGGGTATACGTGAAAAGGAAGCTATAATCTCATTATTTTCTCTAACAATTTTTTTGCAATTATTATTTTTAGAATTAGATGACATATTCTTCTCCTATAAATAAAAATATTTTTTACCGGTTTACTCTCCCGGTAAAAAAGATTCAATTTGACTAATATCCTCCTAAGGTAAGAGGTACAATTCTTACTAATTTCGGCATAAGAAGATGGGGTAAAGCCAAAGAAAGGAATGGAAAATATGTTGTCAACAAAACAACAGGTACAGCACCAAATACCATAAATATTACTGCTGGGGTTATCAACTCATCAAACTTACATTTGCCTATACGTCCTGCTAGGTAAAGAATGGGTGCAGTAGGAGGAGTTACATTCCCTAAACCTAAATTAGTACCTAAAATTGCTGCAAAATGAATAGGATGAACTCCTATTGCCTGCATTAAAGGAAACAATAGAGGTGCTGCTAAAAGAGTGGCACTAAAATCATCCATAAGCATACCGAGAATAATTAAAAACAAGTTAATCATAAGTAACAAAATATATTTATTATCTGTTATTCCGGTTAGAGTTGCCACTAAGCGTTGAGGTACATTTTCCATAGTATAGAGACGGCTTAAAATCATTACAAAAAAGACCATAAGTATAACTACACCGGTTGTGGTAATTGAATTTACCATGGTATCCATTAATTGCTTGAAGTTTAGTGTACGATAGATAAAGAAACCTACAAAAACACAATAAAGTGTAGCTACTCCTGCCGATTCTGTGGGAGTAAAAACACCTCCATAAATACCCCCTAAAACAATAATGGGCATCAATAAGGCGGAAAAACCTTTATAAGTAGCCTGCCCAAACTCTTTAATTTGTTCTTTTGGAGGAATAGAAGGAGACACTTTTATAGGTAACTTTCGGCACATAATTGAATTAATGATACTATAAATGATTACCAAAATAATTCCGGGAATTACAGTGGCCAGGAAGCATGCGGCCACTGATTGCCAAGTTACCCAGGCATAGAGGATCATAGGAACACTGGGTGGAATAAGTTGTCCCAGGACCGATGAACAGGCTATCAGACCCGTTGCATGTCCTCGAGGGTATCCCCGTTCAACCATGCGCGGTATCATAATACTGCCAATAGCGGATACTGCTGCAGTGCAAGTTCCTGCTATCGCTCCAAAAATAGCACAACTTACAATAGAAACTGTTCCTAAACCACTTTTTTTTCTACCTAAAATGGAATCTGAAATATTTACTAATCGTGAGGCGACTCCGGTAGAACTCATAAGTCCTCCCATTAGGATAAAAAAAAGGACACACAGAACAGCCATTGAATTAATCTTGTGAAAGCCTGTAGCCATAATAAACATTGGGTCATAATTTCCCATGGTAAATAAAAATAAAACGGCTGCCATAAAACAAAAAGGTACGGGCACTCCCAAGACAAGTAATCCAATCAAAATTGCCAGGTCAATAATTATATCCATTATTTAATTTCCCTTTTTAGATAATTGTTCAAAGATAGTATTTTTTCTCAAACTTTGAAATATATAATCGATTAATTCTGTTAAAAAATAGAGGGACATTAGTATAGCACCAACAAAAATTGCACTTTGAGAAAGAACCATAGGTATTAGCAGTGCCTGGGAAGTTTCCCCCTTAGTTATACCCCAGATGAAATAAGGATAAGTCCAACTAATCATTATAATAGATAAAATAAATGTAATTAAGCTGCTTATGGCTTTAATCAAAGCATAGGTTCTTGGTTTCTTAAACCAGATGTGAATTAATTCTGCTTTAATATGACTGCGTTCATAAGCCCCGTAAGATGCGCCAATAAAATATAACCACATAGCTATAAGACAGATTAATTCTTCTACTCCAAAGAGAGGTGACCCAAGTACATAACGCAAGACTACTTCAACAAAAACCAATAAAGTAATAATAGAACCCGCAACTAACATAAATATTTTTTGTAAATTTATTAATCCATTCCATATTGTCAATCCCAGTTTTTTCATTTCTCAAACTATTTCCTCATATCGAATATATTTTTAGCTAAAGGGAGCAAGAAAGCCCCGCTCCCTTTAGCTTACGCTTATTTGTTTATTTAAAAACTGCTTATAATATTGTTATTTTACTTCTATACCTACATGTTCTCTACAGGTATCTACCAGTGCTTTACCCATATATTGGTCGAGCTCTGGCCAGACATCTTTACGAATAGCATCGGCAAATACTTCAAGCTCTTCCTCTGTGGGGAGAATAATTTTCAAACCAAATTCTTCCATTTTCTGGCGATATTCCTCATCTTCTGCAAGGAAATAATCCCAACGGCCTTGAACTTGTTTTTCGGCAGCCTCTAATAAGACTTTTTGGTCATCTTCTGTTAGTGTATTCCATAATTCCAAATTCATGTAGAACCACCAGGGTTCCAGGTAATCATTATACTGAATCCACACACCCTGAATATCACGGAATTGATATCCTTGGAAAGGAGGACCACCACATTCTCCATCAGCAACTCCTCTTTCAATGGCACTAAAGGCTTCAGAATAAGGGATGGTAGTTGGAATATAGCCTAATCTCTGCCAGGTTAACTCACATGCTTTTAAGGGCATAACTCTTACCTTCATTTTGTTGGCTTTCATTTCTCCCCAACCTTCCGGTTCTTCTGTAGTGGTTATACCTGCCCATCCTGCCGGAAAAAGAGCTAAACCTTTTATCCCCTGGTCTAATAATAAATCTTCAACCATATTGAAGACCCAGCCGCCTTGTTTATAAGCTTCTTTTGCCTTTTCGGTGGAGGTAAATAGATAAGGCATATAATAAGCAATGTTTAATCTTGGATCATAAGTTGGGGCTATGGGGGTAAGAGTTACTTCGTAATCACCTCTCATAACTCTTTCATAGCACTCCACCCAATCACCAAGTACTCCGCCGGAATAAACTGTAATGTCAATACGGCCTTCAGTTTTTTCTCTTACCTCATCAGCAAAAGCTACAGCGCGCAAGTCATAATCGCTATCAACCGGATGGACTTGGGGCAATCGCCATTTATATTGATAACTGGCTTGAGCGGCACAAATAGTTATTGAAAAAATAATCAAACACAACACTACACTTATAAAAACTTTTGACTTTTTCATTTTATATTTCCTCCTTTTTTTTACGATTTAATTTTTTACAATTTTCCTTTATCTTTCTTTTACTTATTTCCCCATTTTACCACTCCCTTTTTTATGATATTTTCTGATCTGCTCTTAATAAAATATTTTTACTTTATTTGTTTTAATAGTGTACTAAATTATTTTATCTATTTATTGTAAAAATAAATATAACTATAAATATTTTTTCAATTTTATATATAAAAAAGCCTGAGAAAGAAGCTTCCTTTTTGGAACTTCTCTCTCAGGCTTTTGTCCTAAAAGTGTGGCATTTAATTTTAACTAAATGCTTTGCGCCGCTTGGTCCAGACTTCTTCTTTGAGAGAACGGAACCCTAGGTGCACTTCCATATTTATGCTTTATTAAAAAAATCTTAGCATATATAATTATTGATGTCAAAAAATTAAAGAAAGTATTATTCTCTATAGGAAAGAGTAGAAAGTGTAAACACCACTTAAAAGTAATACATATTATTAATATATAATATTTTTTCTTCTAACTACTCCATTAAAGTTTAAACTAACAATTCGTATTGTGTATCTAGAAAAGATAAATAAAAAAAAGGAAAACAAGTGTGATAAAGGACTATCAATGACCGTTGCCTTGACAGTTCTCTGGAATGGTGAGACGAAATGAAGTTTGGGTCATTCCCATTCCTCTTATGTCATTCCCATGAAAATGGGAATCTATCTTTTTCTGTCATTGTTTTCCGAGGCATATGCACGCAATCTTATATTTGTCCTAAAATAAGACAAATAACAGTTGTTTATATTATTTTAACACAATTAAATTTATTTAGCTAAAAGCCCGAATTTATTCTATTGTTCGGGTTTTTTAATTTTTAGGTTAAAAAAAGGATATACAAGGTGTGAAATAGAATATATAATTAAAGTAATTAAGGTAGAATTAAAATGGAAATTCAAATATTTAAAATGAAGATGGGGAGGGGATAAAATATGCCGAATAGATTAAATCTCCAAAAAATATTTTCTACAGCAGATGTTAAACATGGTTTATCTCTTTTTAATTCGGACGAGATCAATGCAATTAAAAGATTAATAATCGAGCAAGAAGGAAAATATATTATAAAATGTCAAATTAAAGGCAGATATAAAATAGCCAAACCGGAAGAAATAGTTAGACAGCTCTGGATTTACCGATTACTTAATGAATATAATTATCCCAAAAAACGAATTGGTGTGAAGAAAACCATCAATTTTACTTCTCAAATAG